>Ga0065711_1004156_pt1 | contig 24801 bp, 9 predicted proteins | sample Hoacrofraction12_FD_59098 | JGI IMG/M metagenome (GOLD analysis project Ga0065711, IMG submission 59098) | Hoatzin crop microbial communities from Cojedes, Venezuela - Epithelial fraction 12 v2 (version 2) | ecosystem: Host-associated > Birds > Digestive system > Esophagus > Crop | place...
TTTTTTTTTTTTTTTTTTTTTTTTAATACTCCCCATCTCCCTTATGTTTTATTGCCATGGTAGGCAATAGTGTTATTTCTGCAGCTCTTTGGCAGGTAAACCATGCTAGCCATATGAAGACATGGCTTTACCATTAAAATAAACTGCAATAAACCACTTTTGGAATTAATTATAGACCTCAAAAATTACACGAGTACATCAAAAATTAGGAAACGTAAAGCAAGCCAGCTCCCACAAGTCTGGTGTAGTTCTGACTGTTCAGATCATTTTCCGCTGTGGCAATAAAGTTTAACTTTTTTTTTTAAGTAGACTGTTTTTTTCAAATCATATCCTCAGTGTCGAGAAGCTTCTAATTGAGTTGCAGTTCAGCTAGGTCAATACAGTTAAATTTGGAAATAAAATGGAGTGGTATGCAGCTGCAACTAGCAAGCAAAAGCAAACAGGCAAGATGGCGTAAATGAACTAGAGTTCTTAAGGACACAAATGCTAATTTCTTTAATCTAGAAAATATTAACAAGTGTTAAATGATTAGGATTTCAGCCTTTTCTGAGGAAGCTTGCTGCAAACAGCATATTGTCTTGAATCAGCACTAACTCAGTATTGCATACAGACAAGGTCATCTCTGTGTAATATCGTGAGGTTTTATCAGTTCCTAGCTCTAACTTATTAGTTGATTCCTTGACTAATTTGAAAAATGAATCCAGTAGGTTGTAGAATTACTATTAGGACAATGACAACTTGAGGGTTCTGGTTAGTAAGATAATAACAGAAGTAGTTTGGTGAAATAAACTTTGAGCAGAAAGCCTGAAGGCCTCTTATTATTACCTCGTTAACAAGAAATGCCATTAAGTTGTTAGTATTATTATCCTATAATGGTTCTCCTTATCCCTCTTGCATTCTGATCAGCAAATATGTTTAATGAAACAGCAGTAAATTTTAAGAAATTACATATACCCAAGCAAGACTATAAACTAAAAATGAAAACAGAGTTTTAACATTTGAACACTGTTGAAATGGAGAAAGATTCTGTGTGTTCTTATGGCAAAGCTTTGGAACGAAAGCAAAAGTTTATGACACATTTTATTACACCTGTAAATCTGAAAGCTTAGCTATAATTTTTAATTTTTATTTTGCCTCTATAACTATTTTTATACCCTTTTTATAGTTGACTGGTCCAAGGTTTAAAATAAGTTCTGCTGGGAGTCTATGCCCCATTAGTCTTCTATAATAAAATGTGAACCTGGCTAAAATAAAACATGATGCCTTAAGAGCAATTAAGAATGGTCTTTTGTAGATAACTAACATGAAATACAATCACTGTTTTTATTAATGGATTTGGGAAAAGGAGCTCAATGATTTATAGCAGAAGAGTGGGTTATTTTACATTTTTATTTCTTTTATTTTATGTCTCACTCTTCAAAAAACCTTTTAAGAGCCCTGAAATAATCAAATTCTGTGTGTCAAATGTTTATCATGCTAACGTGAACCTTGCTATCTGTTTTATTTAGGTAGTGCTCCAATGTCAGCTAAGAAGGTGTCCTTTTTTTGCTGTTAGTCCAGTCCAAAAAAAGTGTTATTTTTGAAAGAAAATCTTGTTGAATGTTTTATAAGAGTGATAAAATGTAAAAGCTGTGCTTTGTACTTCATAATGGTGGGATTTGTAGGACACAGACATGATCTGCTGGGCATTGTCTGAGCACAAAGCCTAGGATCTCATTAACGCATAGTTTCTTAAAAACCATAAACAAAGTTGACAGATGTTTCTCTTAGTAGTCTAATAATAGTTCCTTTGTGATTATTAGGTTAAGCTTCTAATAACTTAAAGTCTTGAAGATTGGTGTTTAATATGGCTGGAAATGAAATCTGTGCTGTTAAACTTGAAGAGGGTATAGTTCTTACATTTGAACCATTTAGAAAGACTTGAAGGACAGCTCTCTCCTATCAGGATCTTAATTGTGCTTAATATATTACTTGCAAGCAAAAAGTCTAAATTTGGTGTCATTGTGAATGAGGGAAGAAGGACAGGGAAGGGAAAGGAAAGGCTAAAATGATCAATGTCTTTTTGCATCTCCTGGAGACCGTAACTGCTGTCGGTGTTACGTGGGGTCTGTGCTCCCTTGGAGGCTCTGGATTGCCAAAAGACTGAAACCACCTTCTGGGTGTCTGCTGACAAACCAGTTGGCTGGAGGGGGGTCCTACACACGCCGTTTGCATCTCAATTGCTGTTGGTGGGGACTCGCAAACTCCTGAGGCAGCACAGTTGTGGTTACACAAATTTAGAAGCACGTTTTCTGAACTTTGTACTAATATATTTATATCTCGAATAAGAAATTGATTAGTAAGTGGGAGAAAATGTTTGAATGAAGATAGCTCATTGTGTCTTTCACAGGTGTTTTTCCACAGCAGTGCTGTGCATAGCTTGAAAAGCCATTAGTTTATGCAGAGAAGAGCCACCGCAACATTCCCCACGAGGTGACTGCTGGCATTTAGCGCATGTGGGATCAAGGTAGACAGAATGCATGTCTGGTAAATGGCAGAGTTTACACTCCTCTAGGCTAGGGAAGTTGGCAAGTCTAAATTCTTGCTGCTAAAACTGAACTAATATTAATGTCCTGTATCAACATTTGGAAAAGCAATCAAAGTCATATTAGCTAAGCTTATCTTAAACTATATGTATAGTGTTTATCTACTTGTGTGTGTGTATATATATGGGGAGGAAGGGTGTTTTTGGTATAGAAGAGGTTCTATGTGCTGCTGAAGGGTAGTATGAGTATTGTCACTGGCCTTGTTTTGCTTTTTGTTTCACCTGCTGTGAGAAAGAGGAAATTTTAAATGAATTTTCTTCTACAGGAAATACTGCTTCCGCGGCTGTGTTGAAACACCAAGAACAGTCAGCAGCCAAATGCTTCTGTACTTAGAGTAAACTGTAGTTGCAAATGAAACAACTTGTTTGATTTGTAAACACATTTGCAAATGTTGTTTTGACAGCCTTCTAGTTTACACCACAAATTTTGTGGTAGCAGTGAGTTCTGGGGTTAAACCTTCTGGCCCAGAACCAAGGGGTGGTCTTAACAGTCTCTGAATGCTTGGCCGTGAGTAGTATTTGGTAGAGACAAATAGCAGCTGACATACACTGTGCTAGTAATACCCTCTGTCTGCTGTAACCAAACCCTTCCCTAGCCCACACAGCGCCCAGTTTTTGGGATGTGCTGGCTGGCAGTGCAAAGTGGGCAGTTAGTCGCCTGGAATCACACCCGCCTGACTTTCAGTCCCCAGGGACTCAGCTCCGCGCCCAGTGCTGGCTGCTGTGGCATAGGCCCTCGAGTCAGTCAAAAGTCTGGTCACTCTTCAAGATAAGATCTGAAATAAATCTTCCTTTTGAAAACTTGCGTGGTTGCCATAGGCATAAGAATTCAGCCTTCCTTTAAAGCCAGCAGCGTAGCAGAGTCATTACCCATGTCTTTCAGAAAATGTTACATGGATTCATCCAGCAAGCCATAGTCTAGAAAATGAGAGGCTAGGGCGTGGATTTCCTTAGCTTAGCCTGCTGCAGAAAGGTGGCAAAGACACGTTAAAGACTAGGTCAGGAGATTTCGAAGGTGTGGGAGGGAATCGAGTGTGTAGGTTCTCTTTGTAAATGTTAGGATGATATACACAGAATGATCCCCACCAAATTGACACAGAGATACAAAATTTAAAGAAAAATATTTATTATGGCATCATACTATGGTAGCATGAATTTACTATATTGCTGGTTTACCAAAGTTGTATGTTAGATGTTTTTCTTCTCTCTCTATGGCTCTTAAAATAATCATTGAAATGAATGATAATTGTTGTTTTGCTATAGCACTTTATCTTGCATTAGCATAATATTTTTAGTCAGCTTTCACTGCTAGTATCAACATGGCCAGTTTCCAAGGGTTTGTTCAAGGTTTAGTCTATGCTGTGAAAGTACTTTCATGTGAGGTTTCTCTTACTGAAACTGTCAGCAGAGTGGGGAGATCTGCATGATAATTTAATTATCACTGTTTTATTCATATTAAAGGAATTAAAAGCAACTTGCACAACAAGTGAAACAGTTAACTATGCTCGTACAGGCTAAAAAGAATTCTCAAAGACAAATAGTTCATATTTTGGAGATGGGAGCGGCTGTGGTTGAAGGGGGTGTGTGATTATTGTATGATTACTGGTCATCACAGATGACCACTTTTTTCTTTTTGTTTTTTTTCCCCTCTTTGCTAATATAATTGTGAAGTAGTTTTTTGTAAATGCAAAAATTGGTCTTTTTTTAGTTTTTTAGAATTTTAAAACAGTTCAGACTTTCCTGAAGGACAGTATGCAGTGGAAATACGGTGTGCTGTGTTTAAGAAAGTGGATACTTTGGTGTCTTATCAGTAGTGTTGATGTGAGAGTGAATAATAATGAGATTGAAGATGTATGAATCCATTCAGGGCCTTTGCTTGAGAATTTCTGTTGCTGTGCTTCCCCAGGTAGTTTCTTCACTCTCCCTAGCTGCTACTCAGCCTTTTATCTTCAAAACAGGAGGTACGATTCAGACAGTAGCCCTGTATTTTAGTCTTCACTGGAGCTTGCCATTTTTATTCATATTTTGCATGATTTAAGTTTCCTAATATGAAGAAATTCAAGGCCAAATTGATGTCTGTGAGAAAGTTGCTATTAACTATGGCAGACCCAGGATTTCATCCAGCAATTTCATAGAGATTTTGCTTGTTTTAGGTGCAGAGCTACAAATACTGTCTAGGACTGTGGAGAGCGTATAGGTCACATTTCAGGGGAATTGATCTAATAATCTTATGGAAAATTAGATACATGCTAGGGATTAATTATGTAGAAATGGAGATTGGTACTGTTCAGGTTTAGAATTAGAATTCTAGTTACTTGGTTTCATTGTTGTCGCTGAATGTATATGGCTAGCCAACACCAGCTAGTAACTGTTCATGGCATGTTTCATAAGGTGGCTGTTCAGAAACTTGTCAAAAAAAGCCGTTATCACTACCATGCATTCTTGGTGTTTCTGTTGGCTTTTATATTCTTTCTGTGTATTCTGTTCATGATGTATAAGTATTTAACATGGTATCCCAGAATTATTTTTTGGGGGTAACAAAACAAAATAAAGGAGCCCCGGGAGAAATAATGTTACTATTGGGAGTCAGTAAATACGTTTGTATATTCTTTGAGTGTAGTTATGTTTTTAATTCTATTGTTCTGAGATATTCTGTACTGAAAACACATTTATTTTTTATACTCCTTATAAAAGGACAATGGGTAAGCAAAGCTTAGTTTGACTTTGATTTGTAGGGCTCGTCATTGACACTCATCACTCGTGCACAGTAACGCATGCCTTCAGCTCCCTCTTTGTGTAGATCTTCAATTAACACAGTCCTAATTTGCACATCTGCAGCAGCTTTATCTTCAACCTACTGTATTACCACTCAACTCTCCATATACAACTGTTGCTTGTGGTGGGATGCATACTGTTTTAAATATTTGCAAGTATAGAGTATTTGGGGTGAAGCGGAATTATTAAAATCGTTAGGTTAAAATGGTTCGTAAAGGACCTATACTTTCATACAAAAAAATTGAAAATGTACATTTCCCTATTCGCTTAGTTGTTGCTTAATTTTTAATCAACTTCTTTCAAGTGTTTGTATTCTCTGCTAGGAAATAGCTTCTTCATAGTTCACAGAGGTTACCTTGTGCTGGTATGTGCCATGAAGTTCTGTGCCAGTTGTACTGAGACACCTAACGTTGTTGAGGTTTTCCTCTTAAATACCGTAAGTGATATGAAATATGCACAATGGACTTCCACAGAGAGAGAAATACTTCTTTAAAATTTAATTTACACGGTTTTGGGATGAAGCAACCCACAGAGTGGTTGCTGAGATCACATAGACAGACAATCATGCTTTCCGTAATTTTTAATTGCTTTTTATATTATGGACTAGAAGCTGAGGTATTGAAGAAGGCTGAGTCTTTCTCTGGTTCCTGCTCTGTTCTGGGGCTCTGGCTGAGATTTTGTAGCCCGTTTAGGAATTCCCTCAATGAGTTTGGATGACTCTCTTTGTGAAATTGAGAAAGCATTGGTTAGCTGACTGCACAGAGCAGCTCGTACAGACGGGACAATAGATGTCCTCAGCCTCCGTGCATAAGGTGTATTTAAAATCACGTTTACTCACAACGTAAATGATATGTTTGCACTGCACTCACATGGTGTTTAAAGAATGCTGGGGACAACGCCAGTAAGCAAAAGATTTTTCGTGAAATGTGTTAGTGCATTGTGGCTGGGTGAAGAGACTCGGTGATGAATGTCCTTTCAGCAGGAGATGCCAGACTTCCTTGTGTTCCCGCATTTAAGGACAAATGTCAGATCACCTTTCGGTAGTGCTAGATCTTTTTTTTGCTAGAGGAGATAATGTTGTGGCAATGTTTCAGTGCTGTTAATTTTTCCCATAAATTGCGTAATGAATGAAAACATTTCAGAGACATAAACTGTTTACTATAGAGGTGTATTTAGTCTGCTTGCCTAAATTTTCGTGTTTCCCTTGTAAAATTTCTTTGAAAGTCTGTAAAAGCATTTTGTGTATCATTGTAGACTAGAGAGAAAACAGATACTGTGTTTGCACAGAAGAGGGAATAAAAAGAGCAGCTTTACTACGTAATAAATAGAAACGCTTATGTGCTTTTTTTTAAAAAAAATGAGGTCTGTATATTTTGGAGCATATTAATAGTGTGGCACACTATGGTTTTCTGCACAAGGATTAATTTAACCTTTGTGTTTTGTTGGACGGTGCCTGCACTGGTTTTGAGAACTGGTATTTGAGAGTACAGTTGCTTCAAGTCGGATGAATGGGTACTAAGAATGCAGTGATGTTGGTAAAATGGAGATCTTGGGAACACTGCATTATCCCTGCTTGCCAACTTTTAGTATTTTGATTTTCTATCAGAATAAACAAGGGCTGAAAGATTACTAGTTCCTACTGATTATGTGCAAACTGTCACTCAGCTGTTACCGTCTGAAGCCTGGTGTAAGCAGCTGTACCGCAGGGGACGTTCTCTGCGTTGCGAGGTCTCCCTGCTTTGCCACCACGGAGGCTGCCTGCGTGTCCGCCTGCGCCAGCTGGCATTAAAACAGACCCACGCCCTGTGTTAGGGCATGTATGAGAGATGCATCTCTCTTCTAAAGCAAATTAAGCGTTTGCCGGACATCTGCTGTTTATCACCAAGACTGCTAAACTGCTAAGACTCCTCACCGTGAATGGAGAACATCGCCTTGCTGGAGCATGGAGTGGCTGCATCTGGGCTTTCCAGGCTTGTGGATGTGTTACTCCCGTGCTGCACCTGCGTGGTGTTGAGGAAGGAGATGTTTTGGTGATCTGCTGGGGCTCCTGTTTGTGTGGTTACTGCAGATGCTTTTAAGAAGCGTAATTAGCTTGTGATCTTCCCTGAAGTTTTGAAGTTAAGGAGGCTTCTTTGCTCTGGTTGTAAAACTTACTGTGAGAACTACCTGCTAGAAGAGCTGACAACGACTGGCAGCAAATGCCATGAGAAAGCATGTTTTGTCTGTGTTCCTCAGGCCCTCTAGAAAAGCTATTGGAGGAGAATTTATACGGTGAAGTAAAGGTCTGTGTTGTTCTTCAGAAATATAAGGCAAGTTTAAATATGCTATGTAGACATTAGAGTAGGTTAAAAAAAATCTATGTAAGGAAACTAATAAAAATTGGGTTTTAATTTTGACTCATTCTGGATTAAAATAATTATGTAAAAATAAACATGACAGTGTTAATGTACGGACTTTGTAAGATCGATGAAACCCATTTGTATCACAGCAGTAATCAAGCAGCACACTTGTTTACAGCTGGAGTTTTAAAGAAAGTCAAATGACTGAAAGAGTTAAACACCTGGAGCAAGTCTGCTACACTGCGAAGCCGGCTTTTGGCAGCACTAGCAATGTGCAGAGAGTTGTTCCTCCATTATGGTTCAGTTCAGTGACTAATTCCTTCAAAGCTGAGAAACCAACTGAGAGTTGAAAATGCAGGAAAGCTTGTTTTCCTATTCTAACCTTTAAATTGATATATGAGAGGACTTGAGCTAAGTTTTAAATGCTTGATGGACATGAAAAACAAAAAGAAAATATTTCCTTTTTTTGTAATATATCCAGTGCACTAACTTTTGTTTTGTTTTAATTAAAAGATAACTATTTAAAACATTATCATCTTGTACGTTTTCAGTTCTTTTCCAAATTTAGACCTAAATCACACTTGTCATTTTTACTAAAAATTTAAATAATTAGTAATTATTTCTAAAGTACTAAAATTTATAGAATTGGCTAAATAGATAAGTATAATATGGAACTGACAAACATATGTCTATCAAGAGTTGTAGTTATTGTACTGAGCTGTAAAACAATATTTTTTTAATAGTTACTAGTCAATTAGCGGTATTTTTGTAAGAAAACAATTGCAAGTTGTAATTAGTACTTCTCAGCTCCTTACAAAGAATCCCTGCCTTTGGTGGCTCCACCTCTGTTTACTTAGTTGATGTTGTCCCTCTGAGCTAAAACTGTTCTTCCATGACAAAATATAAGCTTCACGTGTCACATCTCGGGCATTTACAGATAGCAATAGCTGATATATAGAAGTATCTCAAGTTTGCCTGTATAAAAATAAATACTTCTTTGAAAAGGCTAGAGGTCATACATGGTTTGATAAATTATATTCTTTAACCAGATCTTTTGTTTTTTTCCTATACTTGTAAAAGGCAAATTTAGAAAAGGAAGAAGTCCCACGTATAGCCTCAAAATAAACATAATATAAGCCCACTTCTGAATTTGTTGAGTACCTTTGGCAAGTTTGGAATAGAGGTTTGGATAAACAGATGAACTTACAGTGAACTGAATTACAGGAAACACCCGGTTTCAAGTTTTAATTTTAGTTTTTCCTCACCTTTTGATTCTGGAAGTCAGACAGAAGTTAGAATATATTTAATCTATTATCTGTTGTTGGCCATGATCTTATAGTTACCTAAACAAAGTCTTAAAGCAGTGTTCTCAAGAACACATCAAATACTGGTTGAGGAAGATTTCAAAGGAATATTTTTTTTGAGAATTGGAATTATAAATAATTTTTTTCTAGTTTATTAAGCTCTATTTCGTCCCTCTATAACTTCAAGTTTCATAACCTTTTCCCTCTTATTTCAAGATCTAGTTTGAGTACGAAAATATCATGTCAAAACTTAGCTGAACCCTTCATCAGGCTTTTAAAACCTAAGTTATAATTCTGTTTCTACGATAAACAGATTTGGATCAGAAAGATTTTTGACTAGCTGGTATTCATTTTGGCTGAGAGTTCAAGCAATGTCTTTAATCATATTTTTGTTGATTATTTATTAGTTTCTGTGGGAAATCAAAGGACAGACAACCTAAAATATGTCTTCCATAAAATACATCGTGAATCTGAAGCTGTAGCAAAGGATTTCTAGGAAGTGTCTCTCATATGCCAGATGAACTGATGGAGAGATAAAATATACATCTTTAGTGCGTGTATAACATGCAGATGAAGGCTGACCGAAAAATGGAAGACTCCACCATCTGACTGGAGTAGAATAAGTATTGCGTTACTAGAGTAAGAAAATCCGGTATGAGAGAAAAGAGTGTTTCCATTCTGTTCTGTGTCATCTGAAGGATGATGGTTAAAACTAATTCAAAATGTGAAAGAAAATTGGCATAAAAGTGCATGTTAAGAATACGTTGGCTACCTTTGGAAACTTTGCAAAATATGTGTTTCTGTAATTGGCATGTACTTGTATGGGGTAGTAATAAAATTTGCTATGATCCAAATATTGCTGTGAAACCCCAACGGGCTCCTAGCCGTTACAGGGTATACATTTGAATGGTGATAGCCAAAGCCTGGCTCTAGTACTGACTGACTGGGAGAGGAAGGTATCTTATTGTCCAAAGGTAGAATGTGCTGTGCATTTTATTGCAGAAATCAGCAGTGGGAAAACAGCGTTAGGTGCTTGAAAATGTAAGTGATTATGTAAAGCTAATTCTATATTTTGGATCTTCTGCTGGAGAAATACCGTTTTAGGACTTTTATGACTTCAGTGAGCCACGTTTCTTTCGGGACGCTCTGTAGCCGAGGAGAGGCACTGTTACCTGGCATTAGGAATCAGAAGAGTTTATCTGGTTTCTAGCTGACAATTCACGTCTCTGAGTGAGCTTTTCGAGCTTCTTCAGCTTGCGGGGGATTTCCATCTGCTTCTCCCTCGCTTCCCTTCCCCGGTCCTGCTGCATGCGTGTTACCTAGCTTTCCTGCTTCTCCAGGAGCAGGGTACTTGTCAGCAGCAATGTAAATTGTTACTGCAATTATTTGTTCATACGACCTAAGCAGACAGAAAGTCCATCATCAGATGCTGTGGCAGGATGCTGCTGGCTACCTACAGAAGGATGAAAATACCGCAGAAGTGACAAGCGCTCCCCCCAAGAGTACTAGAGAAAAAATAAATGGGCAAGCAGGGTTGTGCCAAGTTCTGTAGTGAAATTTGAACTTTCTTCCAAAATGTACTGACAGTTTAGTAAAAGCAATTTAAGTATTGCATGTAATAATTTAAACCAATTCTTTTTATCAGCTTGCTTTCTAGTTTGAGTGGCAAGTATGTTTTTCTTCACGTATATCAGTGTGGGAGTAAAATCATTGTGTTATCCCCACACACACACCCCCCTCCCGAAAACCAGAATACAAATACAACATTTTTTATAAATAAAATAACATTTTATTTGGGCTTGTAAAGCAATCAAATATCTTGTAAGAGGAATATCTATCTTCTGAAAAATATATCGAGTTTTTTCTCAAAAAGCCATTTTGTATAGTGAGAAAAGCAATGATTTCTTTTAATTCTTTAGCATTTTCATTCTGAAGATTTCTGAAGGGCATAGTCTGCTGCAGTATTCAAACAGAGGTTTAGTCCTGTATTTGGAACTGGGTGGTATTTGGCAGTCTAAATATCAGTGCTGCCAAATATAATATGATTCACACACCAATACTAGTTTCTACTTAGCCATATGTGAGATTTTGTAAATGTCTATGGAAATTGTGCAATACTCATTTTTTGGGGATGATCTAAATATGCAAGCACAAACTGCATCCTCATTCTGTATCCTAAGGCAAGATCTCCGAATAAGAGCAAGTACAAGCTGCTTGCCAAAATACAGCATAGTCTTTATTCTGAGGACCGGTATTGTCTTCATGGCAGAAGTTCTATCTGTCCAAACAAGGATCTCCATTTCCTTGTGCTCCATTTTCATCCAACGAGCCAAATGCTTGAGGAAAGCATCAGCTATTTATTAGTGTCTTTACTAGAAATGAGTTATGTGCCGACTTTCGAATGAGTTTGTCCACACAGCCCAAGGTTTGTGTGCCTTTGTCAGGAAGGCCAGGAACGTTACTGCACTTGATTTCACTTGTCTCAAAGTCAGAGCAAAGCCTGTTGCTGTGTTTTCCCCCAGCCTTTTCATAAATGCTTCTTTTTTCCTTTGTTGAAGTTAAGTGATTTAAGGACACTTGGGAGCAAGGATTTTTTTTTTTTTTTTTATAGTCATTATTTAGTTTCTAGATGTATTGGTGAGGAAACAAAGATTACCTTGTTCATAAGGGAATTGGTGCCCCAGGTTAATGTCCAGGTGTTCTTTCAACTGGTGTCTGAGACTAATTTCTTCCTGACCCTCTGGTAACCAGCTGAAGCAGGAGACCAGCTGGTATATCTTCACTCTTGCATACCAACATCTTTCACTGATTCACAGATTTCCTTGTATCCTCGGTACTTCCTCTACCGCTTTACAATCTTTGAACAGTAGTTTGAAGATAACTGCTGTTGTGCTTTGCCATGGCTGCATCTGAATCAAGGAATGAAGGACAGGAAAAAAAAAAAACAACACACCACAAAACCAAGCTCGTAATGCTCTTCATAAGCTCCGTTTGTCAAAAGGTCATAAATTTGAGAACCCATCAAAGGTTCACTAAAGAAATGCTTAACACGGAGTATTATCTGGTTTGAATCTTATGAGTTTGAATGGCATTTCAGCAGGTAATGCTACAAAGAAGAGTTTCTAATGTATTTAATTCAAAGTTTCAGTTTCTTATATTCTCACACACTTACCTGCTGCTGCCTGTCAAAGTTCACAATTTTGGTTACTTTTTTGCCTGCTACACATAGACATCAGTGACATCAGTCTGAAAATACACTGAGCAATAGAGGCATCTGAGTTTCTGTACTGCATTCTGAACTTTGATGCCTGTATTCAGTATTTATTTTTTAAGCTTCCATGCAAGGTTTACAGACATTTTGTTGTGTGTGTTAAACTTGCCTAGCATCAGTGCTACATAGAAATAATACTAGTAATTGAGAACTGGAGCTCTGGATGTAGTCAGACAAACTGTATGAATGTGTGTATGAATTCTGCCGTGATGTTTAGCTAAGGAAATATGGACAAGCTGATGTGATAGCTTTATGAGAATGCATTGCAGAAAAACTTGGTGCTGAGTTAGTGTGTGTTAGAAGTCTGCAGGCAGCACTCTGCTTTCTGTTCCTGACCCGGTGTTATCTGTGGAGAGGTATTTGCTGGAATGCTAGGACGCTGTGGAACAACAATATTGTGGATGAGACACAGTTTTACCTTCAAGGTAGTGTGAGAATTCCTGGCATGGATTCTACAAGCACTTGAGTGAAGAGCAAATGGCTGTGCAGACGGCCATGTTCTGACTCTGTTCCCCAGGTTATTTCATTTGGGCTTTGATTTATATTGCCTTTTATTTGGACCCGGCTGAAGTTCCATGATTTATCTTAAGTTGTGAAGCTAGTCTAAGACAACTCATCAAAGTCTCAAGAAAAACAGTTTTGTAGTGGAAAGTAATTTTCCAATCAGCATATAACAGAACTGTAGTAGGACATTGGAGTATCCTTCGATGTAGCTTAAGACATGGTTGCCTAATAAGAATGCGTAGTTGTATCAGTTTCATTCATGATTTTGACTAGCTTCTAAGGTGTTATGAGGTACTTTTGACTGAAAGATATTTAAATTCAAGATTATATCATATAATGAAAATGGAGGTGTGCTGCATTAGCGTAATTATATCTCTCTAGTTGTAAATATTTATATAACAATACTGCAAAGACCAAATATACTCAAGTGCTTTTACTCTAGTTGGCCCAAACATTCAAGAAAAACTAGTTCTTCAATAGTTCTAAGAACAGTTTATTCATCAAGTTATAAATAAGCTTTTAGAGGATTTAAGGTCACCTTTCTATCTAAGATTTTTTTTTTTCTCATTTATTCTCTTCAGATATTTCACTCATTATTTTTATGGTATCCCATGAAATGTCTTATACTCCTAAGACGAGGAAAAAAAAAAACCACTGTTATGTGAAAATTTCTGTTGGAAAACATGCTTTTGAAACTCACCTGTACCTTTCTTTTAAATTAGAGGCCTGGGGAAGGGCCATTGTCTGCTAGGTATCTCTCGTAACATAAGGGCTGAATTACTCAGAGAACTGAAGCATGCTGTTTCAGATTGGTTACGGTGGTAAAAGCTGCCTCGCGCTGCTCTGCAGAAGAGGGATGGATAAAATGCTCTTTGAACAGTCAAGATTTTTTAAAAATGTCAGTGCAGAGGGCTTGCATTTGTATTTGGCTTTCTAGACCTGCCTCTTGACCTTCTAATTACTTTATTTGAAACAGCACTGAGGGTATAATAAAACTGGAGGTTGTCTCTCGTTTGCTTTATCATAAATTAAAGCTGTTAGTTAGGTGAGGTGAAAGTAGAGGCAGAGTGTTCATTACTGCCCAAGTGACGGCTTGTCAATAGCACTGCCTTTTAGTTTGTTCTAGTCAGCACTTGCTGTGCATTTTGTTGGACCACTGGGAAATAAATACAACAAGATTATATATTTGGAATACCACAAGAGTTCATGAAGGGAAAAAAAAAAAAAAAACAAATGATAAATTATACACTTGGTAGAAAGTGACACGCTATCTTGTGCTATTAACAACCAGAGATAATTGCAGCGAATTGTAATTGCAGTTTGCAGCTTACAGTACAGTGTGTCCGACATCAATCTTAATAGTGAACAAAGCAATTTATATTAAAAGTTAATTCACTTGGTAAGTTTTGGCTGTATGCAAGGGAGCTAACAGATGTAGCTTTTCAGAAAGTTCAAAGGCATTTGGAACATGGAGAGAAATGCTAATGTAGTAAGCCTTAGAGAAATATTGCGTTACTACTTGTAATGAAAACAAATGTATGCCATTATATCCCAGTTTGTGTTTATTTAATAAACTATACAGTTTTATACATTGAAAAAATTGTATTTCTGAATGTCACAAAACCAGATTTTTACTCACAGATGACACAAGAATAGCATTTGTAAATGTAGAGCGTAAATGGGGTCTAGATTGCCATGTATTTGAGTATATTCAATTTTAACTTAAATTCTTTTACGATACAGTACTACAATGAGAGAGAATGTGTGTTTATACTTATACATACTTATTGGAATTTTTAAATCTAGGCCTTTGCTCTGAAATTGTTTACTAGTGCCTAGGATATTTTGCAAGTTTGCCTGGTTATAATTACTCTAGATTTTGAGTGGTATCTTTAATCTTGTTTAATTACAATGGAACTTTAGTTTGTGAAAGCCTAACATCCCTTCCAATGGAGATGACAAGCTTAACTTTCACTGAGCAGCTAGTGGTGCCCTAATGTCTGGAAGAGATTCTGCATGCCACTGACTTCTGTTCTTTGGGCTACAGCACTTCATTTGCTTCAACAGGTATTACCATTTTCTCAGTGCTGTGGTCCGTCCTTAGTGTTCATCAAATGACAGACAGTTCCCTGAACTGCAGAGTCACGACCTAAACGCTGACTGTTCTGCTACAGGGTTGACTGCCCGTTTGTGGGTGACCAGCAGTACGGTTTGAAAACGCAGGGTAAAGGTGCTGCCTTTTTGGATAGTTATTTGTCCGAGTATGGAAATCTCCAAATTAAAACATAATTAGATTTGCATAATAGAATCGTTCTTCTTTTTAGTACTGTCACGGTGTTTTGTAAACAACTTATCCTTACCAGAGAGCAGAGTTAGCTGTTCCTGCATAAATCTTGGGCAGATTCTCACCTAGTATGAACTGTAGCTCTGCTGAATTCAGTGGAACAAAGACCTGTAACACTAGCTAATGAATGATTCTTACGGGAATTCTGGGAGTAGTTGAAAAGCTGGACTGAGGCTATTCTTCTCTTTTATGACAAGATTTTCATTGGGTAGGTAGGAATGTGCGTTTTGGAACCAACAAACTTGCTTAGATGTGTGGTGTGGATTTTCACTTGTCTCTGCTGAAGGAGATCCAGAGTTGTACTAAATTTAATCTCTCTTATACAACAGACCCATGTGCTTCAGCCAGGGTTTTGGCCCAGGCTTCAGTGAAGATTTATCCTGTTAAAAAGTACAATCTTAAATTATTTGATCATTAGTATTATAATGTAGAGATAAACTAGCAATATTTAGTAGCAGGCTTTTAAATTTGGTGGTAAATGCTTGGCTGCAGTTTTTAGAAAGGGATATAGAGGGTAAAAAAAACTTCACTTTTTGCTGGTAATGAATTTTATCCTGTAAAACAATGTACTATATTTGACATAAATTGGCAGGAAAGGTAATTTGAGAAACTCAGTTTAGAAATGTTACATATAGTTTCCATTTGTTTTAGCAAAAGCCATCTATAAATCTGAGAGGTGTTTTGACAGCTCGTCATTCTGAATGTACAGTATTCGATTCAAATTATATTTATTTTGTTCATTTTTCTATAGGTAAAAGCAAAATTATTAAAAATGTATAAAGTTATATTTTACTTATTTTTATCAGGAGCGAGCCTCTCGGCATATGTGAATTCATTTTACAGAGAAGGGCATGTGGTATTTTCTGTATATATTTATTTCATAGGAATAACTAATAGGAATTGAGTTTTTTCCTCTGTTTTCTCCTTAGCTTCGAGACTATTAGTGTGTGTTCTATGCATTAGTCTGTTAACAGACCTATCCAAAAAACCCCACCTGTGCAAAAAACCCCAAACCAATTTAATCCTAAAATGTGTGACTAGTCTGGAACCTATTTTATGCCGCTGCAGAAGAACAGAGGGCAGCTGGACAAGGTGACGCGTAGCATCACTGCTCCTGGCATCACTCCTCCTGCCTTTCAGAGGTGGGCAGGGTGACCTGGAGATAACCATGGGAGCAGTGGTATTAGTTCAGACGAAGGGTCCCTCAAACTCTGCCCATTCCATCTCCAAGAGCGGCCGTGTGCAGATACCTAGGAAATAAGAAAAGGGCAGATATTGAAGTTGCTTTACTCAGGCTCTATGTGTGAATGAGGGGGATTCTTATCTATTACGTGTACCCCATCGTATGCAGTGCTGTACGTATGCAGTGCCAGTGTGTCAGAGGGGTGTGCTGGAGCAGCCTTGGAACCACTGGCTTAGCAGACACAGTGGTGTTTAGCAGGCAAGGTAGTGTTGGCATGACGGTTGGCCTTGATGATCTTAGAGGTCTTTTCCAGCCTTAATGATTCTGTGACTCTGGTGTTGGGACCGTGGCTTAAGGTGGCTTTTGCTCTCTGCCAGGTGACGCCAGCGATGCAGCAATGTCACAAGCTGGTACACAGTAAGGTTGTCTTTGCAGGAGAAAGGAAGTGAGAATATAGACATGCCATTTTTACAAAGCTCGGCAATTAAGACCTTCCATTTAACAATCTCATTAAAGGAGACAGGTTTTCATAGGAGTTCAAGTACCATGTATATATTTACTCTGCTTATATATACATTCCATAAGGAGGTGCACCTATCTTTTTCTCCAGACACTCTTTGAGAAATGTTGACAGTGCAATTATACAGATAGACTACTTGGGACCCTCTGTTCACCCATTAATTAACATAAATCATAATCTAGCAACAAACCTTATTCCTAGTCTTTATCGTCTCCCACCAGAACAGTTAAATGGCCAGACATCCAAATTATTGAGCTGTTAGTAACTCTCCACCTGAAACAGATCTTTTTTTTTCTACATGCATATATCTATAGAAGAAAAATTTCTGAATATTAGTGTCATGAGTCAGATGTGTCTTAGTATTACCCTTTCTTTACATAAATGATATCACTGTGTTAGTTAATGAGTATGTTTAGCATTAATTTGTGGTGTGTTTAGCACCTACTACGGAGAAAAAGTTGCAAAGAATTAACAAAAGAAACCTAGTGTCAGGAAATTATTAATAATGAAAATGAGCAATATGAGAAAAGCCTGAAGAATTCTACCATATACTGTAATGGAGCATGCCATGAAATGCCTTTTAATGTAATTGAAATTGAAATAATTTACAGTATTCCTGAAATAGAAAAATATAAGTAACAGAAGGAGCCAGTATGATATCCTCAGGACTTCTTAAAAACTGAAATATGTTATGGATAAGGAGAGGAGCAGAAAGCAGAAGTAACAAACATTAAATTGAAGACATAGAAAAAGGACAAAGGTCGTAAAACACACATGCAGGATGATCTACTTCTGGGAAAGAGGACTAGAGAAAAAGGGATTGAAAAAGATCTTTGTACAAAAGAAACATTAATAAAAGTGTAAAGCCACTGATGTATAAAACTGGAGAAAGGAGTAAGAATGTAAGGAACTTTACAATCATCAACGCATTTTGAAAAATCACTTCATTCTTTACATTTTTTCCTTATTTCTTAACAGAGCCACAGTAAGAACTGCGTGTTAAATGGCTGAGAGGCTGCACTGGAATCACTCAATCGTGTGAAAATAATCAGATCTAGAGGACATGCATTTTGTAATCAGGAATGATTTGACAAGCACAACTGCTTTTTAAATATGAGGGTACTAGAACTAGAGGAACCAATTTAGAAGAGTTGTTTGGAAATGAAAGGAACAAGTAAATCCTAAGTACATACTTATTCTTTGCAACATTCAAAGAATCTCTGTGCATTCAGGGAAAGACTTGCACATTTTGGTACAAATTCAGTACCTTTAAAAATACAGCTTCATATTTGTATTTTGTGTTCACTAATACGAACATCGTTGTATTAGCCCTTCCGTAATGCTTCTTGGCAGTAGATCTCTGAATAATTTACAAAGAGGTAAACAATACTGTCCTTCAGGAAACTGATAGAGAAATGCGTTAACTTATCCAAACTGACTTTGAAGTATCATGGTGTGTTACTTTAACTTTTTTAAGTTATTCTTTCAAGCAGTAAAACCAAGGGTCAGATATTTAGATAGCATGCTATGTAACGTAAATAAAAAATAGGTGCTACAAGAAAGAACAAGTTTACAGGAGCCACTGTCTGAAGACAATTTGTCAAAAGCGTTTAGGCCATTCTTGCAAAATAAGGATGCATTTAAAACAAATGAGATCCCTGTAAAGAATTTTAAGAAGTTCCTCTTCAAACATGAACCTAATTCTTGGGGGCAGAGGAGAAGAGAGTGGCAATCTGATTCTGCTGGGGAATTTATTTTGTTTTGGTGCAATAGTTACTGAAGCTGTATTTCCAGTTCTTGGGGCTTTTGGGAGGGAGGACAAGTCTCGCTCTGGTGACATCAAGACAAATGCAGCCAGGCCAGGAAACCCAGTTCCTCCACCACTATGGTCTGAAAACAAGATCCGGCCTGAACACTGGGTGCAGTGTCTGTGCTGGGAAGAAGGATGAACAATTCTGGTAAAGTAGGGAAAAGGGGAATATTTTTCGTGTGTGTGTGAAATATGTAGAATGGGTGCAGTCACTGAGAGCTAGATATTTACAGCAGTGCATTCCTTATTCAGGATCTCGAGTAGCTCTCCGATGCAGGCATTGTGAAAGAGATGTCTGCGGGGAGTTTTTTCAAAGTAAGCATACAAGTATCAGGATTAAGCGAAGAAAAGTTTAGGTTATTAAACAAAGTTCCAACACTTCTTACTTGCTCAAAATATTTGTAGCAAGTTCTATGAAGTAGAAAATGAAGGGAATGTGCCATGCAATTTTTCTTTAGCCTTTTTGCAATGCAACAGGGCAATCGATACAAATCTTTGCAGTAATCATATATTGATTTTCCTAGAATATAACTCCATTTAAAGCATTTTTATCCCCAGGAGTGAAAGCATTGGAGGCTATCAAACGAGGAAGTAGCTTTCCTTGACCCCATCTGCAGTTCACATTGATTAACAGAGACTAGGTAAAATAAATAAATATGTGCGAGCAAGAAGAAAGAAAAAAGAGTCACAGAAAGGTTAATACTGGCTGGGGAGAAACATAGTTATAGTGCATTAGGGTTTTTGTAAAATTATTAGGTCAGGATAAGCTAACAAGTGACTGGTGAAGGTGGATTCTTCATGAAGTCGGAGCCAAATATTACAGTTCCCGTTTTTCACAGACTGTGCTGCAAATTCAGGAAACGGGGAGCTTTCTGATGACCTGCCCATGTAGAGATGCAGGTATCGGGATAGCAAAATTGGGTTGAAGCCGGCAGGTTTTTGCTTTACCCTGTAAAGGAAGGTTTGTTATGGTGTACTGCGTCTGGGACAAATTCATAGTGAATGTGCAGAGGTGGCATTGAAAGAAGTTGGAGAATTCCGTAGCACTGCATTTTCATTATTTGTAAAAATGCCATTGTTGTCGATAGTTTTAAAAGCTGCAGAAACACAATAATTTGTTTTATTTATTATTGAATTTTGTGATGAATTATAAATGATGCAAGATAGTCTTTTAAGATCATTGTAGTACCACTGCAGTCCCTTGTCCTAGTGGAATGTACTCAAGGCAGTTTTTAACTACTTGTTTCCTTCACTGGAAGTGCAAAGTGGATGACATCACGTCTCACACAAATGTTGTGTTCTGTGGTGTATTACTCCTACACAACGTGTTAAACCCAAGGTGATGCAAGAGATGGAGGCGACATGCTGTTGTTTGGGAATCAGATTTTTCCTTAAAGCCAGGAATATCTAGATTTCCTGATTCGGCCAAGATGCCCTCTAAGTCTTTACAGCCCATCCTATGCGGCTTTTAGCTCTGGCAGTTTTACCTTCTCTCCTGCCCTTTACTTTTGTGATTTCCTGACCCTTGTCCTCCATTTCCTATGTTTTTGTGGCTGAAGCTAGGTTCTCATAGATCAGCCTTTATTAAATTAAAAGGCCCATGTAGCCTCATTATCCTTCTTAGTGTATTGTTAGTTGATACTGTTTGTTTTACCAGCAACTTCAGGGCTTTTTTGCTTCAGACAAAGCAACTACTACACATTGTCGGATAAAGTACCTTATCTGTCAGCAGCACTCTTGTGAATTAATCATAATTCAATAGGTTTACTAATCAAGATTTGAGATGAATGTTTTGATAGAGCAATCAGATTTGTCTAATCTATCATTACTTGACAGTTGCTTTAGGCAGAGTGCTAACTTGGCACTGGTACCTGGTTTTGATCAGTTTGGCATGGCCCCACCAGTCAGTAGCATCAGTTATTGCAGCAATGGGCTTCTGCGTAGGTACTAATTGCAGTTCTTTTTTAAGTTTCAAGAGAGACTGGAGTAAAGCTGAGATCAGGCAGCTCTCGCTATCCTGGAATGCATTATGAAAAAAATTTTGAACTGGGAGTTGACTTTGTAATTTTCACAAATAACTAAAGTACTCGGAGCTTGTTGACAAATCTGAGAGGTGATTTATGGTAGCGTATGCAAACATTGCTCAGAACTGAAAGGGTCACTGGCATAGAAAGGAGATAAACTTAATACATTGTGAAGTGTTGCTAATTATGAATCCAGTCACGTCTGATGTCACTAAAATTTGTTCTCTGTTTTGCCCAGTTAAACATTCTTGGGGGTAATTTACAACATAGCTTGCAGCAGTTTGCTCAATTTGAAGGCATAAATGAAAGCTCTCATTGTATATTGACATATTTTTCTTGTTAAGCAATGTTTAAAGTACTGATACAAGGTGCTGTACTAGTGGGTTAGACTGCAAGTGCAAGTTTGGTACATTGTAGTCAATAATGCATTAGTGCAGGAAAATGAAGGAGAGAATTGATGGTGGGGGGGGTTTTGACGTGGGTGGAGCCTTGTCTCCATGTAGAAGAGGGGAAAAAAAACCTTCAAGCAGCAACAGCTAAGTATAGATCTTTATTCCCATTTAATTTAATTTTAGGGTATGTGTCAGTGGTATGAACACAACATATGAGTGGACCTCTAGTTTCGTCATCAGCTCAACTTATATTCTTTCTGTCATGCTAATCTTAAGGTACTTGTGATTTTGGGGATCAGATAGCATTTACATGTTAACATGCTGAGAAGTGCTCAGTGCACTGTCCTCTGTACAGACAGTGGTTATAGGTGATGCTTGTTCATGTGCAGCAGGCTACCGTGAGAATAATGTACCATTTAAATTCTGTTGAGACCCTTAACACAGCTAAAACCAGTCCCCTACCAGTGGGATGTAAACTCCTGTGTGCAGTTGCTTTCTTAATCATCTGAAATTTTGAAATATAGTAGGTAAAAGGAGCAGCTAAAGGTACCAGTTCTCTTATAGATATTCAGCCCTAAGCACAGGAAACAAAAATGTGCAGGTGTAACGTTTTATATAGCAGAAATGAGTGTCCAAATGCCTTTACTGTTCCAGTTATGAAGGAGTTTAGTACAGTGTACAGTACAGTGGCAACTTGCAGTGCTAATATTTTGGTAACAACAAGATGGGATAGTAAATAGACTATCATTTAGCGATGGGCTCAGAAGACTGTGACATAAATATTTGTATTCACTTGAGGCTGAAGAAGCAATCATAATGCTAGGCCTTTGCAGCCATGCTTGAGTTGCCCTCCTGCAGTTGTCTACGAGCTCAGAAGCTCACTACCTTCAGCTAAGAGTGCACAGATGCCTTCTGAACTCCTAATGCAAATACTGCTTGAAAAAGCTGTGGAGCAAGGATGTCAGTAGCACTGCTCGAGAGCGTCAGCAGGCAAACGAAGTCAGAGTCTACAGCTCATCCGATCTGTACTGGGTCTATTGCAGACAGTGAGGACAATAATTCCTTTCAGTAATGATTGAGGAGATACTCTCCTAGTTGACTTCATCACCAGTGAAATGCCTTCAGTATCTGCTGCGTCAGAGAGAGCTTTTGTGTGCCATCTGGTAATGCAACACTGATTAAAAAAAATCAAGTGCAAAGAAATATGTATTTAATTTTACCTTTTTGGGTTTTTTGCATAGCCTGGCAAATTAAAAAAAAAAAATCAAACACACCGCCTTTTTATTACTTTCGTTTTTAAAAGAATTTTTGTATTTTTGCCAGTCACTACTCTGCTAAAAGCCAAAGTGAATATTATTTATACTCACTGCTCACAAAATACCATAGGCCTGTTTCTATGGAGTGATGAGAATTACATTGACTTTGCCACCACAGGATTCCTTCTAATATCCTGTCAACAGTCTTATGCCCTGCATTTACTGCTGTGCTCAAATCCCATCTCTCCATAACATTGAAATGGAATAATGAAAGTGCATCCTTTCCAAGTAACAAACTACTCTATTGTTTCATTTGTGCCCTCAACTGCTGTTGATTACTTTGCCAGTTCCCTCTACCTGGTAAACTGGGCAAGATTTTTCTATACAAATTTAGAAGAAGAAAGCTTTTTGATGATCAATGAAGTACCATGTATGTGAAGTGGTTGATTAAATTTCCTTGCTTCCTCCATCAAATTCTGCAAGTTAAAAATCCCATTCTGTGGTTCTCCACTTGCTCAAAACCCTGCTGCCTTGACAGCTACCTTTGACTTCATTTTCTTTTTGATAAAATCTAGCATGACGTGCAAGAGTGCCTTGCTCATATGTGGATGAATGATGGTCCTGCATGCTTACTACAATAACATGAGATTAACATAGATCAAAAATTTGCTAGAGATATTAAGAGTCGGCAGCCTGCACATACTTAATTCATCTGGATTTTTTTTCCCTTTTGCTGGTTAACATATCAAACTAATAAATAGTAATGAGTCATTTTGGTTTTTTCTTTAGAGTGCTAATAAACATATTAGGGTTGACAGTTTTATAAGAGTGAGGAGATAAAAAATGTTCTTGGTAAAAAGATGCTCCATGTGAATACTTGTATGCATTTCTGTTCACATGATCATGTATATAACACGTGTGTGATCCCTCAGGCAATTCAGTCCCTCATTTTTCCTGTCAATTTGCTTGCTTCATTTTGATCTGTGTTTGCTATCATTTGTCAACTGACACCTTGAGCATGTTTCCACATCAGCTGTTTTGAGAACACAAACACTGATAATTACATCAGTACTGCCCCATTGCAGCAGGATAGACTAGACTTATCACCCGGGACTGATTTTTAACAGATATTCAACAGTTATTAATTTCTTATTTTCATGTGTTGCAGAGAATTGCTGGTTGCTTATCCATTTTTCTCATTGCAGATCTGTAGGCAGTAACTAGAACTCCTTCATGAAGTGCATGTCCTGACGGTGTCAGCAGTGGAGCATGGTGGTTGGGTGTATTCCCCAGTTGTACATGTCCTGCCTCCCATCATATAGAAGTCAAAGAGCTAAAGAATAGTTTAGGGTTCCTGTGCCTCGGTTATTCTCAAATTCTTTAGCTTGACCACCATCTGCATTACCAAATTTCCATGAAAGACCGGTCTACCTTTATCATAACTTACTGAGATTCCTTAAGGGCTTCATGCAAATACTCTTTATTGTGTGAGGCATTCCTTGTCATTTCTGCCACCTTCTCATTGCCATGATAGTTCCATCATCTGGATCCAGCTGATGGTTGTTCTTCCTTTCCGTGAGGGCAGGCTTCTCTCTAGCATTTGCTTTTACAAAGGAGCATAGGTGAAATCTAGACAGTAATTGTGGTTCCTGTTCATATATGGCTTTGCACAAGCAAAGTATCCCAGGACTCTCCACCAAAGTTAATTTTCATTTTAGTCAACTGATTCACCTGGTTTTATTCCGAGAACCTCGTGCTTTGAGAATGGAAGTGTTTGATGCAAAGAGTAACTTGTCTTTCTGTGTATGTGAGACTAAACATTTCACCCTGACTGTTATCTTTTTATTTAGACGAAGATCTAAAGACATCATGAAATAAACCAGAAACTCATTGAAATGGAATCATGTCATCTTAACAGAAACACATTTCACATTTGTAACCAGTAGGTGAAGCTCCATAACGCAAGTCTTAAACAAAACAAGAATTGTTCCAGTAGCATTAAACAGTGCTACTGCTTTGAGAGACTTACCCCAAAGGGCTTATTACCACAATTTTCCAAGTCTTTAATTTATTACGTGCTTCATGTTTTACTGCTTTTCCCAGAATTTAGTTATCTCAGCCCCACTTTTGAGTGCCGAAAGGTCAAAAGGTGCACTGCAAAGGCTGTGAGCGTCAAGGCACATCACATGTTCAAATGTTTAGACTATTTGAAATCAAGGAATAAAATATAAAACTGCTTATTTCTGAAGTGCTTGCGCATGTTTTAGAATCCAGAATAAAACCTCTTTAAACATTATAATGCATAATTAGCACTTACCTTTTTATCTGTGCGTATTTTCCTGAATGTCGAGATCAGGATTTACTGGAGTTCAAGATGGGTGTTACAGGAAAAGGTCTGTCAGGTTTTCAGCCTGAAAGCTAAATGTGTGGGGTGTGTTTTTTTGGTTTTAATTTTGGTTTGTGGGGGGGGGGGGGGTTCACTAAAATTTTTTTTT
>Ga0065711_1033802_pt1 | contig 24801 bp, 14 predicted proteins | sample Hoacrofraction12_FD_59098 | JGI IMG/M metagenome (GOLD analysis project Ga0065711, IMG submission 59098) | Hoatzin crop microbial communities from Cojedes, Venezuela - Epithelial fraction 12 v2 (version 2) | ecosystem: Host-associated > Birds > Digestive system > Esophagus > Crop | place...
CCTGTGCAGCCTGCTGTAGGTGACCCTGCTTCGGCAGGAGGGTTGGACTAGATGACCCACAGAGGTCCCTTCCAACCCCTACTATTCTGTGATTCTGTGATTCTGTGAGTCTGTGATCTCCGCAAGAGATGTCTTCCCATTGCTCCTGCACTCAGGTGCTGTGAATGTCCCTTCTCACCGCAAATCCACCACCACAAGCTGTCATCACCGATGTTTTTCAATGGGATCAAGCTGTGGCTATCACTACTAAAGTCACCACAGTGAGGAGGAACCCAGCAGATATCTAATCTGACTAAAAGCAAACCACTAGGCAAAAATCAGAAACAAATCCCCTCTCATGACTAAAACCATGAAACAGACTGACTGCTTTGGGATGGCTAAGTTTGGAGTCTCAGCACCCAGAGCACAGATACCTGGCTACAGGGTGGTGGGTGAAATGACACCGGGGGTCTCCGACGAAGGAGCACAAAAAGAGAGTCAAATAAACTGCTGCCAAGCTGGCAGTGAAGCAGGGAGCCAGGGGATACGTGACCCAGGCCCAGGACACGCGAATTCCTGCCTGGTCCTACTGATTTGGAGCCACACGCATGGTGCTGCCCCGTGCCCGCGGCCTGGAGGCACTCGGCCATGGCACCGCTGGCTGCCTCGCTGCAATGGCCCCGCGGTCAGCACACTTGCAAGGGAAGTTAAGAATCCCACCCTGAAATCCCTGGTTTTCTGCAGTTGCCTCCAGGAGGTGCTACACTTCAGATCTCCATGGGACTGAGGGAATTCTGCTTTCAGAGGTGACAGGACAGTGAGCCCAGAAGGACAACAAATAGGCAATGCTCTGCTGAGAGTTTTGCTGATGTGGTGAATTACACCTGAAGTGCCCCGAGTTTGAGTAATTTCCCTTTCCACTTCTGCATACGAAACTAAAGCAAGACCTCTGTGTGTGCCCAGGCCATGGGCATCCCTCGCTCCGCTTTTCTGGGCAGTCCTACAGGACACAGGCACCATCTCTGACTGCCAGCAAAAGAAGCCAAGACTGTAACCACAAGCAGTGGAAAAATTATCATCACTTTTTGTGATATAGGTTAAACCCTCTAGAGAGCCTTTTTATAACTAGGCCAAGGGCTAAGACTGCTCCTGAGAAGGAACAAGCCTCAGCTTAGTTTTAGGAGGCCCACAGCAGGTCCAGGCAAGCACTTGTTTTCAGGCAGCCGAACCTGGTATTCCTCATTTGCATCAATCAAGCGCCGAATATTTTCTCAAAGTATCAGGACTCCTTAAAGCTACTAGATGTAAAGTAGTTCTAAAAAGATTAGAGGGCGTTTTAGTTTCCATGCACAGTGGCGGCTGAAGGTCAGATATGGTGTAATCTAGTGCTCTTCCCTAAGGCAGGTTTTCCATTTTGAAAAACGAGATTAACTTGGAGGTTCTTTGTTAATTTGCAGGTCTTTCAGTGCCCAAAAGTGCTTCCTACAGGCTAAAATGAATCAGCTTCTCTTTCTCCAGTGTTTGCCAGATCTGAAGTTCATGCTATAGCTGAAGTTAGACCTTTAACCACCGTACTGAGATGTGATTCTGGGTACAGCTGGGGTCACAGTTCATCCTCTAGCTTAATTGCTACCCTGTGGAAATCTGGCAGATTAGCAGGCCCATGTTCCAGAGAGAGCCTGGTGTATCTGCTCTGCCAGGCACAAGAGGAGGGGTAAGGTCTCAGGCAAACAAGACATCTTCGAAATTGCATTGAACCAGACATGCAGGTCATGGCATTTCTAGCAGACCAACATCAGCCCAGCATGACTATCCAATGTCTGTCTGCTTTCGCCTTGCAGTAATAGTGCTTCCTCAGCTGAAAACTCTGACATCCAGTAAGTCGAAACCACCAGAAAGAAGAAATGAGTTTGGCTGCAGTGCATGATGTAGCAAATCCTCCTCAGACTGTCTCACCCGCCTATCCAAATTGTAACAAATAGCATTAATTTTAGCTCTACCGTTATGCCGCATTTATTGAGGAACCAGAACTTGTGGAACACTTTTTGTTCTGTTTATTCCCATTTTCTCATTAAAAATTGAAGCCAGACTGCACACTAGAATTAAGTGTGTTGCTCTGAAAGGCCAAATCCTGCTCTCTTTTCTGGCAGTGACAAAATTCCCATTAGTTTTATCGGCACAGTACTGAGCCCTAAAGCTAAAAGTAGCTCCATGAGTGACAGAACCATTGCATTCAAAATGAAATGCTCTGCCTGATGCAGAGCTGGATTTCTTTCTCTGCTGCGATTCATGAAAAATAACAACGGTGTCTGCAGATGCCATCCCCCTGTTGCATTAAAAGGGGTAAAGGAGTCTGATAAGCGGCAAAAGGAGAGCCCTCCCGTTGAGTCACGAGGTTCAGAGCAGACCCCCTTGCATTCTAAACTCTGTCTCAGAGGAGAGTCTATGTGCGGCTGGATCTACCCCTAGTCCCAGACTTGGTCAATGGTTTATGTCTAAGGGGTTAAGTGTGTCGCCACTTCTCAGATTCAGCTTGCCTGTCAGAGCCCTTCCAAGGACTTTCACCGAAACAGTTTCGCAAAGTTGAAACAACAGGTAATTTATTCAAGCGACAGGTATCACAGATTCGGGATTGCCATTGACAAATGCACTGTCTACAAAAGTTGAGCTCAAGCTACTAGTTTAGCGCTTTAGTTAACAATGTGTTCCCGGGGATACGTCTGACAAAGTCAGAGGCGCGAATCTTACCAAAAAGGTGTCCCTTCTTGCGGGGGGGAAGAGAGGTTCAGGCCCGTCGACCTGTCCGTCAGGTAAGGTTCTTGCTTGGCTCCTCCTCCCGAGAGAATTTTCAAGTGCCAATTTTTATACGTTTGAAAATCTTTTGGCAAGGTGGGACGAAGTCAACTATTATGGCATGGAATGTTGTGTCGTACAAGTCCAACAAGGCCATTGACTACACCCCGCCAAAGCCTTCTGTGACTTGAACTGCTTGGCCACCACCACAGAGATGCTGACAAGCTGCCAGTGGCACAGCCAAGCCACAGGCAGTGGAGTTACGTGGGGAAGGAGGCAGACACAAGTCCAGCTCAAAGTCTGGGGGTGTAGAGAGAAGGTCTATAAAGGAGTCCTCTTACCAGCAGTCCTAGGATATGGAGCATCCTTCCTTCAAATTGTAAGACTGGAAAATTTACAGTGCATTGTCTGGTTATCTCATGTTGGTTTTCTTACGAAATCAGTTTTACCTAACCAGCTAAATCTTGAGGAAAGAAACATGTTGTTTTCTTTCCAGCTGAAGTGTTTGATCAGTTCTGAAAAAAAAAAAAGTCATCGCTCCGTGATGACTCTTACGAATCTGTCACGTACCTGGTAATTTAGTGCTTCTTGGAAGGACCCAGCTGATGAAATACAGCGACTGCATAGTAGTGTCAGCTTGAACTTTTAAAGACAAGTTTGGGAAAAAAACTTTAAAAAAATAAATAAAGTTTAAGCTTAAACATGGCAACTTAAAAGCTAACTAAAAATAACAGCAACAGACTATCTAAAAATAATCTCATGCTTTTTGAAATAAAATCTCTTTATTTTGGAGCCACAGGTGTGATTTTTGATGCTTGTAAATTACAGTCATGAAAATACAATATTCATGGCATCTGCTTGTCAGTAGCATCGTCTCTTTGTTAAACACTCATATACTCATGTGTGTTCCCCCCGGCAAATATGCAGATGGTATAACATGTGCTAAAAGTAGTAATCCAAAGGTTTGTGCTGTGTGCTGCATTTAGCTGTGGCAGGACAGCTGACTGGACAGAAAGTCCTGGACAACAAAGCCTGTTCCCTTTGAAGCTGACACCTTAGCACGGCTATTTTCATCTCTTTCCTGCCAAGCTTTTTGATGGCAGTAGTTCTTAGACCAGACGAGGGAGTGAGTGATCAGGCCCCCTGCATTATGCACCACGACACTGTGGTACTCCTCCACATAGTCCTCATGCAAAGCTATGCCTGCAGAACACAAATCTCCCTCTCTTCCCTCGCCCGGGGCATTGGCTGGGCTGCACACTGACCTGCAGACGAAGACTAGGTAGTCAAAACCTACCGGCAGCTCCTCCTCCCTGTTTGCAGGCTTGTTTACGCCATGACTCCGTGCAAAGAACTGCTTGAAACCTACTGGTAAGGTCTAGCCCTGGAGTAGCCTTTCAGCTAATTATGTCATTTAAATTTCCTTCTAAAATACTTTATTCCTAAATTACGAAGAGGTTTAGTAACAGCTTTCAGCTTCATTAACTGTTTTATACACCTGGAATTAAGAAAAAACACAAAAATCTTGATTAATCACCCAGCAGCGTTGTCTGACACAGGGTAGGGTTTAGGCCAGTGTTCAAGCATTTCTGAGAAACTGAATTATTACAGTGCAATGTAAGGTTTACATTAAGTCAGTGTCTAGTTTGTGAAAATACAGAAAGCAGATCCCATGTTGTGTTCCTCCTTTTCAGAAAAATTTCACAGAGCAGCAGTTTGGCTAAAGAGTGCAATGCTGCATTCAGCTGAAAGAAAATCTTTTCAAACTATGTGAAAACCGTACCTTGGCAGTATTTCACACGTATCTATCCAAGGTCAGAATTTAACCTAATAGCCATATTTTGTTAACAAACAGCTCTTCTTCTCATGTGGAAATGACATTAGCAGAGTTTGCAGAGTCTTTTAAAACATAGCAGCACTAGTGATTGCCATATGTATGATTTCTAAAGGTTTTTTCTTACTGCCTGTCACCCCTGCATTTTGACATGTTCAGCACAATTTGGATTCCTCCTCAAATGGTCTGCTTTACACGCAGAAATCTGAACTTTTCATATTCAAAAGCTTCGCTCCAGTCAACATGCATTTGGGGTGCTTGAGGAATGGAAAATGAGAAAATAATGTACTGCCAGTCACCATTCAGTCAAACTGACCGACCCGTTGGAGAACTGGGGTGACTTTCAGTGACACCCAGCACAGTATTAATGTTGAGATTTTAAGACATTTTCTTTGACAAGAAAATGAAGACAAAAGTAGCAAGACGTCCAAATGCATGAATTGTGAATTATCATTTAATATTCCAGTGAAGCGACATATGAATAAAGACAGGGCTGCCTTGCTGCTAAAAATAACCCCTTGTTTTTAATGCTGATCTGCAGCTGTAAGGAGGGTGTTCAGCATTTCTCAAGTCTATCAATTTTTAAATCTAGTAGGTTATGTCAACCCGAGAGAAGAAAAACTCACTCTGACTTTTAAACCAAAAGTATTTTTTTTCTAAATTAACTCTGATTTTGGAAACAAAGTATATCCCTCAAAGCAAAGGCAAACCAAAGGCAAGCTATCACCTTGGTACTGCGCAAAGCATGAAATCACACAGCACTGAAAAGAGCCCCTGGGAGATAAAAAAGGACTTAGTGACAGGACCACTTCAAACAGTGTAGGATCATCATCCTGCTGTATTGTACAAGTGGGCTTTCACATGCAAATCAGCCACGATTAAATTAATATTCATAAGCTTAACTCTGATCCTTTCTCCTTTGCTTAATGAAGGACTAATTCCACTGAAGCCAACGGAATTACACGCATGTGGCTGAACCCAGAATCAGGCTCCCTGCATGGTTTGGATGATTTTTAGGTTTTGGTGGGCTCTTTTGAGCCTGCCCTCCCAAAACCCTCCCTTCTTCCATGGAAGTCCCTGACAACATTCAAAGGGGGCTAAAAGTGAATTTACCAACGGGAAAAAATGCATTTATACTTGGACTACATGGGAGAAAGAGCCTGTTCATTCAGGAGCAAAGAATATAGTAAAAGTCGTATTTCTAACAGGACATGACCATTTCATAATTTTTTGGCACAAGCTGGCATGGTGTCCAAATACATTTGTCACTGATAAGTAGCTTGCTTCAGCAGAAGTTAAAAAAAAAAGAATGGTGTCAGGCAATGAAAAGTGAGAGAGGAATACAACTCAGAATGAGGGAAAAGTGAAAAGAAAGGATCTGTGATACTTTGTTTGAATGACAAGTAAACTTTCTGTGTCTTCACTGTAAGATGAAAAAAAGGTTTTGTGACTGAGAGGCATTTCAAAGGACCTGTCACAGCACACAATCCTAGCAGAGACAAGGCATAGGTCTCTGGTACAGGTAAGCTTTATATCTTTATCTCACAACTTACAGTGAGATAGAAACCACAGTGCCTTGTTTCTGCAAAGGCTGCATGTTCACATAGCTATCTTGATGTCAAAGAACATCCCAGTTTTCCATAAAAATAGCTGTACGAGCAAGCACTTTAAGCATTCAAGCAGAATATCCAGCTACACTGTTTTTATAGTCTCAGGATTTACCAAGCAGATACTTCAGAACATGAACTTGGCCTGCAGGGTAGGGATGAAGTGGCGGTTTTGTGGCAAGTTCATATTTGCAGTTCTTGTCCCATCTTCTCCAGCATGCAGCAACTGTTCACAGCCCTAAAAAAGATGCGAGAAAGTCACTGTCTTGCCTGTTTGCTCTCATTTAGTCTTTCTGTTCTTTTTTCTTTAAACCTCACTACTTTTCAACACCGATGCTGGAGCTCTGTAAATAAACAACATGACAAAATGGTTTTTATACCTAGGCCTAGAGAAATTAAATTAATAGATGTAATTATATACAATTATATATAATATTGGCTAGATTTAATTACAGACCATAGCGACCTTAGAAAAAGAAGTTCTCTTCTTGTCCACATGACCAGTTCAAGACGAGTACAATATCACAGAATCACTCATGGCTGAGGTTGCAAAGGACCTCCGGGGATCATCTGGTCCAACCCCCCTGCTCAAGTAAGACCACCCAAGGACACTTGCCCAGGACCATGTCCAGATGCCTTTTGATTATCTCTAAGGGGGAGGCTTGATAACTTGCCTGGCCAACCTGTGCCAGTGCTCAGTCACCCTCACAGTAATATGGAGATAGCCCAGCTCATTCTAGAGAAGTATATATTGGCCCTGTGGCCAAAGGACCCCTTCTGCTTCCAACGGCTATTCAGACCCACAAGACAGCTGTGGTGGAGTTTTTTATGATGAGTGGGACTTATTCCTAACATCCACTGGGACTTTGGGTCTGCAGGGGTCAAACTGGTCAGCAGGCACCTGTATCTAGCGAACAGAGTGAAACTTTTATCCTGTATTGCATGTCCACTGCTATTGTTGTGCAAGACTCCTAGCTGTTCTAAGGAGTTTCAGATTCCCTTAGACCCTTAGGTTTAGACAACTGAACCCACCTTGAATAGACTACAAAGGATGTCTAGGCACTTCAAACTCTTGTAGCTACTGATATGCAAACACACAAAAGTAGTTATCTCAGTCCTGACGTGAATCTCATCCCATCTCTGTTCACTTCTAAGTAAGTGAACTTCTTGACTACTTTGCACCCGAGTGACTTACTTTTCTAGCACTGACACAAAAAAAATTTAAAGCTTTTTAAAGGAAAGAGTTCAAGAGTTTTTAAAGGAAACAAATTTAGCTTAGTTTCAGCTGTTTTACCTCTGCTTATGATTCATTGAGTAACTTCAGAACACTGGATTGCAATGGTATGTTTTCTAGACTCAAGTTTTGAGTAGACAGGGCTGTAGTATTAAGTAATTATTAGCTTAGGTGATCCTCTGACACATGTTGCTAATTAATCAAGGTGGAATTGTTACTAATTACTCAAGGTCAGGTTGGACAGGGCTCTGAGCAACCTGATCTAGTTGAAGATGTCCCTGATCATTTAAAGGGATTGAACTAGATGACCTTTAAAGGTCCCTTACAACTCAAACTATTGTATAGTTCTATAATTCAATGAATTGGATGAAGTCCCCGTATGCTACACAGACCTCACATGAATCCCATTCTTGGTTCTGTATAGCCTTCCCTGGGCCAGGCAATTCAATGTTAAATGCTCCTGTGCCTAACTTTTTATTGGATCTAGATCTACCCCTCTCAAAGCAGGGTCTGCCTTAGCAAAGCCATTGTGGACCACTGTATTACACCCTGTTATGTCGCATTACACGATATTGACCCTAATGTCTGCTGGGATATAGCATGACGTGCCACAGCTTAGTGGAGTACTAAGCCATGGGGTCCACGAGCTGCCCTGCAGGTTGTGAGACCTTCCCATGAAGGACTCTGCAGCCACTGAGATGGTGGCAGTTGCTGAGCAGAAATGGAAGTACTTTTTGTATGTGTTTTTGGAGAAATGGAGGTACAGAGCTCTCAGCTTTCATTGCATAAGGGCTAGGAAGGGGAGCCTGACAATGATGTTTGGTAGGTGGTTTGGAGCAATGCAAGCTTTGATTCCCTAGTGTCCTGGGTTTGGCCAGGACAGGGTTAATTTTCACCGGACTCCAGGAAGGGGCACAGCTGGGGGGTGGGGGCTGACCCCACCTGGCCAAACAGAGCCCGGTATTCCATACCCTGTGACGTCACGCTGGGTTCCGGTGGCGGGGGCGGCGCGGCGGCAACTCACTCGAGGCTCAGGAGCACGCGGCGCCGGTCCTGTTCGGGAGAGCGGCTGTCTGGGTCATGCGGTTCGTTGTTGTGTTTTGCTCCTTATTTGTACCGTTGTTGTTGCTGTTCCCTCTGTTTGCTGTTCTGTTAAACTGCCCTTATCCCGACCCAACAGTTTTCTGCCTCTTTCTTTTCATTCTCCTCCGCACCGCGGTGAGGGGAGGGGCAGCCGCGTGGTGCTTTTTGTTGCCGGCGGCAGCCGAAACCAAAACAACTTTTCATCCAATTCAATAAATGCCAGAAAGGTAGATGTTCTGTAAGCATGTCAGGCAGTGTTGCAAATATCGCACATACTGGTAAAAAACCCCAACAACTCCAGAATCTGAAAACGTGACAAGCAGCAGCAGAAAACACACTTGCAGTTTGGTCTTCTCAGAGTGGGGACCATCACTAGGAGAATACCCTTCCAAGTAAGCTCCAGCTTCACAACTGAAGCTCCTAGCAGTAACTGCAACTGTCTTACCGCCAAAAAACCCCGCAATAATCAATTTCTGAGCTGAAGATGCAAGTTTCTTTTTGTTTATGAAATCAAATGAACCATATCCCTACAAAAATACTATGGAAAAGGTAGCATAGGCACATAAATTATATGTTAAAACGACTGTATCTTACCCTTTCTGGCCAGTGTTTCTTTATGCAAGATCAAAGATACCTCCAAGTACAACACAAGGTAAATTATTGTTATTGAGAGTTCCTTAAAAATCTCTACGGAGAAGCACTTTTTAAGTAATTAGCCTATATTGTCAAAAATTATGTCTGATTTAGGACCATCTTGTAAGGTCACAGTGAAACTTATTCATGGTCAACAAAATCTAACTGAATAATTGAAAATTAAGTCTCTCGGGTTTCCTCCATCAGGGATACTTGTGTTTCTCAATTTGAAATCACTGTGATTTTTCAAATGCAAACTCTGACTTTTTAGACTTCATAGTGATTAAAATGCTACTTCATTGAGGTTATAGTATGTTAATTTTCCTTTTCTGACAGACTCGTATCTGACCACTCAATCCCAGCAGACTTTCTGTTTAGCATAATGTTACCTATCATTAACTCAAGAAACATTATACTCCCTACTGCTGCTACTATTCCTTATTTATCCTGCAGCTGTACACTGCAGTGACAGAGGAAACTCAGAATACACAGAAATAAGATGCACAGAATTTTAAGAATGTATGCAACTCCAAGAAAAAACAAGAATATACTGTTGTATGTAATTTACAAAGTACTACTGTATTAAATCAAAGAAAAAGCATGATTAAGTGTAAAAATAGTTAACTCTAACACAATTAACTTGGATATAATATTTAACATAAGAGTAATTATTCATTTTACGTAATTTTACAGTACTGTATAACCCTTCTAACATCCTCCACACAGAAATACTAAAGTTTTACGCTCCACTGACTGCAGACGTTCTTTAAAACATTCGGCAATCTGGATATGGCACGCAAAGAGAGGATTTCCTCAAAACGAGTGGTCTAAAAGCGCCTGCCAGAGCGAGAGTGGGATGCCACACGCGGCCCCGCAGCCCATTCCCCCGCCGGCGGTGCTTCCTCATCGTTTGGCTGGACCAAAGGAAGAGCGGCACGTTCACAAACTCTGCAAAGGCTTGTGAAGATCTCTCCGCAACCAAAGACATACCCAGCCCGTACACCAGTTTGCCTGAACCCGTGCAGCCGTCCTGCGCAGCACAAGCCAGGGAGGAAAGCTCCCGGGGGCAGAGCACCAGGGGCTCTTCCCCACCAGGCAGACAGCGCTGAAGTTCCAGTAGCTCTTACGTAGTGCGTCACTGTCTGTCCAGCTCTCGTGTAGACCACTTTGCAGAAGCTGTATACATGACGAAGGATACTTCATTTGTGATCTAGCTACTCAGGTAATATCTAAACAATAAGCAAGATTTTTCAGTCATATTCATATAATTATATGAAGCACTTTTCAGTAGAAGGAAATACAGATGAAAAACTCTACATTCTGATAAAATCCTATTCATAAGCCTCAAGATAACCTAGCTGACTACGATGGACTTTGACGTTATACCTTATTATTCTCTGTACTGACATGAAATGTCATTAAGAGCGTCATTAAGAGACACATTTCGGCTGTCACACCGCCAAAAGCAGACTTGTGGAGAAATGTAAGATACGCATTTTTAACGCTAAATTTTCACTTCCACAAATGTCATATATCTTAGGAAAACAAGAAGCAGGCTCTTGTTTTGCACTCCTACCACACAGAAATACATACACAATTAGCAACATTTTGCTTGTATCTGGTATTACAACACTTGTATGTGACAGGCGCATACAAGACCACCGCCCTTCTCCAGGACAACAGCTGAGCTACTTCTGCACTGCTCCAGTCCTCATTTTCCAAGAGGAAAACTTGGGAGTCAACTAGAAGTCCTGCTAAGTATCCATGTAAAAGTCCGGCAAAGAAGATGATGTTTTAAGATTCACTTAAAAATGGAAAAGCTGAGTTTTTGGGTGAAAATTTGAGGTGTGCAGACAAGTACTGAGAATAGCCCAGTCTTGACTCCCTCAGGGCAGTGAGCTGGGGCAGCCCAACAAGTGGAGGTCATTCTGCAGGGTCTTGAGAAAGACAGCCCCAAGCCATTCCAGCTTCATAAACAGTTACCATACTCAGGCATTCCAAGAGTATCAGAAACATGACATTATTTTTCAATAAAGTGGCTCCTGTAAGCATTGTATTAAATTATAAAGAAAAGAGAGAAAAGAAAAAACCCAGAGCAATAATAAAAATTACTACTAATACATATACACAATTACTAAGCCTGACTTAATACCTACTGCTTCACACCTTTATCAAAAGCCTACATATAAATTGATCTAATCTGATACTTTTTATTTTAATTCTGTTCTAAAAATGCAATTAAACAATTATATCTGTTGCTGCAAGTTAAAAGTCATTCCCTTTAGATAACAGCCAAATACAACAAGCAGTGAGTTTTGCCATCATTAGACTTCTAACCATATTACTTCTATTTTGAGGCTTTTTTGTTTGGTCTCAGTTTAATTTCCTGTCAGCCTTACAAGAGATTTCTAATGTTTGGGCTGTAGGATATGCTCTGATTAAAAATAATCTTCCCAATTACTGCCTGGCATGAGTCTGCTGCCACATGCACTCTGCCACTGGCTTCTGAATTCCTGTCAGCAGTAATTGTGTCTGTAGCTTCTAACTGTAAATGAAAACCCAGGGGGCATATTTGGGTTCCAGTTTCTTTGCCTAGCTGTATCTTTTAATTTGCACTGTCTGTCAAAAGGAGATGTTCGGAGGCACTAAAAGTAAATCCTTAGAACATGAGGTTAAAAAAAAGAAGAAAGGAGAAAAAAAGGAATGCAACTGGAATATGATAAACTATATTCGATATTTATTCTAGCATACTCGATGTAGATGGAGAAGCCCACTGCATTGATTAGCCTTAGAAGAGGTAGACTGAAACCATTCACTGAGCATTTCTAGCTGCACTTTTTTACCACAAAATTTAATCACAAGTCTTGAGCATCACCTTATTATTGCTATTTTTTTGCAATATGATCATTCCAACGAATATTTGACAGAACAGGGTTTCTTAGCACAATGGAAAAAAATAATATTTCTCAGGCTCTGGCTGCTGGCCTAAACTACAGCGTGGGGTTACCCCCCTCCGGCCCTGGACGGGCCTCGGACGGCAGTTGCAGGCAGCCTGTCTCCTGGGTCAGCCCCCTCGACCCACGGTGCATCGTCCCTCCAGTCTGTCTTTCAGCCCTGTTCCCTGCAGGGACGTCAGACCCATAGTGTCACCTCGCCTCTGCCCTCTGTCCCAGTGACCTGCTGCTCCAGACTGGACTCCCTGGACGGATCCTGGGCCTGGTTCAGCACCTCGCTGGGGCTGTCAGAGGACAGGGCCAGGCCCTGCCCTCCATGTTTCGACCCAGCAGGGCTGTGCCCCATGGGAGAGGGCACGGGCTGCACGCACTCTGCTCCTGGCTCCCTCCTCTGTGGGAGCAGCCCGCTGACACCAGGCCCTAGCATGTCTACATGTGACACCACGGTGCTTAAACCCAGCAGCCAACGCAACCCCAGTCGCCAGCCTCATGACAGATCTGTGTTCACATTCTCACAGATCCACTTGTACTCGTAGGAGTGCTGCTGCTGGGAGTCCTGGGATGGAGAGGTGGCCAGGGACTGATGTCTGTGGGACGAGGGTAGGATGGAAGCAAGGTGCCCTGGGTCAATTTTCTAAAGGATGAGAATCTTAGAAAGGATGAAGCACTAAGCACAGACTGTACCCTGTGAAGTAGATACAGAAGCAGCTCAAGGAGTGGAAGAGCATTTGCTGTAACATCAAGAGTGAAGCTTGGTGTAGAAAGGAAGAAGTATAACCAAATACACAAAAACTACCGTCAAGAATGCATATACAGTATATACAGTGTTCACTGCAAAGAGTAATATTCTGGAAATAGTCACTGTAAAATGAATACTGTAAAGTCCTGTGAAAAAAAATTTCTATGAGGTTTCAATGTTTGATGTTTCAAAATTAAGTAAACTTTTGTCTCAAAAGTAAAAAGGCATCTAGCACAACTGGAATTCAAGGAGTACAGAGAGCGTGTTTTTGCATGCAGGAGTCATGGAAGTTCTCTTTGTGACAGGAAGACAAATACTGAGATTTGGTGAATGTGAGCAGGGATTTGTCCAAATGGCATTTGAAACTGAATAGGCTTTCTTGGCATAAGAACTTCTTTGAAATACTAGGGCCAAATGTTAGTGCTCGGCATTAAGTTTGTTGGTTGATACTCTATTCTGTATGCTTATATCTGTAAATGATGGGACACCGTTGCAAGGTGGGAACCGACTTCAGCTCTGTCCTGGACCTTTGGCAAATGATTCCGTTGTGTAACTTTCCTGCCTTTAGGGCTATGCCCCTTTGTAAGTATTCCATGCAATGTGATGACAAGAGACCAGTAAAAGACACAAACTTCAACATACTAACTGGAACGTGCACAGTTTCTCACCTGTACAGTGGAGGTCATAATGACCACCACATTCATAACTGCCTTGCATTACAGAGGTAAAAATGTCACGGATCTGTTAAAATATTGACTATTTTAAAAACATTGTACAAGCCGTGGAAGAAGTGCTTTGTGCCTCCTCTGAGCCCTACAGTACAGCAGCATTGTACAGGCTACGAGACAGAACTAGACTGTGATACCCTCAAACTATCTTCTATTTCCATACCTCATTTGAGATAAAAGCATCATCTGCAAGATATATCCCACTACCCTGAGATGATGATCTGGGAAAGGACAAATGGAATCACAGCAAGGTAGGAAATCTGGATATAGACTTGGCTGATACAGTAAATGGCCTCAAAACCTCACTACTGACTTCTTCACCAAGTGTTTCATTTTAGATCCGTATTTCAAGAATACATGGCATTCCGTTGCCATTATCAAGATTAATGTCCCAACAATACACAAAGACATCAACTGGACTGTGGGAGAAGAAGTAAGAGGGGCATTAAAAAAAAGCACTGTGATGTCCTTCACTGATTATATTCCTAATAATATTTTAGTTTTCTTTTTCATAATTCAACACTTCCTCAATAAAAAAATTAAAATTTAAACTGTTTTCTACAACATACTGGATGGTCCTTTAGGAACAACTTCAGCCTCTCGCAAAATTCTAAAAAAAAGTCATGTTAATAATCAAAATATCTGACTGCCTAAATGGTGGTGATCCTAAGAATACGACCAGCACTTTCCACGGATTGCAAAGAACTCATGCGAAGTGGTGACTGCCTGTCCTCCACAGCAACCCCCCTCCGCACGGGAACAAAAGTCTATTCTCTTTCACACTAATTACTAATAAAATTCCAAAAAAAGAAATACAATTTTAGAGGGTTTAACCTGAAAAATTTGTGGTCTTTTCATGCAATTGATCTCCTTTCCAAGCCTACACATGACAGATACTCATTTCTGCCTTAGCGGGTTTTAGTGAAGTTTTTACTTTATTTTGAATTAGGTTTAAACGAGTTCTGGAAGAAAAAACCTTAGTCAAATTACATTTTTACAGTGCTACGCACCAAAAATGCCGGACATCAGGTATTGTGACTGTGTGCATACTCAGTCGATGCGCAAAGCTTTCAGTACCTTCAGGCTTTCAAGAGAAGTCACCAAACTGTCAGCACTTCACAGGACTACTAAGCCTCTCCTCACCTCAGAGTAGTACCACTGTAATTACAAAAACCACTGACTGATGCCAAAACACTTCTTCGTAATAATGGCCACAGGCTGTATCGTCACCTAATGTCACTTATCTCTATTACTTTCTTGGAACCCCTCTTACTCTCATTCCATGCCACTACAAACAACATTAAAATGTGTATCTTCACCTGCAACAACACTGATCTAACGGCTGAAAGCACAAAGACTGATCGGCACCACTAAATGTATTATACTATTGTGCACATCAGACTTCCAGAACTCACAGCTCAGAAAGGGAGAAAAACCTGTAATACCAAAGTGACATTCCAGGATCCTTTCCATGACTGCCAGCTGTAGTCTGAGCAGACAACGGAGAGAGACGGGTGCAGTAAAAACAGAAGGAGGAGAGTTAAGTTTACATGACTGCCTAAAGCACTCTTGATAACATAGGGCTGCTACACGAAAAAGATAGCCACGTTTATCTATTCCTGATACACAAAACACATCTAAAAACTACCTCTCTGTGAAAGAACAACAAAAAATAAATTTTTGAAATTATTCAAGATTAATGAAAAGTTACATCTACTGAAAAAGTCACAGAAATTGGTTTGTTTCTTTGCAAATACTTTTAAAAGCAACAAAAAACAAACAAACAAGCCAACCTCCAAACTAACCCTCTGTCTATTGACTGGTTAATTAGTCTAAGTTCTTGAACAGTCTTCTCCAAGTCCCCTAGAACAAGGATCTTTCAAACCCCCGGCTGCAAAGCTGGCTCGCTACTGACGCACAAGCCTCCCGCTCGGGGAAAGTCAGCCCCCGTCAGTGCAGGACAGGGGCAAAGTCCCAGGCACCGAGCTCCTCTGTTACTACAGCCACCACACCTGCTACTTGACAAATAACAGGTTTAGAACTTTTCTTTGAAATTTTTTCCTTTCACCTCACTCTTCTGCAATGGACACTTCTACCGAAGCTCTTCAGCAGGCAGAGCAATTCCACGGACATCAGCAAGATTACTCCTGTGCTTAACCACGGCAACACACTCCTACGCCTGCTAGACTAAGAGATCATTTCTCACAAATTTAAGTGAACAAGGCATTCAAAGAAGATGCAGAAATAACCAAGTAATTTGAAAAAGGCTTAACTGTTATCAACTTCAGAGAACGCCTTCTATCAATTCCAGTGGTGAGCTTTTAGCACTGAATACCCTGATACCGACAAAGACTAAAAAGCTGAACATTATACTTTCAGAACAGGGGTTTTACATCTCGCATTTTTAAAATAATGGTTCTCTCATCTATCACAGCTCAAGAAATGAACCATGCCTGTCTAAACAATGTAGTTTTGAAAGGAATTTCAGATGTAGAGAAAAGAATGGTAAATTTGCCCATTTTTTTCTTCTTTTTTAATGAAAATTTTGACATTACTTAAGAGATTTAGACATTAATAAATATCATCTGAAATTAATGACCAGAACAAGGGAAAATAAAGTTGCCAAAAAGGAAAAAAAACCAAGCAATTTTTACAGAAACCACTCAACTCTAGGCTTTACCTATTACCATGAGCAGGAAAATAGAACACATCGAGAGCAATGCAGTGGCACGCGGTAGTCACGAGCCCTAACAGAAAAACTACGGGCAGAGGGTACAGCCCATTCCAACTGAAGCATGTCTCTTGCGGTCAAAAAGTCTCATTTGAGTAGAGACTCCACATTTTCTGATCCAAAGAAATTTTTATCACCAGGGAAAATACAAGCATCCTTTAACACCCTGGATGGAGAGGGGCTGAGTTAGCTGACAGCTACCAATCTCCAGGAAAACTGGCTGTTCTAAGGTTGTCAGGTCTCGACAGGGTCCAGCCTTTCCCATCAGATACCACACGAACCACGCTGAACCCCAGACACAGGTCACGCGACCCACCACGGCTCTGTTTCTATGGAGAAAGCAAAAGTTACATCTATCTGTGCACGTGAGATGTCTTTACCAATTTTATCAAAAGTATTCTTGCCGTTTATGAAGCAATAAGATTTCAGTATGAAAAAGCAGCAAACAGTAAAATAATATAAATCTTCCACGTTTGCCAATTTTTTCCTACTAGGTATAATGACTACAACTGATCTTAAAAAAGAAGTTAGTGTTTATTTTACATCCAACAGGAGAACCTCGGGCTGGGTCTCTTTTCAAAAGCACTGTTTGTTGTTGTTCTTTCCAGCTGATCATGACTGATTATGATTGCAAAATGTACAGTCACAGTACAGAGAAAGTGCGTGCAGATCCCACACTGTAGCTCAAATGCTCACCTCTGATCAGAAGAAAGGAACGTAGGGAGCATAGCCATGTCAAGGAAAAGCAGCAGATTTTCCCCAAGAGCAACTCACCCTACAAAACATTTCTGCCTGTGCTAATCAAATTTTGCTTTTCATGGGAGGAAAAAGGATCAAAAAGCACAAACATAAATGATGCAACCTATAGCCCAGGCACACAGAATATATTTCTGCAGAACCATTTGTCACAGACTTGCAATTTGTGAATAAAAAAGTGGGTTTTTAACAATAGTTCTTTCTAGGTGTGCTATATCCAAGTATAAAAAGAACCGGATTTGTAAGCACCACACGTTTTCCCCCACATTTCTGAATGACCGGTTCCACACATCTTTTTTTTCATCTGTAACCTTTCCGAGCACACTATGAAAATCACAAACCACAGGTAATGGTACCTTCTCCATCACTCACGGCCTCAGGAGCTTCACACCAGCAAGCTGACACACGTGAAATCAGAGCACTTCTCAATGAAGAGCGAGGTCAAAGGCTGCTCAGGGCGGAACAGGAACCTGCTGGCTGCTGCAGATCTCTCACCGGTGCCTTGGAGCCCGACGTTTAATATTCAGACTGAATTGCGAGCTATGTACTCAAGGATAAAGCCCAGTAATAATAAAGATTCACAGTCTGACAGGCTCAGCATACAAATTCTCAGTGCAGAGCTCAGTTTGAATATTTTTTTAATCTAAAAAGAAATCAGGTTTTTTTTCTTTTTTTCATCATATAGAACAAGCCTCTAGCTTCTAGGTGGTGCTTACACTTTCTTTTAATTTATTACCTCTCAGGTCTTGCTCATCTTTTATTTTACCCAACATTGCTTAGTTCTCAATAAAAATATTCACTGTTTACTTTAAAGTGACACTGTAAAATCATGGCCCATTTATTTTTTCCCTTTCGATGTTTATTTTACATTACAACAACCTGGCAACTCGTTCCCATTTATTTTTGTTACCTGAATGTTTACGTATGTAGGAGGCAGTTTAAATTTAATGAAATTATAATTAAATGCCTAATAGTTTTTATACTGAAAATATTGTTACTAAACACTAGCTCCACTTACAATCTTTGACTTATTTTGTATTTTGCTTTGAATGTCTACATTTCTAATCTACCCCTTTCTCTTAAAATCGCATTGCATCCAGCTTAACCACATCTCACTAAATCACCTTGTTAGTCATACTTTGATTCATCCCATTTCATTGCCTTTTATATTTAAATTATTCCACTTCCTTTCCTACTCCCCATATTACCTTTGGAAACAACAAGTCTCACTTTGTGCAACGATTCTTTATACTGCAAACTCACATATTAATATTTTATTAATACTTTATCATTCCCTCAGTGTATTTGCAAGTTTTCCAGCAGAGCTGCCTTCCAAAACCATTTCAGATTTACACATTTAACCACAGTTCTTTGCTTCTTTTACATTCTGTATGCACCAAGAGAGCCAGCACTACAAGAGGTTCAATTATATTTGTTGCATCATAAAATAAAGCACAGGCGCTGGAGCTCCAGCGCTGCCATGAGCAACCCACGCGCTGCTACACCTGCCCTGGACCGCGCAGGGATTCCGCTGGGAAGTGGGGCTCCATCCACCTGCCCGCGAGGCTCAGGATCAGAGGGTTTGCTGGACACAAGACACAAACCACGGTGGAATTTGATTTATACCATATGTAGTTCCAATGAAAACGTAACTATCTTCAACGTGGGGAGGGAATAAGGAAGCAGCCTGAATCTCAACAGTCTGTGATAGGAATATGATTATTACAGCATAAACTACTGTCCATTCTTATTCTCCCCTTGGCCAAAGCTACATTTCTCAGGAATTTCACTCAAAATCAGCATTCACTTCTCAAGATAAACACATAGATGAATCAATGGCTTCTCTACTCCCATAAAAAAATAAATCCTCCTCTTAACAGATTTCTTCAATGAGCCTTAGAAAAAGATCATCTCCATTGCCAAGCAACAGATTAATATCTTTCTTTAGTAAGTGTGGATATAAAAATGCTGTAACGTGAGTTCAGATTGAGGATGAAGTTGTTAAACCAATTCCAAAAATGCATGCTTCTCAACATTGCCCTCCATGCCGCTTCAAAACAAGAGCATCTGAACAATCCCTACTGCCAAAATTATTGCCGTTTTAATGCACTCTCCAGTATTATTAACTTTAAGAAGACAATCTTCTCAAAACTAATTTATACTCCCGAAAAGCTGCTCTGCTGTTCTTTGCCTCCTGGACCTAAGAGCAATTAACCCGACGGTGTTGGGAACGCGCCCTCGCTCCAGCTGCTGACCCTCTCTGATGGGATCGGGGAGAAAGGACCGAAGCACGCGCTGACAGCCATGCCCATGAACAGATCCAGAGCTGCTGTTCACCATGTAACCCCCACAACTTCCAGCTGAGTCACCAAGTGCCCTGCAGCATTTGCCAACTAGCATGGTTAAATTATCATCTCTGATTTACAACTCCTCAAAAATTACACTACCAAGAACTGATTCGAACTAGCTGTCACGTTTGCTGAAAGCAGCAAATCACAGCCGGAGTCGCCTAATCTGCGGAATAACCTAATTCTGCCTGGATGCACTGTAATATGTCTTCATCTTTTAGAGGGGTTAAGGGAAATTGTTAGAAGGACTAGGAGGTAACTGCTTGCTTAAAGGGAATTTTACCAAGTCAAATTAAAAATGGCTCAATACCTTGTTACTGAAACCAACCACCTTCAGAGCATCAGATGCTGGTTGCCATTGGATAATGAGTTGTCTAAAAGAATCATGGCAACATTTATATTCATCCTTTTTTTTCTTATCTGACCTTGTAAGACATTTTGGAAATTCTTTTGGATTTTTTTTTTTTTTTTTAATTTTAAAACAGGATAAAGATCTAGCCTACTAAACCAAAACATAACTCATAACTTTTTTTTTTTTTAAGCTATAGCACAATAGTTTGTAGCTTGAAAAATGTGTGCAGGAAGGAACGATTCAAATCTCATATCCGCTAAGAAATCTTTAGAAAAGCAAAATAAATCAAAACAACTTTTAAAGAATTGATAAAATGTCTTTGTGCTGTATTTGTCCTGTTTGAATATCAAAGCTCTCCTGGGTATCACTTAGATCTACCCATCATCATTCAGATACTTGTGAATAATTCAAGATGTTATGCTTTAACTTCTGTCAGCAATTCCCTTGAAGAGAAGCAGTAAGTAAGCACTTTTAAGCTATAGCATGAATCCATATAATTAATATTTTGATGTACTTTACCTGTCTTACTGTTTGCTCTCGTGCTGTTAGGTTGGTATTAAACACACACCACACTCAGACAACTTGTCCTACTTTTCAAAAAGATGCTTCAATTCCTGTGATTACTTCACTTAATTCATTGTTGCATCCTTACGCAAGTTACACATTCTGTTAATGCGTTACCAATGTAATTAGCTGTTTCTTTGTGGGAAACATTTTTTTAATCAAGCTAGCATTTTTATTGCTAAAGGAATGCACTGCATGTACTTCCTTGGAATCAGATATCCTTTAATGGTACGGCAGCAACGAATTTCATCTTTGCCCATTTGACTTGGCACACTGAAGCAAAACAGAGACAATGTGCTAGTATTCAAGCAGCAGAAAAATCGTAGCGCTCCGCTAACAAGTGTCAGAGGCGAATAAAGCATGCAAAATGACATGAAAATAACAAGTAAAATACGCCCTCACTTTTCAAGTAAGAGTTCAGAAGGCCTGTACCCAAGGGATTGTTATACATAAAGTTTACAAGACTTTGAAACAAAAACAAGAAATACTGGAGAAACACTGATCTCCGATTTTCTTATTTGCTACTAGTAAAGAGTTAAACAAAAACTACTTCTTCAAGAAATGAATACACATCTTTGGTTAGAAACATACATTTGGTTAGAGACACAAAGAACTGACACCTTAGCCTGTATTCCTCAAATACGCTTCCTCTCTGCTGACTGCAGGACAGCGTAGGGGCCGCATCTGACAGGTCTGGGTGTCTGCTCTCCAGACGGGTAAAGCTAACCCTGCAGGTACCCAAGGGTGGAGGCATAAGAAGCATAAATAAATCAAATGTCTGAAAACTGAGAGAAAATTAACTTGTTTATACTGCCTTCCCTCAATCATTTTCATTCATGAAGGGTATTAATTGTGATTATTAATTAGCGCAGCATCTGCTTCTCACCCGCTGGCAGGCTACCAGTGAACATTAGCACCATTAACTGTTGGTACAGGTGTGGAAAGACTGAAAACTGCTGAACTACTTCCCAACCACACTGATACACGAGCCACAGCTTACACAGAATTAGCTGTCTCAAATACAGCTTCACTAAGAACATATTCAGTGAGTATTTTGACTGTGGAGATCTTTTCAAACCTGAACTTCACTTGGCAGAACAGATTAGCAATGCTCCAAGACCATAAATGCTCTGCACACGAGGCAAAAACAAGAAACCTAATGCAAGTCTTGAAAGGTACGGTTACATTTTTGTCATTAGTCAAGTGGCTTTAGGAAAGCATGCATTAACTAAGAGAAAACTACTAACATTATATTTTAAAATTATTGTTTTTCTAAAGTCTGGAACACACAGTAATAAACCACACTGTATTGCTATCCTTGAGTGGGTTTCTTCCCATAAAGTAAAACTGATAAAACTGTTTAAAAATTAAGATTACTGTGCAATATCAATATCAAAATAGTTTTCCTAATAAAATCTTAAAAAAATTTAAACATATTAAAAATAATTTTGATACGTAAACTGCACAAGTATTTTAGAACTATTTGGAAAAAAACCCATTACTCAACACTGACAGATGAAACAGGAATTTCCGTCACAGTCAGTGTATACTCTCTATTTGTAAGTAGCAGTAGTAACTTTGAGTTATATTTTCTCATATCTGCATTTTATTTTAGAATTTCTCCTTTGTATGAGAAATGTGAAAGAAAACACATTCTCAGGAGCTGGTCTGTACTGATCAGCAGACATCTGCAGGGGGGTGTGCTGAGCACCTGGGGAGTAACTCCCGTGGTACCAGTGTGCTCAGGGACACAGGAGAGCAGACTGGCAGAAACCAACGGAAACTTGGAAAGTGTCAATGTGGGGCACCGGTGACAGCTTCTTCTGGAACGCTCTGGTTTTCAAACAAAACAGGAATTTAAAAAATCTAGCTAGGTTGGAGACATTTCTAAGTCTCCTTTATAACTGCTTAGAGACACAGCATTATAAGAGACAGCATTTAGCTACACAATCTAAATATGCCTTATTTAATATACCCAGAAAGAGAGGCATGGCAGAAGCACACTGCAACCAACCTGAACCTACGGAGACAGAATTTTTAAATAGAACGTGAACACTGACGGGAGCTGAGCGATGGCAAGTTAGACAGGATCTCTGCTCCAGAAATATCTAACACGGATTTCTTTGAGCTTAAAGGTATCTCTAATTCATACCTCTGGGAGACAAAATAAGCATCTAAGAGCAAGTTCAATATCTGATCTTCAAAAAAATAGAGATTTTTTTTTTTCCTCCACTGTCACTGAATGACAAACACCTCGACACAGGCCTTCAAGAAGTATTTCACCATCAGCCTAATTGAGGCAGGCTTCGTTTGCAAATGCAACAGCTAAAGCTTGCAGAAAAATACACATGGTTGTTTTCAGCCTCTACAGAACTTACTCAATGAGTACTTCCAACGAAACAAAAATACACCAATTGTAATAAATCACCATTCAAGGAGAATATGGTAGCTAGAATCAGGTCATCTGACGTTACGCTACTAAAGAAACCGAAAATAAAACACTTCAGCTTGATAAAAAGTTGTAATTCTCTGCAAACAAAGCCCAAGACAAAAAATTTCAGAAAATGCCTCCAACATTCTATTTATCTTACTCTCAGACACCTTTAAACTAGTAAATCCAGTTTCATAGCTCCCAAATATTGGAAATAGCTACAAAATCAAAAGGCTACAGGAAAAAAAATCTTTAATATCTTCATTGCTAAAATGAATGTAGGATGGCAACAACAAAACCGGACAGACAGCATCTACAGAAAGAGAGTAAGCTATGCTCCCACACACTCTGCGGTTTGGGGGGGTTTAATTTTTGAGACAAGTCACTTAAAAGTGAATTGTACAATGCGTCTTGGGATTTCATTTCTCAGTATTTTGTCTTCTCTAGGTTGTCCTTTTATTTCATGGCCAATTATTTACCATGTTAGCATGTATAGAAAACTGGCAGTGTAATTGCACGTGCACTGCAAGGGAGAAGCAGTTCTAATAGCACAGTTCTTGGGGATTTTCTGCAATGGCTGGTAACTTCAACGGACAGCTTGAGCACAGAAGCAAAACGCCCACCGAACTAAAGCGTTTCTTAATTCTGAATGCTTTCTGTGTCTTCCAATGTATTTGTGAAACTGCTGTTTATACACATTTTACATTTAACGTGTATAAATACAGCAGCGTTTCAAAGTTTGGGCGCTTCTCACTGTGTGTATGTTCTGCTCTTGTGTCAGGCAACAAAGTTCTGCCCATGGCTATAACGAGAATAAAGCAGACATTTCCTTACCAATGTGCCAAATACTAGATTGATAACAATATCATCTCAACATAATTCTTTAATGCCTGAAATCCATTCAAGTACCTCAATATATCAAGTTTTGGACGTTTTATAATACCTATACATACTCTGAGAGTCTAATGAAGCGAATACTACTAAGAGTGAAACAAGAGAAAGATAGTGTAAAAATCAATTTTCTTTCACCTCAGATGATTTATATCTCCTCCTGAACAAATTAATTTCACACTAAGAAAGGGGTAAATAAAACTTCCGAGCAGCCCTGTATTACAAGGCTTTGTTCTTAATGCAGGCAGAGATAACACAAACACAGGAGTAACATGACAGGTTGGTGTTCCTCCCCAAAAGGCAGGAATGCAAAGGCTGCTCTGCCTTCTTTCACATCTTTTTCTCACAAAGTTTTATTGCTGAACTTCTGAAAGTAAATTAAAAAAACACAATATAGGTTTGCAGTCCAGAAATAACAATATTATTCAAAATACTAACATTGAAATACAGAAATAAAAATAAACAAAGCAAGTTCGAAAAATAAACGAAGCTTGGTATGAAAACCAAGTATTAGTCCCCCAACTGAGGAAGAAGCTATGTGCTTAATTCTAAGCATATCTGCAATGCTAATATTTGCATTACTGAAAAATAAAATCAAAAGGATTGCTGATGTACTTCATACAAAGCACATAATTAGATATTTCACTGCAGCACAGCTGGATTATTTAGGATTTTTCTCCAATCTTCTCTGCAAAACTATTGCTACTATAGCTGCAATTGCACTTTGCATCCTTCACAACCAGAGTAAATCCCTGTACTTAGTACAGCTCGCCCTCCTTCTCCCCATCCCAGGAACCAGCAATACATTTTTTGGGGTAATGAGGAAGAACACAGAAATAAAAATAGAATTTCAAATCAAAGTAAATTTTCTATTCATAGACTGAAACAAGTATGGTGACAAACAACATACATTATAAACTCTGCATACCTTTAGTTCCAGCTCTTTTCAAGTGTGCTGAACACGACTGCATTTTCTTACAGCAAGTGATTCCAGATTCTCTTTTTTCGTAGACACCCAAAACATCAGCACAGGAGATACAAGTCACCAACTTAAAAAACAAAGCAAACGTGATGCAACTTTCTTAGAGAGCTGCACAAAAACAGTGGCTCCAGCTGACAAAAAAAAAAAAAAAAAGGAATTTTT
>Ga0065711_1033804_pt1 | contig 24798 bp, 13 predicted proteins | sample Hoacrofraction12_FD_59098 | JGI IMG/M metagenome (GOLD analysis project Ga0065711, IMG submission 59098) | Hoatzin crop microbial communities from Cojedes, Venezuela - Epithelial fraction 12 v2 (version 2) | ecosystem: Host-associated > Birds > Digestive system > Esophagus > Crop | place...
TTTTTTTTTTTTTTTTTTTTTTTTTTCCCCTTTTGAAAGGGGAAAAATCTGTGCAAGAGCTTTTGTATGTTTCCAGATGATAGATTTTGGAATTTGGGCTACCCCACTGGCAGCTCAGAGCTAGCTGTGAACTGGTCTCATGGAAAAAATTGGCAAGCTTTGGTCTTCAAAGAATTAAACTTCCTTTTTAAGGCCTTCCTAGGTAAGCTAAAAAATTATGAAGAAAAGCCTATTGAACAAAAGGGTAACGGTGCCGTAATGAATAATACGGATGCCACTTAGAAGGCTGGGGAGCACTTCCAGTGATGGCAGTGCTGGACCCGAAACAAAACCGGACCTCAGGTACAGCAGCACTTCATTGTTTTCCAGGGCCCGCGGATTTGCATTTCACTAAGCCAGGGTGAGAGGTGCTAAGCCTGGATTTTTTTTTATTTTTTTTTTTTGCAAACCAGCCTCCAAACTTAGAAATGTATGGGAATGCTGCGGTTTCGAATCGCAGGCCTTGTCCAAAGCTGGTTCCGTTTTTTTAATTCTAAGTTTTTGGCGTGGGGAGGGGTGTTGTTACAGCCAGGTGAAGATTTAACGTGGCATATGTACGTGTAGACTGTACTTTTTTTTTGCTCTCTGATAGCTCATACTGTCTAGTTTTAGTTTGCAGACAAATTCTTACATCACCTAAAAGGCCGAACACTTGTAGAACCAATGAATTTTATCCCCTTTGTGGAAACTGCAGTGGGCTTGCTCAATTTTAAGGTAAGCAGGTCATGAAGTGTTCATATTTTGCCATCTCAGCAAACTAGAATAAGCAGAATAGTCTCTAGTTTCCCACTAATTTCATCGAGGAAGAGAGGTTAAAAAATACAAAACATGCTGTTCAATACCCTAAAACATTTGTATGTTTAACTCACATCTTTGTATTGTAAAGGTCTTCCTAAATTCAAAATATTTCAGTGACAGAACAGTTCCAGATAGTCCATGCCAAATAACGAAGCTCTCTGCATTACTGTTATAATTTTTAACACACGTGGAGTGGAAACATGCTTCTCCAAAGATGTGAAATACTCACAGTGTTGCAATACACTTGGCTATTTAGTAGCTATCGAACTCAACTTTTGTATAACATTTAATGAGAAAAAAGAATTAATCATCATTTCACTATTGCTAAACAGGCATCTTTACAGTGGTTTCTTCTGATAACATTACAACCAAATTTCACGTTATCATTTTTCTGTGTCTATGAGGGGGTGTTTAGTGCTAAGATTAGAAGTGTAATTAACTTTGAAAATAGCAAACATCTGAAGAACGTGCTCCTTTTTTAGGGTAATTTTAGATCAAGACTTACTTTTAAAGTGCATTTTAATATCAATTACTGCCAACTTTTCCTATCAAGCCCAGTTTTTTCAGAAAGGCAAGGCAGCGTAGCAGTGAAGCGGAAGATCTCGTGCATGCACCAGGAGTTCAGCGGTCCCCTCCCAAGCTCTAAGGGAAAAGTTTCGGACCAGTTGAGGACACGCACATCAGAAGTACCTCCAGCAGTACTGGCAGGCCTCGCAGGCAGCCTGCTCCTTTGATACAGCCATTTCTCTTACAACGCACGCTAACGTGTCTGCGAACGTAATAAAGCAGTAACCAAATAGACTGGCTCCTGTGCATACACAGAATTAAATCACATTTTAAACCAGCAGAGGTTTTTCTTCACCTGCAGTATTTTATAGCGGAATTCTTAATATTGCAGTTCCTGATGCTGGCAGGAGAGTTGCCTTTTAAAGCACTCTGGCTAAGAATAAGCTGCCACAGAAGAACACCCACTAGTAGAGCTAGTAATTACATCTGTCTCTCTCTGCGTACCTAGCCTTAAAAAATATTAATATTATCCAAACATTGGTATGAAATAGTAATATTTTGGAAATGCACTTCTTCATAGAATAGCTACAGCAGCAAAATTTTTACTGCGCTTATTTTAATAGCTTTATGCAGCACTTGTTGCATTTTAAACTTCCTTAGCTAGTTTTTAGTTATATGTAGAAGACTTTAAATTGGCAATCCTATGATGAATGCTTATATCCTATAAGGGATCTACAACTGTTTTAAACCATTCCTATTATTTATTTAATAAAAGAGATTCTGATCTTTATTTCTGTTTCCCATGTGTATATAGTACGTGTCAAGCTAATCAAATTTAATACTTTTCGTTTGCTTTTAAGCAGCATTTCACAAATGTGTTGTTTCATATTGTTACATAAATATCTGAAGTAGTGCTTATAGTAATACCCAGGGCATTATGTCAACCAGAAGGCAGGGAATCTGCTATGATGTCCTGTATTTACACAGTCTAGGCATATAGGTGCTTAGGGAAAGATAAGGTGTTCTCTTTTGCTGAGTCATTTTAAAGCACTGTGCGTAGTCGAGCACCTACGGTGCCTTTGCTTAATAGGAGCAGTTTTAGCTGGAGGATTTTGGTAACACCGAGTTGCTGTAATATCCTCCGTCGTCTCTCTGTGTCCCACATTTCTGTAGCAATTAATACTCTGTTCTCATTTGAAGGCTGTCTGTGAAGAAGCACTGAGAACAGGATCCCAGGTTGGCTTTCATTTGGACGCAGTCGTCTTTGGAGGAGAGGATTTCCGTGCCAGCATAGGTTGTTACCTGTCTGTTTTCTATAAATGTTAACGCATGGCATTTGCTTTGCAGGAGCCCAATGTGATTTATGACCATTGCTTTTCCGACAGCAATAATTAAAGCAATGACAACACTTGATTCTGCATTTTACATTTTCACTTTTCTCCTTAATTTTTTTCAATGCGGAATGCACCACTGGGACATTAAAACATTCTCTCTATGTGTTACAGGGCACTGACATTTTCTTGTGCTACTTGCAGTGCAGTACCAAAAATTAATGAAAAAAACCCCAAAACCTGTTGAGTCACTGAAATTATTGAAAAACATGATACCCATAAAAAACATGCACATGCTTTGAGGAACTACATTCAAAGCCCTAAAATTCTGGTGTGTGGTTTATCACGATTTTACAGACAATTATCTGTCAGGCTTTTGACATCATGCATAAATACTCTCCTGTTACATTTTGCTTTCATAAATTTACTTTAAATATGTCCCATGTCAATACAGCCACGTATTCATGTGAAAGCACTATTAGTCTTCCTCAAAAATAAAAAGTATTTCAAGATTTCTTTTATGAGAGGCATCTTAGCTTCTTATTAATCTGATTCAGTTTAAAGATAATAGTTCAGAGCTATCAATACTTAAATTAAAAATAAGTATGTTAAGGTAAAAATTAGCATTGCTTTACTAAAATGTTTCTTACAAATCGGAAATCTGAGTCTAAATAGTGACCCTAAGGAAAGGGAAGATATTATTATTATTATTATTATTTTTTCACATCAGCCTTTACATGAGCACATTGCTTAGCTGGTGCCCTGTGAGCACATGAAGTGTCATGAATACTTTTGCTTCTTCTCAGAAGTCATCTACCATCATTTTTCATCCAAATGCTAAAGCTTAAATATTCAGCTTCGGACATCAGTTGTGACAAGAATCACAACCAAGGAAAGTGCAATTCTATTCTCAGTGTGAATTTTTTAACCATTTAGTTGTACCCAGTGTATCAATTTGTATAAAGCTTCTCTTGCTGTAATGCTACTGTACATACAGTAAAAAAAAATCAAATAATTACTTCATGTTAGTCCCATCTCCACAGTCCTTACCAGCCAAAACTTCCACTGACTTCAGGCTTACAACTTCTGATTTGAACTGAATCAAAATCTGAATTTTATAAGCTGGTGTTTAAAGAAAGATTTTTTTCTTTTTTGCTAAAGCAGCTTTTTTTTTCCTCGCAAGAGTGTTATTTGGAAAATATAGCCTTACAAGCCCTCTTTTGTTTTCTAAGTTGGTTAAATGAAATCTGGAACTTTCATTTTTTTACATAGGGAATACTTAAAATTAAAGGGTTTTAACACTCCTGTCAGCTTTTCCTTGTTTTCATTATTTTCGTAGGTGCAACAAGCAGTAAGGAAACTCACGATATTCTATATGCCAGGCAAAAAATAATAGTCACAGCAAAGGCGTTTGGCCTTCAAGCAGTAGATCTTGTTTACATCGATTTCCGAGACGAAGATGGGCTCCGCAGGCAATCAAGAGAAGGTGCCTCGATGGGATTCACTGGTATGGCTTTCTGCCGATGTCTCAAAATAATGCATATCTTCTTCAATTTAAATATGTTGCTACATTTACTGATACTTAGAGAAATAACTTGTTTTTTGTTTCAAGTCATTTATTGAAAAACCCAGTAATACCAAGGTCTTGTACGTTTATTAGCACCTTCAAAATTGTGGCTGGAAATTTTGCCTGAAATGTCACAGGCTGCTTTTTAAAACCACATCCCATGAAGCGTGTGACTGTTTGTGAGGAGAAGTTGGGGTAGAGGCTGTGCAGTGGTTCCTCCCATCACAGAGCAGGGGAAAGGCAAAATGTACTCTGCGATGGCCACTCTACAATTGCTTCTTAAAATATTTTGATCTCTTTCTCCTGTGTTTTTTTTTAAACGGCAGTTGTTAAAAAATACATTTTAGGTGAAGGAATTGAGAAGCAAATCTCGTCTGCTAATTGCTAGGGGAAAGTTATTTTCTTATTATTTTCTTTGATTTGTTTTTCCTCTCCTGGCTCCCCTCCCAGTAAGTGCTGGTGACACCTACGGGTATTGGCAGCCAGCAAGAGCAGCAGGCTCCTTGCCCCAGCGTCCTGTGAGGCAGCCTGTTACCCTGTGATTGCTGTACCACATCACTCGGACACCCTGGTGGGACAGCGCAGCCACCAAAGACCGGGGGTTTGCAGCAGAAATCAGCCGTTTGACACACGCGTTGGAGAATTCTAACATATAGGACGAACGTTTTATATTATTTGTCTCTGGCCATCATTCAGGATATATGTACGGTAATGGTACAACTCTTAGGTTTTTATTACGAAAGGCGTGGGTCCTGGTGACACCATCCAGCAAACTGTATTTTTGCACTTAGCGATATGTGATGTCTTAAAGCACCGAGCAAAATAATTTAATAAAAGAAGCGTCCTTATGAGTCATCCCGATGTGCCAGTGAAAGAATAGCAATCGACTCTCTCCAGCACAAACTCTGCCTCACTGTCTGTTGAGCTTCAACATTTGTGAAGCCGGATCTTGTTTCAGAGGCAAAGTGGTTAGCTCCTCACAGCTACGTTACCCGCATCCGTGTGGACTCCCACCCTTCATTCATCTGCGATTGAAGTTGGGAAAATAATAGAGCTCCTGAATGGTAGCACCTGCTGATGGCTACCTAATCTGGACCAGTATTTCCTAGTTTAGGGAAAGGCTTGGTTTTTTAAAAAATTAAACATCTGAACCTCCTGTTGACAGAAGATGGAGTTGCAGATGCTTCGCACCTTTGAGAGCACTCTTTCTGAACGCTTAATGTGTATTTAAATACTTAACTTGGGCTGCCAATTTAGGAAATTTAGAAATAGTCAGCATAAACATCGTTGGTGGTGGTTTACACTCCGCTGACTTTAATGGTGGAAGTTGTCTGACATCAGGATAGGGTCCAGATAAGAGACAAATAAAAGATCATGTGTGGCAATTCAGGGCGTGAAGTGAATTTCTAACTCAGCCGTAGAGGTGTCTTGCCTTTCCATATGAGGAGTAAAGAAAGATCTGTAAAAGGTGCAGACTTCATTAAGGTGAACTCACAGCTCCTGCTCTTTGCCTCCTGCCTTTCCGCAATTGTCATCAACACATTTCCAAAATTCAGCAAACAGCCTGACAACCAGTCCAACCATAAGTAGAGACAGGGCAATGCTGATGGTCACCAAAAAAAAAAAAATCAGTTTAAGTCAAAACAAAACAATGTTTGTAATGGTTTTGGTAAAAATGAACAAAAGAAGTATTTGAGGTTGGTCCAAAATGTTTCACTTTTTCTTTTGTTTCTTTTGCTTTAAGTTTATTTAATATTTTTGTTGTCTTTCTTGCTTGTTTGGTTAAAATAAAATGTCATTTCAAAACTAAAAGCAAAAACATTTTGTTCCAAAACTACAGAAACGAAACGCTGTAACATTTCCAATTTAATATTCATCACAGAAAATTACAAATGGGTCGTAGCTTAATTCATGACCTTGTATAAAGCAGAAGTCCGCAGATCGTATTTGCCACCAACAGTCCTCTGCTAATGTGAGAGTAAAATACTGATACGTCACCTTAATAACAAATTGAAAACACGCAATTCTTGTTATTTTAAAATATTTAAGATCACGTCCTGCTACTCTTTCACAAAGAATCAAAATCATTGAAATCAACAGGACTAAAATGAGCTGAGGCTTCCCAATTGCTCTCTTTGCTGGCGAAGCGCACACGTATTTGCATGCATAGGGCCAAATTCACCACCCTCAAAACAAATGCAAATCCATAATATTCAGCAAAGTTATATGTCCTTACATTTTCCCATATTCAGATTTAGACCCGTAATCAAATATGTAATCAATAATGTAATCAAATTGTTCACTCAAGATTAAGCAAGTGAAACAATACAATGAAGAATTTACTAGCTATTTCATTATTATTGTGACCCTCCTTGCTTATTCTAGCCAAGTTTTCTCTTCCAGTTATCTTATAAGCAGCCTGTTTTACCTTCAGTGAGTGTGTTTACACAAAATCAAATGTTTTCAAATGTAATTTAGCCAAATTAATACATCTTTTGTATGTGGGGGTTTTTTTTGCTTTTGGTTTGAGTTATTTTAATAGGGGAGGGGCAGTGTATATATATACACATACACACACACACACACACACATCCCCGGCAAGATGGTTTACGATACCAGAATCCGTGGACTCAAAGTCAGTGTGTTGCCTATATAAACCGTCATCAGTTTTAGGAATGTTTATGTAAAAAATTAAATAAACCTTGCCATAAGCTTTAACAGCTGACTTAGTCATTATAGAAAGTCCCGTGCTGCATGCTGAGAAGCCAGATATAAATACGAACCACTATAGGTTTTCTCTCTTTTTACAGTCTTTTGTAGAAGACTAAAATGACACCATCATACAGTTACCTAAAAGACTTGACAGGTATTGATTTAAAGCACGATATATCAAGTGGTACTGTAAAAAGGATTTCATGGTCATAAATTTTAATGTCTTCCAATTTTGCACTCTCTCAGTAACTTGTCAATAACAACAATTCCGCTTAAAATATTTGCTTCATTCCTGCATGGCATTACGTCTGTTATACAGTTATTTGGATACGTAATCTGTGACAAAAATCAACTTTGTGCTATAAATCAAAAGTGAGACTATATTCTCTGTAAATTGTTCAGTAGTGTTTTAATGATGAAAGGTATAGCTCACTGCTACAGAATATCTTTATCAAAAGCAAATCTTTTTATAGAAATGTTTTACACTTTAAAAAATCATGTAGAATTTTTTTCTTATTATAGTTGTAGACTGACTTTAAATATATTTTTAAATATATTCTGCATTTTTCCCAGAAAGTTAAGCTCCTTAGGATTTTGCAGGAATTATTTGTACACTCTTCAATTTTAGAATTATTAGTTTAGCTAGGGAGAATTTGTTCTATTACAACTAAGAAGCATCATAATCTTATTAATGGTGACACTTGATTAAATTGACTAAAAAAACTTTGATTAGACCTGATGCGAAACACATTAGTCAAGAAAATTTGTCTCCATGTAATTTCTTTCAAAAAATATAGTTCTTACTGAGTTTTCAGCTTTTACCTATTTTTAAGCTATTTTTAAAATAGTTTTGACATTGAAATTTCAAACTGAGTATTTGGATGCCCTTAAGATCATAAACTAAAGGAACAAGAAATAAAATAAAATTGAGCTACTCACGGCTTTTTAGCAAAGAAATGTAGCAACACTAAAAAATTACTATTTCTTTGCTCATTAAATTAAGTAGGTCGTGCTGCTGCTGCACCCCCAGATTTTGTTTGTGCTCCAGATTATCACTCTGACCCACTGCAGTCGGACAGAAATAATGCCATTTTTTTTGCAGCGGTCATTTCACGTAGTATAGGCGCATCTCTGCGGCCACGCGTGAGACAGCTTAGACCAAGCGAGGGGCTGATTTCTAACGTACGGCTGGCTCAACATCAGCACGGACACGGGAGCAGACCCCCCTTGTGCGCAGGAAACCTCCTTAGGTCCTGACCCTTCCAACTTCTCCTTGCGTGCAAAACTCTCGGGCGAGGGGCCGGGGCGCGCGGCGGGACAGCGCGGCTGTGGGACCCTCTGTCAGCGGGAGGCTGCTCACTGGGTGGAGGTTTGCAGGATCGGGCTCGTCCCCCGAACTGGTTTTGTTATCTGGCCCGGAGGACAGTCATTTATTCCGCGGGAAGCGGGGAGTTTTGGTAGCCTCTCTTTATTGAAAAGTTTTGAAACCAAAGTGCAGGAATCGCACCGGTCTGTGGAATTCCCTGAGAAGAGAACTCATTATGTCAGATGTTACACTTTAAAAACTGTCGGACAAGTTAGATATGCGTTTGTTTTAAGGTAGCGAAACACAATAACAGATTAAAACGGATTATGTGGCTGTCTGTTCACGTTTGAAAATCTCTAGTAAAAAAAGGCAACATCTATTTTTATTTTCTTAACGTATGTTTATACATGAAAGGATAAAAAAAGTGCTTCATAAAACTTCAGGGCACTGCTGGTAGCCGTTTAATATACCAGTGATTAAATAAATATTGCAACCTACGTGCAACTGCTAACTACTGCAACAATAGTTTAAACAACACCGAGGATTTTATGATGCTAAGCCACTACCAAGAATTTAGGGCATGATCCTTAGGTGACTGGTAACTTTTCAGTCCTACAAATCTCTTGCCACCTTCTTCAGATCTCATTTTCTGAACACATTTTAATATAGCTTATTTATATGTGGCTGAAGCTGTTATTTATAAATTCAGCGATGCATTATACTGGAGCGCTACTGACTGCCCCGCACAACGAATTGCACCTGAAATGACTGAGAGAAGATCTGTGGGTTGAAATGGGGAGGGAGGAGGAAGAATCGTGGGTTCTTTCAAACGATATTGAACGCAAGCATGGCTCAGGATATTTTTATTCTTAAAAGAATCTGGCAAAAGGCTATCTGCCTGCTGTCCAGTTTAAAAAATAAAAGAAACCAAGTAAAATAATTAGTTAAAGAGCAAGAAAGTCTGCGAGGCATATGAGAGCCTCAAGTGGTTGGAACATTTTGCTTGAACATCTGTTTGTCGATGCATGATTCTGGTGTTATTAATCTTCTTTGTAGGTAAGCAGGTGATTCACCCCAACCAAATTGCTGTTGTCCAGGAACAGTTCTCTCCGAGCCCTGAAAAAATAAAGTGGGCACAAGAACTGATTTCTGCTTTTGAAGAGCATCAACGATTAGGCAAGGTAAATATTTTGTTAATATGCCATAGTGGAAACCAAATTTGAATAATATTTAAGATTTAGAAAGATTGGTGGTGGGTCTTTGCATTTATCTTATGAAGCGTGCTGTAACTGAGAGTGGCGCTCGTGAAATCTGTGTCTGGATAGAGTTTATATTTATTATAAATGTGTCACTTCACAATATATTTACAAATAGACTGGCTATCTTTTTCTCCTCCCTGTTTTAACTTTAATTCTTTGAGGACATAGCCTTTGGAGTACCTGCATATATGTACAGCATTGGTGAATTAAAACCGCTTCTCCATTATGCCGCAGAATTACAGTGCTACAGTCACAGGACAATATTTGCAATCAAAAGGCAGGTAGCCTGGCAGACGACTCAGACTGCTTGCGCAGACATCATTTATAGAAAGAAATGAACAGATGAGGAAGTCTTGGTTTTCTAAAAAATCTCTGTGTTGGTAAACCTGTTTCACTTTCGGGTGGCTGATCCTGCAAACATCCCTAGTAGCGAGTGAATTCACTTTTGAGCAGAACTGCTTGCAGATTGTGGTGCTTAATCATTAAAAATGGGAATGTTTTATGTGCGTTTGTACCAATTGCTGGACCTGGAATTTGGATAGAGGAGAAAGCAAATTAACACTAGAATATGATTGTTCCTAATTTAGTGCATCATTGAGTCTCACGTTTCCTGCTCTGTGGGTTTCTGCTATGTAAATATTGCGGTGGTGATGCACAATCTGTCTCCACTTTGTGCCAGTAATACTTAAATTAGGGGTCGCCTGAAGGAAGATTTTATGCTAGTTGCGGCATTGTCAGTTAATTATCTTAAAGGTTATTTGCTGTAATCCAGTTTGCCTCTTTTTGAAAGAAAAAAAAAGTTGCAGCTAAATATGTTTATCTTAGTTTCAGCCAAGCCCGGGCTAGTTAAAAAGCGAAGTCCCGGTGTCAGAACAGGGAGTGCGGATGAGCGGGAACAGTCTGCGTGTGCTGGTGTGGCATTCAAGTGGAAGACAAATCTCTTCGGTAGTGAAGTTCATATATAGGCGTGTGCATAGGGTCTCACTTTCTCCGGTGCCATACTAAGGTTTTCTGTACATTTCTTCGCTTTCTGGTGATTAGAAACGGATTGGGGGTGTGTGCCTTCCCTGTTCCCCTGCACTTCTGATACTGCAGATGTTGCGCCTTAGAAATGCTCAAAAGGTCAAAGCAGGAATGATGCTTTCATCTCAGGGTAGAAGGGTGACAAGATATTTGCTATTGCTCTGTCCTTCCCTTTGCTAGGCTATCGCATCCCCTCTGTGCTACCTGGGTGTTTCCTGACGGACGATATGTGGGTGCTGTCCTGAGCAGTTATTTCAGGGTCACTATGAGGGTGCTGTATGCCTCTTTGTTCTGTTTCCTTGATTTTGAAATGTAGCTGTCTTCATGCAAACAATTTAGAAATAGAAAAAGTGTGACTGGTTTTACCCCTTATTCCGATTTACAAAGCTTGGCTCTCCTACAGAAGGCATCGCTGTAAACATACTGCTGGTGCAAATGTGTAGGCAGGCAGATGCAGAAAGCAAAAAGTCAAATGACATCCTCAGCCAAATATTGTTTATGTTTATGATGTGTATAATACTATTCATTCAGCTGAATTTAGTGTCTGAAACTCATCTAAGGAATACCCCTGGCATACGAACAATCGATGAGGAGATCGGACTAAATCTACCTCCAGTCCCAGTACCACACAATCATGAAGCCAAATGTGTTCAGTATTGAAGAATTCTGTATTAGGCAAGCATTACTCTTTGGATTTGTTTTGAAGCTGTTATTTTACTGACATAATGCTGGTTTCTTGCTTATATGAGCCATTCAGGGGGTTTTGTTTGGGTTTGGGGGATTTTATTTTTTTTTAATAAATGCTTTTAAAATAGGTTATAAGGTTCTATAATCAGCTGCGAGAACAGATTTGCTGAGGATTTGTGGTTTGGGTTATTTTTTTAACCAACCAGGTTGCATGCTTCATATATTTTTGCATGTAACCATCTATCAATAAAAAAGGACTGGCAGGTTCAGATGTGAACTTCTGGATCTTGTGCCAGTGCCGTATTGCCGGGCTTCGTAACAAAATTGGAAATATAGTTTTCCGTGTAGTGCTGCAAACTTCTCAACTGAGTTTGCAGTTTGGTGTTATAAATGTGTCATTAAGAAGAGCCTGGACGGTCTGATTACTTAATTTTTTTTCCAAAGCAAACATATCTCACTGAGGGAGCCTCTCTTGCTCCGCACCCTAGCGACATGCTAAAATGTAAGTAATAACTCTTCCCCTACCACCTCCTGACAAATACTCCACACGGCGGTTTTAGTAATCCTCATGTCCTAATGAAACACCTCTTCTGTTTTCCTTTTCCTTTTATTGTATTAAAGTGTTCATGTCAGTAAGACTAAAAATATAGCTGTGGTTAGTATGGTTGAGACTTGCGTGGGTTTGCCATGTTATTAATCAAAGTTGAAAGCCTGGAAAAAATAAATGTGAGGGATTTGTGCAGCTGTTTGTGTGGCAGATAAGTTACTGGTCTGCAGTCTCTGGGATCATAGTTTGTTATTAATTGAGTTTAAAATTTGATGCCCTTAGTCAACAATATTGTATATTAAAATACAGTAATAAGCTTTTATAATCTATTCCAGTTTGAGAGCTACAATGGCCGTAATAATCTTTCTTTGAGAGAAGGCTGAACCAGGCTACTTCATCCTGGAGGCTGAAATGCTGTGACATAGTAGCCCCCAAACGTGAGTACTGAGGTCAGGAAAAATGAGGATCTCAGATGAGCACTGCGGAATTGGAAATGCCGTGGCAGTGTCTAAACAGAAGGAAATTAGAGAGCTAATCAGCTAGCCAAAAGTATTTGGGCTTACTTTATGGAGATAGTCCTGTCTGAGTGGTTGTTTTGGTTTGGCTTCTAGGTTGTTTTGGTTGTGAAGGTGGGTTTTTTTCTTACATTTGTAATCTGACTGAAAAATAGCGTATCTAGGGAATAAAGGTAACATTATATTTTGGACAATTAGAAGACAAATGCTGAAAAAGTACATTTTGTATTTTATACAACTATTTATTAAGCGCTCTCTTTTGTCTAGAATTTTGAGATCTAAAAATGAAAAGTGAATAAAAAGAAAACTATTATTTCCATATCATTTCAATATTTTTCCAGTAGAATTGCATTGCTTGGGGATATGATTTTCCAAATTTAAAAATCCACCCTAAATGAAGCAGGAGTAGCTGTTGGGAAAGTCTGAATATAAGATGAATGTCAGAGTGTGTTCAAAAATGAAAAAGAAGGGTAATAAACATTGTTCTGGTAGTCTAAAGGACAGTTTCTGTTCTAAATTTCTGAATTATTTGTACCGTGTTAAACAGGGAAGTGATCTTACAAATCCAGATAAACTGAGTCCGAGGGGGTAGAGTTAGTGGGAGAAGTTACTAGCTTATTTCAAGAAAAAGTTCTGACTTCTATCAATGAAGGTACAATAGTCTTTACTATGTAAGTAACTCCTGCATTTACATTACCAGTACACTGGATACAGGAATATAATCTCTTCTATAGGTAGTTAGTGTTTATATATGACAAGAAAGCAAGGAATTAAAAATGTGGTTTTGAGCCATTTGACTTGTAAATACATCAAACACAGTATCATTATGGTAAGAGGATCTTCCCGAATCATCTGGTTTTAAAATAAAATTCAGACAGAAAGAAAAGCAGAGGAGTGAAGTAAGAGGTTGCTTACACATCTATCTCATGTACTAATTTATAAATGCTTTCAAAGCACCTGCACATTAAACCAGGAAACAGCTAAATGCTGCTGCCAAAGTCACCTGTCAGGTAAGGATTATTTAGAGTTAAGCAATTCACAAACCTAAGCTGTAGTATGGGTTGAGTATTTTAGATCCCACAGGGCAAAACAGAGAAGTATCTGTACATGCCACATACGAATGCACAGAGTGCTTCTGAGAAGACTTTTAGCATATGTTTCTTGCATTATATTCTGTGCCATTGTATGTCGCGTTCTCAGCAGCCAAGGAATAATATATATGAACCCCAGCGATGTGACAAACTATACAGTTTCTTTTACAGACCTTTCCAGGATTATGAAAAATCTTAGGAATGCATTTATTTACACAGCATCTACCCAACAAAGGAATGGAAATTTCCAGCAGTGGCTCCCTTCTAATGCTCTTTGTTTAGGAAAAGCTACCCCAAGCCACTGTATCTTGGAGACGATGCGCCCTCGTGCTTGGGCCAGATCCAGCTCCCACCACCGCCCGGGGAGGTCTCTCCCCGCTGCCCTCCCTCTCCCGGCAGTGCCGCGACCCCCAGGAGGGCTCTCCGTGGACAGCCCCAGCGGCGAGGGAACCATCCCGTCCCGATCCAGCCCGCGGGCACTGGGAGAGCCGGACCATGCCCCGGGGGCAGCAGGCTCCTCGGAGCTGCCTCCTGGGAGGGATGCTTCAGAGCATCCCTCTGGCACGGGGCGGTGTGGGACCCCACCAACCCCCAGGGATCATATCGCACTTTATAGGCCGTTATATAGGCTTTACGTGGAGCTGGGGGTGAGGGAGCAGCCCAGCTTCCCGCTCCCCTCGCCCAGGTCGGACTGCAGGCAGAGCTTTGGGGTGTCACCAACCACGCTGGATCCTATCCCGGGGTGACGGCGACAGCACAGGGTACCTCTGCGCACGCTGGGCTGCGGCGCTGTCAGCCCTCACTGCGAGGACGCGGAGCATTTGCTGTCATTTATGTTAATCAGGCAATGTATATTCCTCACGCTGCAGAGTGGGGGATTCAGGGATTTGTGATAAATTGCCACCTTTTATCAGCTTCGGCCTGAAGAAGTATAGGCTCAGGTACGTCTCTATGCAGAGATGGAGAGCACTGGTGGGATTTAAGCCTCAGCCACAGTTACGTTGTTTACCTTTTTAAAAAGCGGCCAAGCGAGATTTTAATGTGAAAATTGATGAATAAATAGAGATCGAGAGAGCTCATATTAGTACTTAAAGTTTCTCTATGCAATTTTATTGTTTGAAAAACATTGTAGAAATGTGTTTTGTGTCACAGTTGAAGGCTTTTCTCTAAGAAAGGTCCATCTGGGGGCAAATTTCAAGCCTTCACAGTAGAGCAGAAGGGGCTGTATTAGCTAATTGCTTGTGCTATACTGGTTCCTATACTGGCGCAAACAGTCCTGAGGGAGTTACGCCAGGTGGGGAGAGAAGGAGACAGATTTTACTACGCGGGGCTGCAAAAGCTCCTAAGCAGGACAGAAACTCGTACAAAACCTTTTCTTGCCAACTCCCCCCCACACACACACACACACTCCCCAGCAGGCATTCGGTGTCTCTTAATCTGTTTTCCTCCACTCATTAAAGACCTGTGTCCAAAACGTGGGGGGAGAGGGACTCGGATGGCACTTTGACATTTCCCGCAGGGACAAGTTTCTCCTCGAGCCGGGAGCAGAAGGACGGGTGCTGTGGCCCTCCATCGCCTTTCCACCCGGAGGTAGCTCCTGGAGGAGGTGGCTGCTGTCCCGGAGGATGTGGGCTCTGCAGAGGGCACGGGATGGCACCCCTCTGCGTTCCTCTGCGGCAAGGCACCAACCCCTCTGTCCTCGTCGCCTCTCGGTGAGACAGGGTGAGTCCCCTTCCTTTTGGAAGGGCTCCCAGTGCGGGCGATGCTTTTTTTTGCGGGCATGGAGTGGGGAGACACCCATGGCTGCGAACAGCTGCCCGCTGGGTGTGCCAAAACCTGCTCTGCATCAAGCAACCCACCGAGGCAACTACCCACCTCCCAAATCCCTCTTTAAAAAGCATTAACCAGCGCTCACGAGCCTCGTTTCAATATCCGAAGCAGGATCTAACCAGAGATGTAATATTCTGACCAGATGGCTCTTTTTAAGGCTTACTGAGGGAATTCAGAAGCCTGTACAGCCAAAATATTGTTTCAGTTAATTTAAGTAGCAGCGGTCTTGCTGCCTCTTCCCTCCTCTCTGAGCTAGCTGGCGTTTTCAGAGACCTGGAGAAGCTCTCTGCAAAAGCTCCGTCAGCTGAAATAGAGAATGGCAGTAAAAGATGGCTGTTCAATCCTATTCAGAAAATGAATCTGAAATTAGAAAAAATGTAGACTGCAAAAATAATGGTGATTCCATTCTTGTTGGCAGAACTGTTTTCACTTGTCTCGCCTGCACTGTATTTTATAGCTACCTTCCCCTTCAGTATCAAATGCCTTTTGTGTGTCCTGTAAGTTGTTTACTTCCAGATGAAATTTTCTAGTCCATGTTGAACAAATTTCTTCCATGACTATAATCCTCAAGTTAATTCTAAATGACTTAATTAAGGGCATGTGAGGATACCGAATACTTAAAATTAGTTACTTTTCATTTTTCCATATAATAACCCTGATGCTCACTAGGGGAAAAAAATGCATGGTTGGATAGGATGTTTGTCCAGGAAGCTGCTTTTGTGCTATAAGATAAAGATTTGCTTGGCAGCAGCAAGTGTGCTCTCTAGGATTCTTCCGTTCCAGATACATTATAAGGCGGAGGATGGAAACCAGTGGAGAATATTCCTGATTTCTAGGACTCTCTTCTGTTTCTTTCATTTTATTCTTTCCTGCTCTAGAGGAGCATGCAGGAAGGCAAAAAACACAATGAGAAGGAAACGGAAGAAAGCGTAAAGACAGCAATAAAAACCCTCATGTCTGCCTTTCATTCAGGGATCTTAAACAGGCTGTTTGCTCAGTCAGAGGTAGAGACTTTGGTGGCTTGAAGGAGTTTCTGGAGCTGGAGCAAGCAGGATTCCCTGGGCCATCCCAGCCTAAATGGCTGTCCCCGGTGGTTCAGGCAGTTTCAGGGGCTGTAAGAGGGAAATACAGCTTGTCTGGCTCATACGGCAAGGCAAGGCATTTATCCATGGGCTGGGAACGATAATGTCAGGCAGAGGAGAAGTAAAGGACCTTGTAGGTCTCTGTCCTTCATCTTTCCTGCCCCACTGTGGTAATGAGGGATCACAAAGTCCTTCCTACCTGTTGAGCTTTAGAAAGGGCTTTTTCTGTCAGAGTTCTTGTAGTGCTGCTAGGGAGTTATTTGAGGTAAAAATTAATTTCTGTTTCATGTTGTCGTTGCTCTTTCTTTCTCAACTTTTTGTGTCCTTCTGTCTGCTCCTAGAGGTAGAAGCCTATCTCATACAAACAGGCTTGCTTCTGGCATTACAAATTGATTTATCCTCTATCTGACTACTCTGGTGCAAGTTTACACTGATGAAAAGAAACAAAATGTAGCAATATTTAATGTTTTCTTCATATCAACAAAATGGCTACAGAAGCTTGCTGGTGCCGATATGTTGCACAATTCCCTCCCTTCAACAGATCACAGAGACCCACTGAGCATCTCCTCTTGCCAAAAAGACATTTTTTACAAACCTTTATGGGGATCATTTATTTTCGCCACAGATTTTGTGTATAAGTGCCTTTCCTCCCATAGTGTTGCTACAAAAAAGAGGTGAATGTCAAAGGGTTCAAATGAGACTATACAGAAATAAATAACACAAAAAGCTGTTTGTAGAGCTTGCTGTGTGTGGAGTCCTCAGTTTCTCATATTCCTACCTACTGCAAAGATGCTAAAAGAAGGCCAAGAGCTGTGTGTTAACCTGATCTGGAGGCAGGACAGGCCTGAGCAGAGAGAAGCGCAAGACAATGTCTTGTTGTAGGCTGAAAAACGTGCTCAGTTGACCCAGATACTGTTGAACGCCTCCGAGCAGCTCACTAACCTTTGGAAGTTCATCACTGAAAGGTGGAATCATGACCCAACTCTTAATGATGGCTCTTTGGCTACAGATTGCAGAACAAACAATTAATTAAACCTGCATTCAGCACCATCACAGCTGTTCGCTTATTTCCTACTCTTCCCCAAAAATACGGTTTCAACCTTCTGTTTCAAGGGAAAGTCATTCCTTTGTAGTCAGGATGATCACTCCTCCCCCAGGCACAGACCCAACTCTATTTGCTGTGACCAGGACTCTCTTCTCTTTTGTCCATTACCTGTGAGAAATCCAAGAGGTCTTTTTAAGCCCCAAAGCAAAGATTTCCAAATTTCCTCTGCAGGGGGTCACTTAAAGAATGTCTGTTTTCATTTAATCCCCAGGGAACTATCTTCCTGAATGCTATGCTTTTTAGGGGGACCCTTTGCCATCCACCTGCTTCTTTCCCCCCTCAGAAAAGCAAATCTGCCCTTCTTTCAGAGCACAGCACTCTTACTGCCTTGCAGCAGTTTAACATTGTGCAGGATTAGAGATAAGGTTCTCAGACCCAAGCAGATTTTAGTGGGTTTGTTCCATGTGTTTTTGTGGTCTCCAAAAAGTCATAACTAGACCTTTGGGATTTAGAAGTGCATGAGCCACCAAATTGCCATGTAAAGAATGGATGTTTCTCAGGTAACAGTGGATCAAAGATTTCTGGCATCTGTGGACTTGAGGGTGCTTGTCTATACATGTTCTCCATTTCCCCTCGTGGGAGGTACGCAAGGTCTGCACTGGCCAGCTGGCATCGTCTGTTCTGCCGGTTTCCAGCTATCCTGGCATCTGCCCGCGAGTGCTGGTACAGGTCACGGGTTGGAAGGGGACTTGCATAATTACTTATTTAGACAATGGCTGTATTCACACACAGCCTCTGGCCTGATTTACCAGAGTGGTGTGGGAGCTCTGTTTGATTTGACGTCTCCTAACGGTGAAGGGGCTGGAGGAGAGCAGGGTGGCTCACTGGTCCCCCTACACCCATTTCCCCTAAGTCCTAGATGCAGTCCTCTCAGAAGGCAGCCAACTAGGGTGAGGAAATAACTGACTGCCACACACTCACTGCAGGGCTTTGGTCACAAAGGAAAGCATTGCTAGCTAAACCGTTAAGAAAAGTGATGGAAGAAAAAGAAACCTTCGTCAGCAGGCCAGTATTTCCAACCCTGTGACAGCAGAGTGCTGTCAAAGCACCTCCCCTCCCTCACGAGTTTGCTTGTCTTCTGAGCAATAGTCACCTAACCAGTGGCATAGATTTTTTGGCAATTCTGTAAGCATTAGATATATCCTACACCTATACTTAATTCACATTTCAGCAGCAGGTCCTTTCTTGTCCATGTTGCAATTTCACAGGACGTGACCTTGCCTTGCTTTTACTTTTCTTCCCCTGGCCTGGGTACCCAGAGTCCACCCCATGCCCAGGCCCTGCCTATTGCCCAGGATCCCCTAGCACCTCCAACCCTGACACCTAAATCGCCTGACAAGATCCTCAAAGTAAACTGCTTTTGGAAAAGTTGGCTGTCTCTACACAGTGGCCCGGGGCAGCCCATACATTGACACACACAGCAAACGAATTGGGCACTATTGGCTATATTCTTCCATGTGATGCAAGACAACTAGGGGGAGGGTCTACTATAGACAAGACACAGGCTTAATGTAGTCTTTATAAACATCTTTAAGAAAGGCCTGGCCACTGTCACGTGGGAGTTAAAGTTGTTGGCCACACGTATGAGGAGATCTGTAGAACAGAGCATCAGATCAAAGGCTTCTTAGCAAAGGTTTACCAGTAGTCAAGGTAATTAATAGCAACAGCAATGGTTCCCAAAACAGAGCGCGGAGTTCTCGCAACCAGTGCTCACGTTTGGAGTCCAAACTGCAATCGATTGGGAGGCTGGTAGACATTTTGGAACTTATAAGACTTGTCTGGTACTTCGAAATTTGAATACTTGCTATGCATTAGGAAAGCAAATCCTCACATTCAGTACTGGTGCAGGTTATTAGTAGTTTCCAGTGGTCTAAGAACCGAGGGCCTGCAGTAACCCCCTTAGTGAGGTCATTGCAGTCATCGGGATGGACATGGATAGAGGCACGGCTAACCACAGACAGCAAACACGGAGGGAGAAGCCACAAGCGTTCCCAGGTGCAGGAGTACCTCCAATTCTTCTGTCTTGTCAGCCAAAGGGGACTAGCTCGTCTGATCACTGTCCCACATGTCCCAGAACAATTATTAATTTACTTTAATTAACTCATGTACTTTAATCCAAGCCACAGCTCAGAGAGAAGTGTGTCGCATCACTACAAGGTGCCTTAAGAGTTCTGTATCGTAATAGCTTTAGCCAGCTTGTTTCTCGTTAGCCCAGTGGTACATAAGGAAACAAAAGATGGTGGGAGTAAAGCCCCACCTAACATTGCATGTTATATAAAAAGGTTTCAGGAGAGATGCAGAAGTATGAAACTTAACTTTCCCTGGTCTTCTGGAAGAACGTGACAGGTACCTCACTTGTGCTCCTGTCCATCCCCTGCTGTAGTCAAAGTCAGCACAATCCTACCACCCATGACAGACGCTAGCAAGAGAGTTGGCTGTATCTTTTCTTCCCCTTTCCTGTTTCTCCCAGAACGTATTGATCCCCAGCCGATACAGAAATCATTGACTTTGAATCCCCTCCATTTGCCTTCTAGAAAGGTAAAATGCTTCTTGCTGTAAAAAAAATACACTCTGTTTATGAGATGGTCATATAGATTTACCAAGTTCTTAATTACTCCTGAAAGTTTCACAGAGCAAACATTCCTAGATGCTGCCACGTACAGACACACACAAAAAGAGCATGTCTTCATGTTCCAGGAACCAATGCATTAATGTGTTCATCTTCTGCCCACGGCAAGTAACAGACCAATGCTGAAACTCTTTCTGCTTCTTGATACATGTCATTTCTTATAGGTAAAGGAAATCTTTAACGATGACGTACAGATATGACCAGACCCATGTCCAAGATCCATGGCAACACATGGCCAGAGATTTCTTCTAAGTTGTCAGAGAAGAGCCCTCAATTATATATTGAACTTTGTTAGATCTGAGTTGGGTTTGGTAGTGGCTACGTTTATCCAAGAGGAGGTTCACAAGGCACAAGCATAAGCTTTGCTAAGCTGATGTCTTACAAAGTTTGGTTCTGAATCTCTTCGGTCTCTCCACAGTCACCTGGAAACTTACTGCGTTAGATATTCCTAATGCATAACTTGATTTGCCCTCTTTTTTCATAAGCCTGTATCTTCATCTCCTGACCTGTGAAAATGGCTGTTCTTTGTCAACTCTGCCTTATCGCTTCCCTTGTCTGTAGGCTGGATCTTTGTATTACTTGGGGCTGACCATGCTCAATTATCTTTTTTTTTTCAGCTGTTTCCTTCCAAAAGAAGAAAAAATCTAGAAGCTTTCTATAATTTTAATTCCCTTCCAGCTGTTTTCTGTATCTGCCAAAAGCCCTCTCCGTTCCATTCTCAAAGCACTTTAGGACATATTGAAATTCAAAGTAGAGCTGTTAAGGCCTTACTCAGCATGGCCTGCATCTTGCATAAATAGCAGTTACATTTTTAAAGATGTTACTACTGTTTTAACAGAGCATTAAATGTCATTGTGAATTTACTGCATTGGAATACTACGTGTTTCCTGGGGGATGCAGCAAATTGCACAGTGCTGGCCCTGCATGGTTCAGCCTGGAGAAGGTGGCCTGATACAAGAGATGGAGATGGGGAAATGACAGCTTGGTGGGCTCTGTGGGCAGCTCCCGTGTCCAGGTGGAGAGAAGAGGAGCTAGATGGGTCTGCCTTCTTCTCGGTGCTCTGCTCTCATAGAGCTACCCAGAAGGAAACACCTTTGAGTCTTTCTTTGCTTGTCAGTCAACCGGGAAGGTCTCTTAGCTAGTCTGCATGATGACCCAAATGGGAAACACCAGCCAAAGCCCTCTTACAGTTCCCGTAGCCCGCAGGCCAAAGCCACCCTGTTTCTCACAAGGCTTTGCGCTTAGCCCGTTCACTGAGTCGCTGCACGAAGGACAGCGGAGTATGTGCTGCATTGCCGAAAACAGGGCCAGTGTCCCGGGCTGGCAGAGCCGCCCGCTCCGCAGAAGGGCTGCGCTTCCAGCCAGCGGTGCGGTGGGTGCCGCAGCTGCCCTCCGTTCCCCCGCTTCCCATCCCACCCGGGTCACCTGCACCCGTGCACCGTCACCCGAGGGCTGCATGCATCGGCTGCCGCTCTGCCTCCCACTGCTCCTTCTCCCAGCTCCTCCGGCGGCCTTTCCGTCTCTTCCCAGGGTGGGTATGACGCATCCGACTCGCCTGACAGCAGGATCCTTTCGCAGCTTGCTGAAAAGGCTCCCACTGAATTTTGTCCACGGCCACGTGGCGAGCGAGACCCGCAGCCACCGAACGCAACGGACGCAAGCCCCAGCCTCGCAGCACGCGCCCGCCGTCGCTCCCGCTCGCCCTGCGAGCTCCCTGAAGAACAGACCCTCAGTCCCGCAGCTGAACTACTGGAAGTCTAAGTACAGGCTGGAAGCGTGAGATTATTGAGAAAATTAGCCAAAAAGAAAATTTAGATCTATGACTAAATTAATCCCCAGATTAACGCTATCAAAGCAAATGGTGTTTATAGAAAGTCTTGTTTTCTTTATATTCATGCGAGAGAAAATCAAAAGAATGCTGAAGGCAAATTTCATCTAGCAGAATTGGAAAAGAGAGCATGGGGACAAAGCTATAATTACTGGTATTTCCTATCTGTTGAAACCTGTGGGTGGAAAGAGAGGCAGTGAATAGAGTATATTCAATGGCATTAAAATCAGTTTCTTTTTCTGGACTTCAGCTCAACGCTGCAAATTAGCAGGGAGAAAATAAGCCTCAGAGTGAACAGGCAGAGAAGCCAACTTCTTCGTGTTACTCTTTGCTGTTAGGAAAAAAAAAAGCATTTTTATCCTTCAAGAATTCACATTCCTAGCAACCCAAACCACAGCTGCACGCTGACAAGAAGAGAACGTATGGCAGATCTCAAGTGGTTCAGTGTTCATGTGTCCACACACACACTATTATCCTGGTTTCCTTTCTAAACATGTTATTTCAATTAAGAGACCATAGGCATGCTGCTTAATTAACCCCTGCTTTCAAAAAAGACATTTTGACCCAGCTTCATCATGCTCCGACTTGGGCACCTGCAGCGGTACCTGGCTCCAGAGCATCCTGCGCACAGTCAGTGGGAGGGACGCGACCCTCCCGACCGTGATCTGGACCACCAGAGATCAGAACTGCCATTGCCAGGCGCCCAGCTCTTTCTGCAAACCATTGCAGCTGCTTAGGGTGACTGTGCTCCTCAGTCAGCCATTTCACAGAACTAGGAAGGAGAATTCCAGACCTTAACCTATCTCTACTTATCACTGTCATCCCACAGGCAGATTTCTCTTTTAAACTCTTATTTGACTGAATGCCTGTAGAAAAATAGGCACAATTAAAATGTGTTTTTCTTACAGGGGAAAAAAAATGTATCTTGCAGTCTGAGGTCACTGCGTAGACCTGAATTATTCCGAAGAAGTCGTATGTCATAAAACGTTTCTTTAGTTCCCAATTTATTTTCACAACAGTTAATAAATGGAATAGTTTGAGGCTGCATTTTCTGTAAAGGTTTAAAAGGATAAGTGAAAGTGGCTGAGATGTAGCTAAGATAAAAAGTGGTGTATTATTATTGATAATAACAATAGTACTAATAATAATATTAATGTTGTTGTTGGGGTAATGTAGGGTTGATCAGTTGCTCTGTAAATTTGATTTGAAGCATCTACCATTGAGTATCTGTCAGTCCCATTATTCTCGAAACCCACCTAAAATACTGCAAGCTATAGTAGGAAATCCTACTTCGAATAAAATGATAGTTGTAACTATTGGGTTTTTAATGGCTTTAACACAGCCTGTTCTTACATGCAACAATATTGATTTGTATTAGATTACTGCTTAAGGTGGATTTTTTTTCTTAACTGTTCTAGAATGTGATTTAGTATTTAATTAATACCGCTTCAGTCAAGCCAGGTATGTCACTGGAGCAACACATTTCCTAACCATTTTTGTAAATGAGTTCTATTTTCACTTTACTTATTAGAGTCCACTATTTAATGATTACCAAGCCTTAAATGAAAACCAGAAAACAATAAATGGCTTCCTTTCCTCTGCGTTTCTGCCCCTGCGCCTGCACAGGCACACATGCCGCTATCGTTCGTACCCTGTTCTCGGTTAGCCTCGCTCGCTGCCAAACCTGAGGCCAGCCTGTGATCCCCTATCGATTGCAGCAGGACATTGAAAGGGTGCGCAGTGCTTCACAGAGACACCCTGCACAACGCTGGGGCCAGGCCCTCCATTCTGAATTCTTCGGGGAAGGGACCGTATCTTTGTATTTGGTTTTTCTCAAGAATATGTCAAAGTACTGTCAGAATTACAAATAAGTGGGTGGTGTTTTTTTTTTGGTCTGCTGAACTTTGGCGTGTCTTCATGCACAGTGTTTTACCTTCAAAATCCTACCTCAGCAACGCAGGTGTGGATTAAAGCATCCAAAGGAACAAGTCCAGTTTGGCCCTATTTAAAACGTGTTGTCTGTTTAAGAGCGATTCATAGTTAATTATTTTAAACTTACCACCACGGTACCAACGCAAAATCCCTAAATACAAAGAGACTTATGAAACCGGCCCCGGCTCCCAGATCGCCACCGCTGAGGCACGCCGGCAAGTTCTGCGTCCGCTCGGGGAAATTCCCCGCGTGCAGCGCTCAGGTGCTCTTCCCCTCGGCTCCAGAGCCGATTTGGGCAATACCATCGCACCAGCCCCTTGGTTTTTTCAGTTTTCACCTCAGCCCCTGGCCCTAAGCACAGGCCCAGCCTATCGTTAGCGCCGGAGCCGTGACGGAGGGGTGCAGCAGCACAGCCTCAGCTCACCCTGAAATCGGGAAATCTTCCCCCCTGCTTCCCCCGAGCCCCGGTGCTGTTTGCTGATAGACGCAACACTCCGGGCTCCACAGCCAGCTTTGTGCCGGGCGATGCTGGATGGGGCGAGCAGAGCTGGCCCCACAGCCTCGCTGCTCCCAGCCTGCCATGAGCTGGAGAGGCTGAAGCAGGCGAGGCTGCGGGCTGGGCTTCTCTTTCTCGCTCTCTTTTTGGCCCCTCTTCAGGGCACTCGGCGCCCGCCGCGGCTCTTTAAATGCGTTTGCCCCGTCTCGGTTAGTTTGTCTCCTAAAAGGCGTTCAGGATTCCTGTGGGAGTTGACATTTCTTGGCAAACAGATATGTTTTGGAAGAAAAAGCCAAGGAAACGACGGTTTCCCGAGGTCCTCTCTCTCAGGAAGTTTATCTTCTCTCTTTTCCAGGGAGCGTTCACTTTCCGCGGGAGCATGATCGACATGCCATTACTGAAGCAGGCGCAGAACATTGTTACGCTTGCCACAGCCATCAAGAAAAAATGAGCTGGTAAATGAAGCTCTCGCCATGGGGCCCCAGGAGCTGTTTTAAAAGATGACTATAATACT
>Ga0065711_1033805_pt1 | contig 24798 bp, 23 predicted proteins | sample Hoacrofraction12_FD_59098 | JGI IMG/M metagenome (GOLD analysis project Ga0065711, IMG submission 59098) | Hoatzin crop microbial communities from Cojedes, Venezuela - Epithelial fraction 12 v2 (version 2) | ecosystem: Host-associated > Birds > Digestive system > Esophagus > Crop | place...
ATACAGCACCCTGCTCAGCGCCGCCGCCCGCCACGACATGGACACCACCGTGCGGTTTTCTTACGGCTTCGGCGCCGAAGTGTGGGCGGGATGGGCATCCAACGCCACCTACGACCGCTACAACGCCTCCGTTGCCGAATGGAACGCCAACAAGCAACATCCGGCGCGCATCTGGCTGCAGCAACTCTACGGCGAAGTAAAATTCCGCGGGGTCTTTGCCGAACTCGGACAGAAAACACTGGAATCGCCCTGGCTGGACACCTCGCTCAGCAGCGGCGACCTGATCATGAGCGGCAACGCACGACCACCCATCGGCGCGCGCGGCGGCTTCGTCAATTTCCAAAACATCCCCTTCACCAAGGGATGGGTGCAAATCACGGGCGAACTCGGGTGGTACCGGCTGAAAGACGACAAGTGGCTCGAGAACCACTATAACTACTACAACCACTTCGTCACCACCGACTACTGGTTCCACTACAAAAACATCTATTTCCGCACCAAACCCACCAAACCCTTCGTCTTCACCTTTGGCGCGCAAGCCTCCTGCCAGTTTGGCGGCACCGCCAACTACTACCAAAACGGCGTGCTCACCCAAACCGTCAAGATGGACGCCAACCTGCGCACCTTCTGCCGCACCCTCATCGCCGGCAACAGCGGCTCCTCCGTGGGCGACAAAGGCTATGTAGAAGGCAACCACGTAGGCTCGTGGGACGTCATCCTGCAATACACCTTCAAGGGCGGACACCGCCTGCGCGGCTACTACCAGTCCATCTGGGAAGACGGCTCCAGCATCGGCAAGATGAACGGCTTCGACGGATTGTGGGGACTGGAGTATCGCCACCCCAACCGCTGGTGGATCAACGGTGCCGTCATCGAATACATCGACCTCACCAACCAGAGCGGACACATCCACTGGTCGCCGTTCGACCACGAATCCACCCCCATCACAAAAAAGACGACGGGCAACGACGACTACTACAACAACTATATATATAATGGTTACCAAAACCGAGGCATGTCGATTGGCTCGCCCTTCGTGCGCTCCACCATCTACAACCTCGACGGCTATATGCGCTACCGCGACAACCTCATGCGCGGATTTCACATCGGCATCACCGGCAGCATCACCCCCGAGCTGGACTATCGCATCCTCGGCTCCTACCGCAAATGCTGGGGCACGCCGGGCATCCTGCGCGCCGAGTCGGTACACGACACCTCGATGCTCTTCGAAGCCACCTATTCGCCCGCCCGCGTCAAAGGGCTCGCGGTGAAAGCGCAATTTGCCTTCGACCGCGGCTCGCTCTACGGCGACGCCACCGGCGGACTGCTTTCGGTAACTTATCGTGGAAACTTAACGCTTGGAAAATGATGAAAAAACAACTGATAGCACTGATTATGCCGCTGATGCTGCTTGCCGCGTGCACCCACCCGGGCGGCGACATCGGCATCTGGTTCGGCTCGTGGCACGTGGAATCCATCACCTGCAACGGCACCGAACTCACCTACGACGGCGACTACTACTTCCAGTTTCAAAGCACCAACTTCCGCTTGTCGTGGGTCGGTGACTACGAAGAAGACGTCGAAAACTACGGCGTCTGGAGCGAGACCGACAACAGCCTGTACATCTCCTTCCCCGACGAGAACTACCAATACCTGCACATGCCGGGACTCGGCGTCAGCAACGACCTGACCATCGTCTCCAAACAAGACAAACGCGTCGAACTCTCGCTGACCAACGCCAACGGCGACACCTACGTCATTGTCATTAAAAAACTAACATAACACTTATTTTTTTAAAACAAATCGATGAATTTTAATTTTGTAGAAGAACTCAAATGGAGAGGCATGATCAACAACATCATGCCCGGAACAGAAGAACAACTCAACAAAGAAATGACCTCCGGCTACGTGGGCATCGACCCCACCGCTGACTCGCTGCACATCGGGCACCTCGTCGGCATCATGATGCTCAAGCACCTGCAACGCGCCGGACATCGCCCCATCGCCCTCATCGGCGGAGCCACAGGTATGATTGGCGACCCCTCGATGAAATCGCAAGAGCGAAAACTCATCGATGAGCCCACCCTCCGCCACAACCAGGAGTGCATCCGCGCCCAGCTCGCCAAATTCCTCGACTTCGACAGCGACGCGCCCAACCACGCCATCCTCGTCAACAACTACGACTGGATGAAGAATTTCTCGTTCCTCCAATTCATCCGCGACATCGGCAAACATATCACCGTCAACTATATGATGGCGAAGGACTCCGTGAAAAAGCGCCTTGCCGCCAACGCCGACCACGGCATGTCGTTCACCGAATTCTCCTACCAGCTGCTGCAAGGCTACGACTACCTCTACCTCTATGAGCACGAGCACTGCCGCCTGCAAATGGGTGGCAGCGACCAGTGGGGCAACATCACCACCGGCGCCGAACTGGTGCGACGCATCAACGGCGGCGAAGTGTTCGCCATCACCTGCCCGCTCATCACCAAAGCCGACGGAGGCAAGTTTGGCAAGACCGAAAGCGGCAACGTTTGGCTCGACCCGAAACGCACCTCGCCCTACAAGTTCTACCAGTTCTGGCTGAACGTCAGCGACGAAGACGCATCGAAATACATCAAGATTTTCACCGACCTCACCCAAGAAGAAATCCTCGGCCTCGAAGCGCAACAAGCCCAAGACCCGGGACAACGCCCGCTGCAAAAACGCCTCGCCAAAGAAATCACCACGATGGTCCACAGCGCTGCCGACTACGAAGCCGCGGTCGAAGCCTCGCAGATCCTCTTCTCCAACCAAGCCAAGGACATCCTGCACCGCATCGACGAAGACACCCTGCTCGCCGTGATGGAAGGCGTGCCCACCTTCGAAGTGCCCAAAAACCTCATCGAAGAAGGCACACCGATGATCTCGCTGCTCACCGAACACGCAGCCGTGTTCCCCAGCAAAGGCGAAATGCGCAAGCTCACCCAGGGCGGCGGCGTCAGCATCAACAAGGAGAAAATCACCGACCCCAACATGCCCGCATCTGCCGACATGTTGCTCAACGGCAAATACATCTTGGCGCAACGCGGCAAGAAGAACTACTATCTGCTTATCGCAAAATAACCACACCAAACCTTATATCCGCGGAAACGGACGGTCGGCTATCGGCTGTCCGTTTTCTTTGCTATATCCCTGTTTTTCACCATACTAACTTCGCGCCTCAAAAACTACCCAAAAAAGGGGCGAATTGTTAATTTGGTGTTAAAAATATGTCCTAAAACATAAAAATGGCGATTTTTTTTCGTAAATTTATTTGCAATTGAAAAAAATGTTATACTTTTGCCGCGTTTTTGGTCTCAGGCATTAGCCGGAGGCTACCAAACTTAGAAAAGAAAGATTGTTGTTTATTTTAATTTTAAAGAAAGAAAATGAAAAAGTTAGTTTTATTACTCGCAGTTGTATTTAGCGTATCTCTCGCTTCTTGTAACAATGCCAACCAGCAGGAAAATGCTGCTGTTGAGCAAGCTGAAGCTGCTGTTGACAGCGTAAAGGCTGCCGCTGAAGAAGTTAAGGACAGCATCGACGCTAAGGTTGACAGCCTTGCAAACAAGGTTGACTCCGTAAAGGAAGCTGTTGAAGAAGCTGCTAAATAAGTAACTCCGAAAACAGAAAAAAAACGATGCTCGCCGACCGGCGAGCACGTTTTTTTTATACCCCCACCACAGATACCCCCCACAAAAAAAAGGAAACCCACCACGAGGAAGTTTGCGTGAGAAAAAAAAGGGGGGATCTTTAAAAATCTGCGACCGCAGGATAAAAACAAAGCAGGAATCTTTAAAATCCGCGTGATCCCCGTGAGAAAAACCACCATGGATACCTTGGAGAGGTCGCACAAAAAAAATACTCCGAAGGAGTTTAACTGCTTCGAAGAAGCCTCACAAAACCCCGCATTCCCCGCAGCGAAGCGAGGAGAATGTGGGGTAAGCAAAGGCCAGTAGCAATGCTACTTCGAAGAAGTTGAACAAAATAATCTTTTAAATCAGACCTAATCTCACGAAACAAAACATCGTCTGAGAAGGTCTGCGTGGGAATAAAAAAAGCATCCGCCGCGACACACGTCGCAACGGAGCCCAAAAACGATGCATAAAGAGAACTATATATGAAAAATCTTATTTCTTCTTGTAACTTACTTTACCATATTTCTTAGAGATGTAGCCGGTGACGCCGTTGTACGACACCTTATAGTAGTTGCCCGAAGTGCCCAGATAGGTCAGTTTCGCGCCCTTCTTCAGTACGATGGGTTTGCCGCCCTCTTTGTGGCTGGCTGCCTTCGACGAAGCGGTCTTGCGCAGGCGCACGTTCGACGAGGTCACGGTCACCACCCTCGAAGAACTCTTCTTCGCGCCAATCTGTTCGTGCGGTGCCTTCGCATCCATCTTCTCGGCTTTGCCCACGGTCTCGTGGTTCACCATCTGCTCTTTCTGAACCATTTCAGCCTTACCGGCTTTTTGACTGCTGCGTGCTTGCGGCGCTTGCGCCCACGCGCTCAAACCCAGCGTTAACGCTGCGGCGAGCATTATCATTTTTTTCATTGCTTTCATAATCATGAGGATTTAAAAATTATACTTCTTCTTGTTGTCACGCTGCAAAGTTAAGCACAACCAACCCCCGCGTGCAAATTGATTAGACCAAACGCCCGATTTTATAGAAGTTTCCCCCTCATTCCCTCGCAAATCCCCCACTTCTCGACGATAAAAGATCCTTCCCAATCCGCGTGATCGGCGTGAGATATTAGCAAGAACGCGCGCGTGAGAAAAAATTAGGGCGTGGTATAGGAGCTTTAAAAACTATTTCGTAACTTTGCAGGTTGAAAAAGTGCGAAAATTCATTTTGTTAAACACTATAGTCTATTTATAACGATGATGAAATGTAGCAACTGCGGAAGCGAAGTGCCCGAAGGCTCCAGTTTTTGCAACCACTGCGGGCAACCGCTCACCGGCGAGCAGGAATGCCCCCACTGCCATAAGATGATTCCGGCGACCTCGCTCTTCTGCCCCAAATGCGGCAAACGAGTGAAAGCACGACCCGTCGCCGAGCAAACCGCCGCCGCCGAGACACCGGCGCGCGCGCAAGCCTCGCAACAGCAGACGCGAGTCACCCCGCAACAGCCGAACTACTGGCAGCAGGAACAAGAAGAGCAAGAAGTGCCCGAAAAGAGCAACTTCAACCGCAACCTAATCATCGGATGCTGCGCCGCCGCGATACTCATCGCCCTGCTCACGATGATGCGCAACTGCAACAGCAGCGGCAACAATGTCTCCGACACCATCACCAACGATAGCATCGCCGCCATGCAGCAAAACGAAGCCGACGCCGACCCGCAAGCCATCCTCGCCACCGAGCTCAACCGCAACAACTTCGCGGGTGACAACGCCACGGTGGTCGGCGCTGTGAAAATTCCGGGCAAAGGTCCCGAAAACCCCGACCGCATCATCGGTCTCACCTGCATGTCATCGGGCGAAAGACCTTTCTTTAAAATCTACCAACTCACCCGCGCCGGCAGCGGATGGAACACCGAGCAACTCGAAACGCGCTACGGCAACGGACGCACCATCAGGATGGAAAACAGCGCCCTCTATGCCGACAGCGAGCAAGTGCCTCGTTACGCCACCGTCAACGGCAAAGACTGTTTCTATTTCGCTTACGTCAACAACCTGCGCGACAACGAGCGCGAAGGCAGCAACGGACGCGTCGCGCTCTGCCTCTACGACCTGAGCAGCAAGAAACTCACCACCCTCAACTACGACGGACCCATCCGCCGACGCGACAACGGCAAGACCTACATCTACGGCAAGCCGCTGGAGAGCCTCAACTCGCCCGAGCGTCGCTTCTTGCAGCAGGAGGCGGAAAACGGCATCAAGGTGCTCTACTTCCCCACCGAAGAAGAAATCAAGGCTGAACAGGAAGAAAAGGAAAAAGAGGAGCAGGAAAAAGCCCTCGAAGGTCCTGAAAACGCCAACGCCAAGTGGGACCACGAGAACGCCGAGAAAATGGACCAACTCAAAAACGGCGAAGAAATCTCCGTCAAGGCGCAGCCCTACGAGAAGCCCATCTTCGACAAAGACGACATCTCCAAAAAGACCGAGATTGGCAATTACCTCGTGTTCAACACCAAGAAAGGCAGCGTGTACGGCTTCAACAAAGACACCCGCAAGTATTTCGTCATCTATAACGGCAGCCACGGCGCCGCCTCGGATATCGAAAAAGGCAGCGGCGACAGCGAGCTGAAAATCCGCACCGCCGGCGGCACCATCACCTACGACCTGCGGCACGACAAAGCCAAAATGGAGCAATGAGCAACCTGGGCGACGACAACCGCCAACGAGCCATCTTCTTCACCAAACTGAACCTGGTGCTCCTCGCGTTGCTCGCCCTGCTGTGGGTGCTGAACAACGTCGTATTTCATTAAATTTCTCTCTCTTACCTCACTCGCGCATGACTGTAGAAATCAAACAGATACCACTGAACAAGCGACGTCTCAAAGACTTCGTGAAATTCCCTATCGACACGCTCTATCGGGGACACGAATACTATGTGCCGGCGCTGATAACCGACGAAGTGGCAACATTCCTGCCCGACAAAAACCCCGCATTCGACTTTTGCGAGTGCATCTGCCTGATGGCGTACAGCCACAACCGACCCGTCGGACGCGTTGCCGGCATCATCAACCGCAAGGTCAACGAGCGCAAAGGCGTCAACGAGGCGCGCTTCGGCTTTATCGATTTCATCAACGACAACGACGTGGTGGATGCCCTCATCGATGCCGTCAAGCAATGGGCGAAGCAAAAAGGCATGACGCAGCTGACCGGTCCGCTCGGCTTCTCCGACATGGACCCCGAAGGCGCCCTCATCGAAGGTTTCGACCAGCTGGGCACGCAAGCCACCATCTACAACTTCCCCTACTACAGCGAGCAATTCGAACGCTTGGGCATGGTCAAAGCCAACGACTGGGTAGAATTTAAAATCACCGTGCCCGAAGAGGTGCCCCCGAAAATGGCGAAGGTGGCAAACATCGTCGCCCAACGCTACAACCTGTCGAACGTGCGCTTCACTTCGCGCAAACAACTGGTCAAAGAATACGGAAACGCCATCTTCGAACTCATCAACCGCGCCTACGACAACCTCTACGGCTTCTCGCCCCTCTCGACCAAGCAGATCGCCCACTACATCAAAATGTACCTGCCCTACCTGCCCCTGGACGACATCTCGCTCATCGTCAAAAACGAAAACCGCGAGCTCGTCGGCGTCGGCATCTCCATCCCCTCGCTGAGCAAGGCGCTCATCAAATGCCGCGGACGCATCTTCCCCATGGGTTGGCGACACCTGCTCAACGCTCTCCGCCACGCCGACATCGTGGACCTCATGCTCGTCGCCGTGGATCCCGAATACCAGAGCAAAGGCGTCAACTCGATGCTCTTCAACGACCTCATCCCCTTCTACAACAAGCACGGCTACATCTGGGCGGAGAGCAACCCCGAGATGGAGGGCAACGACCAAGTGCAGCGCCAGTGGCAATACTTCGACGTGGAGCAACACAAGCGCCGCCGCGCCTACACCATGCCCATAGAATAAATTTATAACACATTATAACGATATGATGACCGAAAAAATTCAATTTTCTGCAAACCAAGTGCCCGCCCAAGCGCTGCTTGAACCGGCGAAAAAAGCATTGAACACACTCATGAGCGGCAACGGCGCCGGCAACGATTTCCTCGGATGGCTCACCCTGCCCTCCGACATCGACGACGACCTGCTGACCAACATCGAAAACGTCGCCAACCGACTCAAAGCCAACTGCGAATACGTGGTGGCAGTGGGCATCGGCGGCAGCTACCTCGGCGCGAAAGCCGTTATCGAAGCCCTCAGCGACAACTTCGCCGCATACAAAAACACCGGCAAAACCAAAGTGCTCTTCGCCGGCAACAATATTGGCGAAGACTACCTCGCCGACCTGATGCAACTCCTTAGCGGACACAAGTTTGGCATCATCGTTATCAGCAAAAGCGGCACCACCACCGAGCCCGCCATCGCTTTCCGCCTGCTCAAAGAAATGCTCGAGAAGCAAGAGGGCAAGGACTTCGCCGCCAAAAACATCGTTGCCATCACCGACGCCAAACGCGGCGCCCTGCGCAACCTCGCCACGCGCGAAGGCTACGACACCTTCGTCATCCCCGACAACGTCGGCGGACGTTTCTCCGTGCTCGCCCCCGTGGGCTTGCTGCCCATCGCCGTGGCGGGCTTCGACATCCGCGCGCTCGTGGCAGGCGCCGTAGAGATGCAGCGCGACGGCGACGAGCCCGTGCTCGCCTACGCCATGGCGCGCAACGCCCTCTACCGCGACGGCAAGAAAATCGAAATCCTCGTCAACTTCTGCCCCGCCCTCCACTACTTCGCCGAATGGTGGAAACAACTCTACGGCGAAAGCGAAGGCAAGGACCACAAAGGCATCTTCCCCGCTGCCGTCGATTTCACCACCGACCTCCACAGCATGGGGCAATGGATCCAAGACGGCGAACGCACCATCTTCGAAACCGTCATCTCCGTGGGACAGCCCCGCGCCAACGTCGCCATCCCCACCGATGCCGACGACCTCGACGGACTCAACTACCTGGCGGGCAAACGCGTGGACCAGGTGAACAAAATGGCGGAACTCGGCACCCGACTCGCCCACCAAGACGGCGGCGTGCCCAACCTGCTCATCAACCTGCCTGCGCTGAGCGAACGCTACCTGGGTCAGCTGATTTACTTCTTCGAGAAAGCCTGCGGCGTCAGCGGTTACATGCTCGAAGTCAACCCCTTCAACCAGCCCGGCGTCGAAGCCTACAAGAAAAACATGTTCGCGCTGCTCGGTAAACCCGGCTACGAAGACCTCGCCGCCGAACTCAACGCCAAACTATCCTAATGAAAAAGGGAAAAGGCTGGCGATACAACCTACGCTACTACGCTCTCCTCACCCTGTGGACAGTGCTCTCGCCACTGCCCATGTGGCTGCATTACTTCATTGCGGACTGCCTCTACGTGCTCTTTGCCTACATGCTCCGCTACCGCAAACGCGTCATCGACACCAACCTGCAAAACGCCTACCCTGACCTCACCGACAAGCAACGGCTCGCCCTGCGACGCAAATTCTATCACCACTTCTGCGACATCATCGCCGAAACGGTGAAGTTTGCCACCATCAGCCGCAAAAACATCATGCGGCGCATGACCTTCGAAGGCACCGAACAAATCGAGGAAATCCTGCGCAGCGGACAACCTATCGCCCTCATGCTCGGACATTACGGCAACTGGGAATGGGTGACATCGTTCGCGCTGTGGCTGCCCAACCAAGACCACATCTGCCTCGGACAAATCTACCACCCCCTCGAGAACAGTGCCTTCAACGACGTGCTGCTGCGCGTGCGCAACCGCCTGGGCTCGCTCTGTGTGCCCACCGACAAGACGCTCCGCTGGGTCATCGAAAACAAGCAGATGGGCAACACCACCATGCTCGGCTACATCAACGACCAAGTGCCCCTGTGGCAGAACATCCACCACTGGCTCAACTTCCTCAACCAGGAAACGCCCGTCTTCACCGGCATCGAACGCATCGCCCGCAAACAAAACCAAGCCGTCGTCTATCTCGAAATGACCTGCCCGCGGCGCGGCTACTACAAATGCCAATTCCAAGTGATGACGCGCGACCCCGCCTCGCTGCCGGAATACGCCATCACCAACGAATACTTCCACCGCCTGGAGCAAACCATCAACCGCGCGCCGCAGTACTGGCTGTGGAGCCACAACCGGTGGAAACGCACCCGCGAAGAATTCAACCGACGCTTCGTCGTGCGCAACGGCAAAGTCATCGAGGTCGTCAAAGAATAACTCAAAGAGAAATCGCTGCTATGGGAATTCCCGTAGCAGCGATTTCTCTATTCGCGCGCACATACGAAACGCGGACCCGCGCTCACCGCGCAGTCCGCGTCCTCACGTTTTAAAAGAGGTAGCCCATAGCAGAATCGAACTGCTCTTTCAAGAATGAAAATCTTGCGTCCTAGCCGATAGACGAATGGGCCATCACTCACCCTTTGCCCATAAATGGAGGGCAGATTTAAGCCACGTTCAGTTTGTTAACGTGATGAGCCAGCTTGCTCTTCAGGTTCGCGGCTTTGTTTTTCGAAATCACGTTGCGACCGGCCAGCTTGTCAAGCATAGCGGTAACCTTCTTGTATTGCTCACCGGCTACCTTCGGGTCGTTCTCTTTGCGCAGGTCGCGTACAGCATTACGCATGGTCTTGGCATAGTAACGATTGCGAAGACGGCGAGCCTCGCTCTGACGGATTCTCTTAATTGCTGATTTATGGTTTGCCATAATTCTTGTAACTTGAATTTATTGTTGTTATTATTATTTTGTTGTAGCCCATAGCAGAATCGAACTGCTCTTTCAAGAATGAAAATCTTGCGTCCTAGCCGATAGACGAATGGGCCTTCCGTTTACATTTTCGCAAAAAGCGGTGCAAAATTACGCACTTTTTTTTAATTGACAAAATTCTTGCCCCATTATTTCATTTTTTTCTTTCCCCTCCCGCCCCGCCCACGAAAACACTGGGAAAACTACTCCGAAGGAGTTTACCTTAGCCGCGCAGCGGCGTTTACGAGCCCCGGGTTAGGAGCGCAGCGACGCACCTGGGGTCAGGGATCGATATAGGGCTGGTACCTCGGAGAGGTTCACCTTTATGTGAGAAAAACAGACCCTCTCCGAGGGTCACCCCCTCCAAAAAAACAAAAAATTACGCCATCTGCCGCCGCCCCACAAGAAATTTTGTAACTTTGCAAAAAAAACAAGATATGAAAAAATTACATCTCGCTTTGGTAGCGCTCGTCGCCTGCGCCCTCATCAGCTGCGACGACAGCTCAGACGACACCTCCAACTACACCACCGCCAACTTAGCGCGCTACTGGCGCCTGGTGCAAACCAACTCTAACTCGCGCACCCTCATCCCCACGACAAACTACGAGGAGGACGTCATTTACTACAACCTGGAGAGCAACAACTCCTACACCCTCCGGGCGTACTTCCCCAACGAAATGTACTATTTCAGCAAAGGCACCTGGGGCGTGAGCGGCAAAGACCTGAGTTTCAGCGATCTCTACACCAAGCTGCAATCCACCTTCGAAATCAAAAGCCTGAAAAACGGGACGCTGTATTGCTACATGAACGACGAAGACGAAACCACCGCGGAATTCACTGAATACGCCAACCCGCCGGAACTGCAAATCGCCGAAAGCATGCTCTACGGCTGCTGGCATGCAGAGAAACTCCGTATCTACGACGACTATGGCAACTACACCGAAACGACGCCGGAAGTAACCAACGCCTACATCTATTTCCTCGCCGATGGCACCTACAGAGAGATGTACGACAACGAAATAAGTTCCGGCACATGGTCGATTAACGGCACCACCTTGGTCCAAGATGGCGAGGAGAGCGCCGAGATCTTCTATCTCGACGATGAAGACCTGCAGATATTTGGCTTGGACGACAACGCGCATAACTACGCCGGATTCACGTACGCTGCGAGCATTCCCGACGCACTGAAATAAGACTACGAAAATGGATTTTACGCCTTACGTCAGAGGCAGATTTTTGCGCCGGTTGCAGGACCATCGGCGCTACATCGACCATGCCGATGCGGTGCAGCAAGGCGCGTTGGTGGAACTCATCGAGAACGCCGCCCTGACCGAAATCGGCAGGAAATATGAGTTCTCCTCCATCCGCACCTACCGCGAATTTGCCGAACGTCTGCCGCTGCACGAGTACGCCGACCTGGAGGCGCAAATCCTGCGGATGACGCGCGGCGAAAAAGACGTGCTGTGGCGAGGGCGCTGTTTCAACTTCGCCCAATCGTCGGGCACCAGCGGCGCGCGCAGCAAATACATCCCCATCACCCGCGAAGCCTTCGCCCGCAACCACTACCGCGGCGCGAGCGATGCGGTCAGCCATTACCTGAACCTGAATCCCGACAGCCGCATCTTTGCCGGCAAAGGCCTCATCTTGGGCGGCAGCTTTGCCACCGAGCTCAAGCGCGTGGGCGCTGGCGTGCGCGTGGGCGACCTCAGCGCGAGCCTGATAGCGAACGTCAACCCCCTCGTCAACCTCGTGCGCGTGCCCAACAAACGCATCGCGCTGATGGAGAACTGGGAGGAGAAACTGCCCGCGCTGGCGGAGGCGGCACGGCGCGCCAACGTGACAAACCTCAGCGGCGTGCCCAGCTGGATGCTGACGGTGCTGAAAGAGGTGCTGCGACGTGCGGGAGCAACATCCCTGCGCGAGGTGTGGCCCCACCTGGAGGTGTTTTTCCACGGGGGCATCGACTTCGAACCCTACCGCAAACAGTACGAGCAACTGTGCGAGGGCTGCGACATGCACTACCTCAACAACTACAACGCAAGCGAGGGTTTCTTCGCCTGCCAGAGCGATTGGGGCAGCACGGCGATGCTCTTGCTGCTCGACATCGGCGTGTTCTACGAGTTCAAGGAACTTGACGGTGACGAGCGGGTGCTGCCGATCTGGGAGGTCGAAGCGGGCAAGACCTACGAGCTGATTATCACCGCCTGCAACGGCTTGTGGCGGTACCGCTTAGGCGACACCGTCACCATCGAACAAACACATCCCGTGAAAATCCGCATCGCCGGACGCACCAAGAGTTTCATCAACGCCTTTGGCGAAGAGCTGATGGTGCACAACGCCGAGGAGGCGATGACGCAGGCATGCGAGGCAACGGGCGCGCGCGTGGCTGACTACACGGCGGCGCCGAGGTTTGCCGAGGGCGACCGCAAGGCGTGCCACCAATGGGTGGTGGAATTTGACGTGGCGCCGACCGACACACAGGCGTTCGCGCAGGCATTGGACGCCGCGCTGCGACGCGTCAACAGCGACTACGACGCCAAGCGCAAAGGCGACATCTTCCTTGCCGCGCCCGAACTGGTGGTCGCGCCGAAAGGGCTGTTCGACCGATGGCTGCAAACCACGGGCAGCGGACGCCTCGGCGGACAACGCAAAGTGCCGCGGCTGCGCAACGACCGCACGGTGATGGACCAGGTGCTGGCGCTGCTGGCAAAATAAATCTCACGAAAAAAGTTGTTTGAGCACCTCCGGCGAGCGCAACTTGCCGATGGCGGTGTGGTGCAGGCGATAGTAGGCAATGATCGTGTCGAGCACGCGGTTGCGCTGCTCGCGCGTGAAGCGAAAATGCGCCATGTTCTGAAACGTCATGCGCGACAGCAGATAAATCACGCGCGCATCATCGGGCGGCAGGAAGTTGGCGCCGACGGCGTAGGGCGTAAACACGCCGCCATCCATATCGAAAAAATAGTCCGGACGAAAACTGTCGATGTTCGGCGAAATACCAAGAAACGCCCCCAACCGATAGAGAAAACAAATGTGGAAATTCGCTACGCCCTCGCGCAGCTGCTCCAAAAGATTGACGGCATCGTGAATGTAACGAAACAGCGGCTCGTCGCGCTCGGGCTGACGGATGACGCGCGTCAACAACTCGCTGACAAACAGCGCTATGGCGTTTTTCGCAGGGTCGGCATAGATGTCGTAGAGCGACTCGGTGCGGCGCAACTCGCGCAGCATAGCCACATCGCTGCCCACACGATAGCGCACCACGCACTCCACCAACGACAACGGCATCAGCATGGCGGCGCGCTCACGAGCCGCGGGCGTGCGACCTATCGGCACGGCGCAAGCCACTATGCCGAATTGCTCGGTATAGATGCGCACGATATTCGTCCGGTCGTTGTACTTTATCGTGCTCAGTACGATGGCGTTGGTCTTTCCTTCCATAATCGCTGCGCCCCCTCCGCTTTCAAATGACAAAGATACAATTTTTTATCAACTCACCTGCACCCGCCAAACGCATTTGTCAGCATCGGACCGCCAAAAAAAAGAAGCGAGACAATCAGTTAAATCAACTTTCTTGTCTCGCTTACGATTGTACGATTTTTTGTTTTTCCAAACGCGGTCTTGGGCAACCCATTGTCCTCCACCATTTCTGAGGAATTGAATTTCACGGTTGCTCTTTCGCATTGCCTTCAGGAAAATTTCCTCTTGACTTTGTTTCTTTTTCTTCTTTTTCGCCATAACGTCTTGTCATTTAAAAGTTTTTATAAATTGATGCCTTTTGAGCGTTTTAGTGTAATCACCTTTATTCCGACATATTTCTTGCAAAAATAATGCCACCACCCCCAAATTCCAAATTTCCCAACCCGAAAATGAGAGAAAAAACGTATTTACCGAAACATGTGCTATGATTTGGCAGACCTATATAAGTATCTTTGCAAAAACATAAACTGAATAGCAATATGAGAAATGAATTTATACAACATCCAACAGAGAATGTTATTATTGAAGTTAACAAGATGTTCAGCATCGGCGATGGCATTATTTCCGTTGGAATAGAAGAGTTGAAAGAAGTGATAAGTGGAGTTGAGAATGTTCTTCTTCTTTCCGGTAAGGGGTCCGGGCAGAATAGGGTATCTGATTCCATTGAGGATGCAGTCCTACACACCTGTGCCACAGCCCCCGGATATAATCTGTTCGCTGCAGAAAAAGTTGTCGTTCAACTGACATACTCCGCCCAACATGAGTTGACGATGGAAGAAATTGAAGGCTTAACCCAGTTTGCTGACATGTTTCCTTCCTCAACTCGCTTCTTATGGGGCATTTCAAAGAGCAAATCTATGACAAGCCCGGATGTGATAGCAAGAATTGTTGCTGCCAACATAAAATTAAAGAGTTAGGCATGCGATGTAATGGCAGAAAATTGTTATATTTGTAGAACCTTTACAATAGAAAACGGAGGTTTAAAATAACGATTAAAATTAGAGATCATGAAGAATAAACATTTGTCAACTATCTTAGTGCTCACTGCACTTGTCGCAGTCTTTATGATTGCTGCTATCTTTTTCAAACTATTTGGTTTGGAAGAATGGTTATACGAATGTTGTGCCGCTTTCATCGGTGCAATTATTACCGCCATCATTACACTTTTCCTTTTAAGCAGTCAGACAGATAGTGAGTTGGAACAGAACAAATCGGCAAAGGTCTTCGAGGAAAAAATGGCAGTTTACAAGGCTTTTCTCGAAAAGTTGTGCGATGTCACCGAAGACAGAGACATTTCCTCCGAGGAGATGATTCAGCTTCAATATCAAACTGCCCAGATAGCCATGCACACCAACTCGGAGACGATCCTAGAGGTTAGCAAACAGGTGAAAGACATCATCGCAAAACTCTGTGGCAAGGGAAATGATAATGCCATCATCATGGACCAACTATTCGCAATCGTGAAATATCTGCGTGAAGAACTCTATGATCCAAGTCCGGAAAAAGATAACAAAGATGCTTTGTTGAAGGAAGCAGCCAACAATTTCAAGGACGCATACGACAGCATTGACAACTCCACGAGCAAAGGAACTGAAGAAATAAAAATTTCCACATCGGAAGAGACATCGAAAGAGACATGGGAAGATGCTCTGAAACGATGGGAAGAAAAGGGGTGGATTAAACACGGCATTGAAGGTGGGTATTTTTGGCTGGCAAATAACGACATAAACAAAGGTGACTATCACAACGATAGGGCCAACTTTATAGGTATCTATACAGATTTTTATCAACGGAATCACTTCATTGATGGACAATATCGTGGCGATAAAGATTTTGCTAAGAGCGCAAAGAAAGCTCTTGGCGGACACCAAAACTATGGCGATTGGTGGACTCATTTCCCAGTGCCATACGACAACATTCCGGCGGGCAAGTTTGGAGAGTATCTAAAGGCTGATACCGGTTTTCAGCGATTAGTCATCGGCTATATAGACACGCTGATAGCAAAAATCGAGTTTTGGCACCAGATGGAGACTTTGAATCAAATGATTGAAAAAGAGGGATTAGATGGTTGGACTCCCCTGAGCAACTATGAATGGTGCATCATGTTTACCCAAATCGAGAATCCTGACGAGAAAAATGGTACTCCTTTCATAGACGTTGAACTCAACAAGGATAAGACAGCCAACGTAATACTTGGAAACCGCCAAAACGACATAAATCTTGAAGAGTGGATAACGGCTTTGGGGCTTACTGAAAAGGCAAAGCTAAGAGAAGCGGATAACAAATACATCATTGAAACTTCTTTACCACTGACCGACTATCCCTTTAATACGTCAATAGCTCAACCAATTATCGACCTTATGAGAAAAATGCAACAACTTATGAAAACCTCATCAGAATAAGAAACTATTGTGGTATTTATTTCATACGCTAAAGAAAATATAAAAAGTGAGAACATTGCACAAAAGGGCGAACAACATATGTTGAGTGTATATAGGCAATTTGAAGAAACGTTATTAAAATACTAACAATTATGACGAAATACAAGATTATTGAAATACGGGGCATTGTTAATTCCTCTGGATGTAATCGTACCTTGGTGATTGCAAATCCCGTCATGAGTGATGACTCTTATGAGTTCCATTATTCAGCAGAATACGGCGATTCTAAGCATTTTGTCTTTTATGATGATAAAGATGAAGACACAATAGAGGAACTTCTTAGGATTGCCAACAATGATGATTATTGGTTTCCTGATCTACATGAATTTGAACCTTATGAATCATTATTAGATGGCGCATCGATTACCTTATATCAACGCAAAAGAAATTTAGGAAAAAAATATGCGATCACGGAAATTCAAAATACAATTTCTATGGACTACTATATTAGTCAAGTATCCTTTAACGAAGGACGAGATTTCCACGACCTGGGATTTGATGCAGAAAAATGGGAAATTGGTGACAAAATCATCAAAACGAGTCATGGAAATTTAAAAATAAAAAAATTTATTTTTGTAGAAACAAGTCCTTTGGTTGGCATACAATTTAGTGTGGATGGGACTTTAAGATTAGGTGATTTTGAAAAATTCAATGGCTTTGATGATTGTCCTAACATCGCTACATTCGCTTTGATGCGTCAGCCTCGTAATGCGTGGCTATGGGTTTATGTTTTCGATGTGAACGGCAATCAAGTGGTAAATTTCTGTGGAAGAGATGACCTTGATGGCTTGTCTGATTTTGTGAATAAATTGAAAAGAAAGTACAAACAGTAAGTAAATCCGGTTTTAAACTTTCTATTATAATTAGCGCACAAAATATCGCCTTTACAATTGGAAACTAAAGATGAAAACAAAAATAATAAAAATTACTCTTCTTGTTTTATTGATAGGTTGTGCCTCATGTGGAAATAATGGGACTACAACTGACACTAGAGTGGATTCTCAAAATGAAAGAGAAGATATAGAAAGGAGTGAAAATGACGAGGTCTTTTCTACAGATAACGAGGTCTTTTCTGAAGAAGAAACACCCAATGTTGATTCTTATCATAAAGCGTTAGAAGACGGATATGCTAAAATTGTCTATAAGGCAAATGATAATTATTATGTTGGCATTTGTGATAATAATCGTTACACTATCTTTTCTTCATTGAGTTTATTAGACGAAGGAACGGTCTATGCTGGGGATTTTACTTCTTCCATCGGACAAGTATTTGATGAGAATAATAACGAAATTTCTATTTATGTTAAAGAAACAGCATATGACTTTGATGATTGTATCAAATATCTTGCGAATGAGAATCATCTGGATTCCAGGGGAATAAACCGATACAAACAAATCTTAGTTGACGATGGACAATATGGCGAAATTGTCTACGAAGGGCGAAATGGCTATTGTATTGTTTCTTCTCCACAGGGCTATGCAATCATCGAATTTTATTCGAACTATGGAAGCGAAGGCGATATGATATATGGTAACATCAATCACTATAGTTTCACCTATGCTTATGTTGGAAACAATACTTCCACATCTAAGGTATATATAGAGGATTACGCCATTTCCAAAGATAGAGCGGTTGAATGGATGGGAGGGCATAACCATCTTAAGTTCAACGATCAACAATCATGGGATAATCGGAATAGTTCTTGGTAATTAATCATAGAACAAACCACACTAGTCCGGTGGTTTGTTTCTGATAAAGACAGAGTCGGGAATATCAATTGAATTGTGTCAAGCGCTTTTTGCTTAGGTGATAACAACTAATGCGTTTCCGATTCTCTTTTGGAGGCTCAATGCTCCATTCAGTCTTTTTGATAGCAGCGTAACGTATCACCATCATCTCATTTCTATCAAATTTCATGCCTAAGCGAGTTTAAAGTTTTGTGGTGTGATTTTCCCGTATATGTCCGCGCTCCAAGTTCCTTTCATCGAACAGAAATCGCCAAAAGGTTGGAAATTTTTGCAATATTTCCAACCTTTTCTTACTTATTTACAGCTTGGAGTTGTTCTATCCACCATTTACGTGCAGTTTGATTGAAAGTTTTTCCCGATTTATGTGCAGTTTCTTGTTTTTTTATGTTTGATTTTTTATGGAAACCAATAGTAGAGACGAAATTTACAGATGATTTAAAAGACCATACGTAGTTTGCAAGATTAATTCCAAGTCGCCAACAAGTATATCTTTTTCTCGTGTCCACTTATTGCAAGCAGTACAACCGAAGCCAAACATTTTGAGGTTTTGTGCATTTTTGGCGAAAAACATTTTGAGGTTTTGTGCATTTTTGGCGAAAAACATTTTGAGGTTTTGTGCAATTTTCGCCGAAAACATTTTGAGGTTTTGTGCATTTTTTGCTAAAAACATTTTGAGGTTTTGTAAAAAACACATATCTTTGCGGCACTAAATAGGCTGATAATATGGCAAATAAAATTTTCAAGCGCAAAATTTACGACCGTCTCTTACAATGGAAACAAAATGACGCCGGTCGTACTGCTCTTTTAGTGCAAGGAGCTCGTCGAATAGGCAAGTCCACCATCGTGGAAGAATTTGCCAAAAAAGAATACGAAAGCTATCTGCTTATTGACTTTTCGAAAGCACCTAAGCGAGTGCATGAACTTTTTGAGGATATTTCAGACCTTAATTATTTGTTTGTCAACCTTCAACTTATATATCATGTTCAGCTTCTGGAACGTCGCTCGTTGATTGTTTTCGATGAAGTGCAGTTTCAACCCCGCGCTCGCCAAGCAATCAAGCATCTGGTGGCGGACCATCGGTATGATTATATCGAAACAGGGTCGCTAATCTCTATATACAAGAACGTAAAGGACATCTTGATTCCGAGCGAAGAGGTAACCATCAATATGTATCCGATGGATTATGAGGAGTTTCGATGGGCATTGGGCGACACAGAGACTATTCCGCTGATACGCGAAATTTGGGAGAAACGAATGACAATAAGCGATGGCACACACCGCCAACTCATGCGCGATTTCAGAATGTATATGCTTGTGGGTGGAATGCCGCAAGCGGTTAACGCCTACTTAGAAACGAATAATCTTGGTGAGGTTGATAGGAAAAAGCGCGATATCATCTCCCTCTACGAAAAAGACTTCCGAAAATTAGACCCATCCGGCTACACTTCAGCGTTATTTCAAGCTATCCCTGCGCAACTCAATAAGAACAGTTCACGATATCGGATCAGCAGTGTGATGAAACATGCTTCAGCAAATAAGACAAATGGGAAGCTCATTGATCTGCGCGAATCTATGGCTGTTAATATCTGCTACCATGTGAATGATCCAAATGCCGGAATGGCACAATCCATAGATTTAAACCGATATAAAATATATATGGGAGACACCGGACTATTTATCACATTAGCATTCAAGGATAAAGAGTTCACCGAAAACATCATTTACTCAAAATTACTTTCTGACAAATTAAGCGCTAATTTAGGTTATATTTATGAGAACGTGGTAGCACAAATGCTCCGTGCTGCCGGAAACGAGCTATATTATCACACATTTCCTACTAAAAGCGAAAAACATAATTATGAAGTGGATTTTCTATTAGCGCGCGGCAACAAAATAAATCCCATAGAAGTTAAATCGTCAGGATATAACAGCCACGTCTCATTAGATGCTTTCTGCCGTAAATTCTCATCGAGAGTGGCAAATAAGTATCTTATTTATACCAAAAGTTTACATAAAGATGCAGGCATAACGCTATTGCCCGTCTATATGACAGGTCTGATATAATACATTGACAAAAAGGGCAGGGATTAGTGGGCGTCGAGCCAGTTGTCGGCGGCGGCGTGGCTGACGGTGAGCGGCACAGAGCCGTGGTAAGCGTTTTGCATCTCTTCCACCACAATTTGCTCCACGCGCTCCAGCTCGTCGGGCACGACGTCGAAGTTCAACTCATCGTGAACCTGCAAAATCATCTGTGAGCGCAGGCCCTCTTGCTTAAAGCGGCGGGCGATTGCCACCATCGCGATTTTGATGACGTCGGCTGCCGTCCCCTGGATGGGCGCGTTCACGGCGTTACGCTCGCTGAAATTCCGCACGGTGGCGTTGCGCGAATTGATGTCGGGCAGATACCGACGCCGCCCCAACAGGGTGGTGACGTAGCCTCGCTCATGCGCTTGCGCCACGCTGCGGTCGATATACGCGCGCACCGCGGGGAAGGTGGCAAAATAGCCGTCGATGAGCTCCTGCGCCTCCTTGCGTGGAATGAGCAGTCGCTCGGCGAGCCCAAAAGCCGAAATCCCATACAAAATACCGAAATTGGCAGTCTTTGCCTTGCGACGCTCGTCGGCGCTCACCTCCTGCGGCGATTTGTGGAACACCTTGGCGGCGGTGATGGCGTGGATGTCCTCGCCGTTGAGAAACGCGGTTTTCATCGTTTCGTCGCCACTGAGGTCAGCCACGAGGCGCAGCTCGATTTGCGAATAGTCGGCGCTGAAAAAGCGGTTGCCGGGCGACGGGATAAACGCGCGGCGAATTTCCTTGCCATCGTCGGTGCGCACGGGGATATTCTGCAGGTTGGGGTTCGACGAGGAGAGGCGTCCCGTAGCGGTAACGGTCTGGTGGTAAGTGGTATGCACGCGCCCCGTGGCGGGATTTATCAGCGCGGGCAGGGCGTTGACGTAAGTGCTGAGCAACTTGCGCAAGCCTCTGAGTTTTAAAATTTTATCTACAAGCGGATGGCGCGAGCGCAGCCGTTGCAAAATTTCTTCGGTGGTGCTGTACTGCCCCGTTTTGGTCTTTTTCGCCTTCGGGTCGATTTGCAGTTTGCCGAACAGGATGTTGCCCACCTGCGCGGGCGAGGCGGTGTTAAAGCGCTCGCCTGCAAGCTCGTAGCACTCGTTTTCGATGGCGGCGGCTTCGTCAGAAAGTTTGACGGAGTACTCCTTCAGCGCCGCCACATCGATGCGCGCGCCTGCCATCTCCATGTCGGCAAGCACGGCGATGAGTGGTAATTCGATGTCGGTGAGCAGGTGCGTCAGCTCTTCGTCGGCAAGCGCCTTGTCCAACGGTTCGGGCAACGCCCAAGCGGCGGCGGCGCGCTGGCACGCCCATTCGCCCACCCTTTCTACGGGCGCCTGCGGGAATTTCAGGCGGTTGCGCCCTTTCTCCCCCAGCACATCGTCAGTAGAAACACATTGAAAATGAAGCATTTCTGCGGCAACGGCGGCTATATAGTGGCTGCGCTCGGGTTGCAGCAGATAGTGCGCCACGGCGGTGTCGTAATAGCCGGCAGTGAAAGCCAACCCGCGCACCCGCAACATCACCATCAGCCGCTTGATGTCGTCGCCAACGATGGTCGCGCCATCGGTAAACAGCGGCGCAAGCGCGCGCAGCATCGTGCCGAATGGGTCGCAAGGGAAATAAGTCGCATTTTTGCCATCGGCGCACGCGGCAATGCCCACCAACTCGGCGCGCATGGCGTCCTCGCCCTCGATGACCGGCACCACAGCCACACGCTCGGCAGCCACGGCGGTTTTCACCCACGTCTCAGCGTCGGCGCACTCGTTGACCACCGTTGTCTGCGGCGCTTGGAAAGCGCTCTCCACCACATGCTCCTCGACAGGCGCGGGCTCAGCAGCCGGCTCGTCGTCGAAGAGCGACAACTGGCGTTGGGCGGGCTTGGGCGGCGGCGCCACGGCAGGCTTTTTGTCGCCCAGCGCCGCGAGCAGGCTGCGAAATTCCAGCTGTCCGTACACCTCGCGAAGCGCGTCATTGTCGGGCTCCTGCACCTGTAGCGCAGCGGCATCTAAAGTCACGGGGGCATTCAAGTTGATGGTCGCCAGCCATTTGGACATGCGGATTTGCTCGGCGTTGGCGCGCACCTTCTCGCCCAGCGAGCCCTTGAGTTCGTCGGCGTGGTCCAGCAGATTTTCCACCGAGCCATATTGCACAATCAGTTTCTCGGCAGTTTTGATGCCCACGCCCGGACAGCCGGGGATATTGTCGCTACTGTCGCCCATAAGTCCCAGCAAGTCAATCACTTGCCGCGGATCGTCGATGCCGTATTTTGCCTTCACTTCCTCCACGCCGAGCTCCTCGTGCTTGCCGGGGTTGAGGATGTGCACATTCTCCGTCACTAGCTGTCCGAAATCCTTGTCGCCCGTGACCATCAGCGTCAGAAATCCCGCCGCTTCGGCTTGTCGCGAGAGCGTGCCAATCACGTCGTCGGCTTCGAAACCGGGCGCCACGATCACCGGCACGCGGTAAGCCTGCAAAATCGTTTTGATATACGGGATGGCGGTCAGAATGGCTTCGGGCGTCTTTTCGCGGTTGGCTTTGTACGGCTCGTAGGCTTCGTGCCGAAACGTCTTCCCGCCCGGGTCCAGGCACACGGCGAGGTGGGTGGGATGCCGCTGGCGCAGCAGGTTTTGCAGGATGTTGACAAAGCCGAAAATGGCAGTGGTATCGGTGCCGGTTGACGTCATGCGCGGCGCGCGAATCATCGCGTAATACGCGCGGAAAATCATTGCGTAGCCATCGATGAGCATCAACGTGGGGCGAGAAGTGGGCTGGTCCATAAATAAAGGGGTCTTTGAAAATGTGGATAAAAGTACGCTTTTTTTGGCGTGCGTGAAAATAATTGCGCACAAAAATTGCGAGATGGGGCGAATTGTGTTAATTTTGCAACGCAAAAATGAAGACTTTCGCCGAAATACGACAATCGCTGGCGCGCGAGCTGGAGCAAATGGATGCCATCATCGACGACACCCTGCATAGCACCAGCCAACTCACCAACGAAATCACTACCCACTATATGGCGGCGAAAGGCAAGCAGTTGCGGCCGGTGATAACCCTGCTCAGCGGCAAATTCTTCGGCGGCGTCACCCAAAAAGTGCTCCACGCTGCCGGCTCCATCGAACTGCTGCACAACGCCTCGCTCATCCACGACGACGTCATCGACTTGGCGAAAAACCGTAGGGGTATCAACACCATCAACAGCGTCTGGGACAACCACGTGGCGGTGCTCGTGGGCGACTTCTTCGTCAGCGGCGCGCTCCAGCTCGCGGTGAAAACCGGCGACCCGCACGTGCTCAACGCCTTAGCGACCATGGGTAAAGACCTGGCGATGAGCGAGATCAACCAGGTGGACTTCGCGCAACGCCACCAATACGACGAGCAAGCCTATATGGACGTCATCCGCGGCAAAACCGCATCGCTATTTGAGTGCTGCGTGCTCGCCGGAGGATACGCCTGCGACGCCCCCGAGCAACCCCTGGAGGCGCTGCGACGGTTTGCCGAACTGCTCGGCATCTGCTTCCAAATCAAAGACGACACTTTCGATTATTTCCATGACCCCGAAGTGGGAAAACCCACCGGCAACGATTTGCGCGAGGGGAAAGTCACCTTGCCGCTGATTTACGCCCTGCGCAACGCGCCCGACAACATCAAGCAACTACTGGAAAAAGAACAACTCGGCGACGACGACATCCACACCCTGGTGGAATTTGCCAAAGACGCCGGAGGCATCGACTATGCCTACACCACCATGAACCAACTGCGCGAAAAGGCTGCCGCCCTGCTCGCGCCCTACGCCGACAACCCTGTCTGCAGCGACTTTAACGACATCTTCCTGTTCGTTATCGACCGCAAGAAGTAAACACACACATGCTGCTCCCCTATCTACAAGAAGGACGTGTGGAAGCCGGCTGCGACGAAGCCGGTAGAGGATGCCTTGCCGGACCCGTGTGCGCCGCCGCGGTCATCCTGCCGCAAGATTTCCACAACGACCTGCTCAACGACAGCAAACAACTGACCGAACACCAACGCGACACCTTGCGCCCCATCATCGAGCGCGAAGCCCTGGCATGGGCGGTGGCGATGGTGTCAGCCGAAGAAATCGACTCCCTCAACATCCTGCGCGCCAGCATCACCGCCATGCACCGCGCTCTCGACGCACTCTCGCTGACGCCCGAGCACATCCTCGTGGACGGCAACCGATTTTACCGCTACCGCGACATCCCGCACACCACCATCGTCAAGGGCGACGGCAAGTATATGAGCATCGCCGCAGCGTCCGTCCTCGCCAAGACACACCGAGACGAACTCATGCGCACGCTGCACGAGCAATTTCCACAATACGATTGGTTGAAAAACAAGGGATACCCCACCGCAGCACACCGCGCCGCCATCGCGCAATACGGCATCACGCCCTACCACCGCCGCACCTTCCAACTCCTCCCCCGCCCCACCCTCTTCGACTAACTATATTACCTCACGCATCCTCGCGCAGAACTCGCAGAACTCGCAGAAAAAAATACTCCGAAGGAGTTTAACTGCTTCGAAGAAGCCTCACGCCGTTCGGAGCAGCGAGAGCAATGGAAAGCGACGAAGGAGTTTTCACATTGCCGAGTCGCGAACGAA
>Ga0065711_1033806_pt1 | contig 24795 bp, 14 predicted proteins | sample Hoacrofraction12_FD_59098 | JGI IMG/M metagenome (GOLD analysis project Ga0065711, IMG submission 59098) | Hoatzin crop microbial communities from Cojedes, Venezuela - Epithelial fraction 12 v2 (version 2) | ecosystem: Host-associated > Birds > Digestive system > Esophagus > Crop | place...
GGAGCTTCATTCAGATCTTGAACACCTTGGCTGCAATATCCAACAGCTGGCTATTCAACAAAAACAGCTCTTCATACCAAAAAAAATTTGGCTCAAAAAACAAAAACAAAACAAAACAGTACAATAAACTCTCAATAAAAGGTTCTCTCATGAGGCAACCTACCATATACTACTGCTAGATACGAGTTTCCAAAAAAAACATTACATCCCATTTTCAGCACTTTTTCATAAACATGCAACTTCACTATAAAATACAAAACACTTGGCTCTCAAGAACAGCTTTATAAAGACACACTGCATCAATAAAATTTTTCTTTGTGATTAACTTTACATTGTAATAAGAACTGTATTTTCACTAATGTTTATATATCAGATTTCATATTATAATGTAGTAATAATTTGCTCTTTGTGAACATCATGTTCAGAAGGAAATATCTATACACATTAACATACTAGACTATTAAAAACTCAGTTACAGAATTTTATTGATACAGTAGATTAATAAAAACTGATGGGGAAGATAAAATGGGTAGGGTATTCAGTACATTATTTAATAACACACTTTTAAAATTAAAATATTTTAAATCCTTTTTGAATTTTCAATGCCACTAGAAGTCCAGAAAAGTCTGGCATCAATACTGAGGCGTAAAACAAGTCAAACAACTTCTTTCACAATTTGCATCGCTTCTATTATTCTATTCAACATTGTTCAACTGTAAAAGAAAGTAATTTAGCACCTCTGATGATAAGTAGGTGCCTAAAGGTAAACACTGGGTTAGATTCATGAAGGAAACAAAGACTTTTTTTTTTTTCTCCCTTCTTCTCAACAAATAGTGGCAAAAGAAAGTGGCACTATTTGTTCAACTGATTTTTTTTTTTTCACAGTTAAATGTCAACAAGAGTACAAATACGAACACTGACAGATATTGCTTAAGATCAATTTTCAACAAACTGGTCTTTTTTAAATCAATAGATCCAATAAACAGTGGGGTACTGTCAGTTTAAAGCCGCAGATAAAAGCTATACAAGCACTTTAGAAGTCAGAAACATTAAAAAAAGAACTATTTACAGTTTTCTTCTTTAGTTCATATGTCTACAAAGCCAGCGCACATTACACTTCACAAAAATCCACAGTTAATGATATCAACATGTGTGTGGCTAAAGCTTGTGACCTAGGTACTGCAAATGCAGGGGTAGTAAAATAGGTTTTGTCTTTTTTTTTCAGCAACCCCATTTGTGCACTAACAGCTTCATTCAGTCTCAAGCTTTATATTAAAAGCATTCTTCAAAGCTTCACCTGGAAGGCTGGTAACTACATGCTCACTCATCGCCTTTCCCTTTTGGAAGTTCTACGACGGACCTGTTCGAAGAAAAATTATTTTAAATGTTTTTACAGAAAAAAAAATTCAAAAAAAAAATCAAGAACACACTTCAAAATGTAAAAAAATGCTTAGTCTCACAATAATGTTTGAGTAACTGTATACAGTGTCATTCATTACTCATTTTATCACTGGTACAAGTCTCAGTCAATGACCAGGACATAACCTTGTTTGATGTTACTGAGCCTGTGTCCTTCAAGTATTCAAAAACAATCTAGTTTCCTTTTTCAGAGTTTTCACATACTCAGATGCTCCAATCATCAGAGGTGTCCAAAAGCGTGAAGGCATTCACAGTTACATTTTCAGTATTGCTACTAAAATTACTGACGTATTTGTAGGAAATACATCTAAAAATAAACTTATTTTAACATATTTGCATATGCTGGTAAAAGGAAGAAACTGGTTTAGGATTCTTCTCCAAGATTCCATACTTCTTTTCCAGTAGTATTCATTTAGTGCTACTGTATCAAGAAATATTATTCACTATTGTATCTAGCTAAGAAAAATGGGTATTGAGTTACCTGGAAAATCATTCCCATGAGGTACTACACAACTGAGGCAGACAGATAACAAAAACTAGGCAGAAAAGTTAAGATACTTGACAAAATCTGACGTTTTCTAAGAAAAGCAGCTTCTCTGGGAAAATACAGTGCAGCACCACTACACAACAGTGGCTGCTGACAACCACCTCATTCATTTTAAAAGAGGAAGGTTAAGTTCTAAGAACAGGAGAAGTCATTCTGAGGACACCACAAAGACTCACAAAGAAAATCTCAGGCATTTCTCTTACATTGATTGTGGAAACTTCCTCTTCTTCCATTACTTCTTCCTGGGGAATGTCATCACTGACAGGTGAACTACTCTGGAATACGTCCATCTCTTCGCTAGATTCATTCTCTTTACTGGCTGCTTGTTTGGAACGTCCCGCACGACTACAATCAGAAGAAAAATCAAAATTAGTTTCACATTATAAGGATCTGCACATGTATAAACCGTATGAGAGCAACCATTCTACTTCACAAGAACAGCAGCCTTAGAATTTCATGTTATACAATACTTCTGCCTTACAGACCTCTCTGGTTCATCCATACATGGAACAGAAGAAGTGGAACTAGGAAGCTGGACAACAGCATTTGAAAACCAAAGTCTTCCAGAATAGAGGGCTAGGAGTACAAAGCTGAACAACTTTTGCCTCTATAGACAAGACAGATTTTTCTCTTCAGTGCCAGAATACAGGCCAAAGAAGGCTGACACAACAGTAACCAGTGCACAGGAAAAGCCAAACAGCCAGAGACTGAATACTTGGGTTTTTTTTTTCCTTCTATCTAATTCCATGAATACATGTCCTCTACTTCTATAGGAATTTATATGCAACAAAATTTATGAAATTAACACTATAATGAACCGAAACGCAAATCTTCCAAGCTAGCTCATGCTAAGAGCTAGGGAAAATCAGGATAATAATACTTTTATCAGGATAATCAACAATCAGTCAACAATATCTTAAATTGTCTGTGTTTGTCATGGGAACTGAACCACAAGCAAAAAGCACCCATTTACCTAAAACAAGAACTAGTCCCCCCATGCCGCTAAAAAAAGCGTCCAATTAGATATGTATCCAAAACTACACAGCTGTACCCACATTACTATTTTGGTTTGGGTCATTAGCACGGTTCAGAACCAAATCACTAACTCATCCCGCTCACTGCAGATGCAGTCTTGGTGCACCCAAACTAGGTGACTTTATCGATGACATTAAACCAGAAACTCTGTTCCAGGCAGACAACAAACACACTTCAATCCCCAATGAGGGCATACAGGTCCAAACCAACTGTACTCTGACAGCACCAAACCACACATGTTGGCAATTTTCAGTCCTGAGAACCACACGAAAATCTGTACAGGATAAAATCTCTGAATTGCAGATAGTAATTACAACATAGTGGGGGTTTCAGCACCAATTAACCAACATGACATCCTCTGAGAAACAATACAAATTAGCCCAACTGAAGCCTTCCAAGACTGACAGAAGCAACAGAACTCAAAAGGAAACACAATAATTATTTACAAGCTAGGTTCATCTTTTCACGTATTACAAAAATAAGCCAGCTCACATGCACTAATTTGTAACTCAATTAGCTATCAGAAATAGGTTATACACTGTCACCTCATACATAAAATCCCAAATTCTTATGCCAAAACCATCCCCAAGGAGCCCCGAAAGCTTTAAGCATTTTTATTAAATATATTCTATCTTGTAGTACACAGTGCGGCTCAGTCTATCAGCTCCCTTCAGTCAAACTGCTGTCAATAACAGCAGAAAAGGGAGAAAGGTCTGACTACAATGCACTCTGAAGACTGAGGAATTACTGTGGTCTCACCTTTTTCTTGCAGATTTGGAAATAGGACAGTCAAAATTTGTGTGGTCTGGTCACACAAAATAAAAATACATACAATAGTTTTCTGGATGAAATCTAGAATAGACCCAAGAACTCTGAACCCTGGAACAACTTACTTGGGCTCCTCATGCCAGGAACAATGTACGTACACGTGAACGAGAGCTATGCCTGTCATTGATCATGTGTACTGACACATGTTTACTTTCTGTTTAAAACAGGGTAAAGAAACACACTGAGTTCACCAAGAAGTGAATCAGAAGCTACTTAAGTAGCATCTTTGACAAATTCTTTCAATCTTCAGGGCATCTTTGACAAATGCCACATCACCCAGCAATAACTTGTCAGCACATCTTCTCTGCACCGCAGTAGCAGTTTCCAGCTCTTGTTCCACTGCACATGTAGCAGTGACTTCTGTAGCAACCAAGAAAGCGTTTGGACCTGTGTTTCTGGTTACAAAGTAAAGGAGCAGGAGAGGTCTGCCCTGAGGCAGGGAAACGGAACACTGGAAAGCCTGGGATATTGTGCGTGCAAAATGCCAGAACACGCCATCTGGTGTGAAACTGGAATTTGAATTGAGCTTGTTCAGGCAGAGATCTCTGGTACGGAAGATCTTCAGGGACAGGCAAATTGGTACGTTAAACTGCCAGAGGAAGATCAACATGATGCCAACCAAGCCCGGAAACCAGAACAACAACAGAGTAATACAAAATGCCCGACTGAAGATGTGTGTAAGTGGTGACCTAAGAACTTTATCACCAGCTTCTGGAAAAGCATCTTGCAAATCTGCTCCATGAGCTGCAGTTTGATACCGGTGGGCAACTAAGTCCTGTCCACTTGTACACCTCTGCTTTACGTATATCACATATACATGTACAGAAAAGGTGGAGATACCCGTAGTTTCCTACAGTCGGTGCAAGAAAATGAAGCTAGCCACAGAGTTTACCTTTATTTTGGAGCTTAATACACCTCAGAATTTTCAAGATCTACTATCCTTCATAGATTGTAGCACATTTCATTCATTTGGAAATAACTCAAGTGGGTAAGAAGGCCACAAATCAGAAAGTGAACAATAATTTTAAGAACCAAAATAAACCTAATTCTCCACAATACTGTTTCACCACAGTGACAATTTGATTCTTCCTCCCTGTCCAAAACAAATGGGAGCACTTTTCGCTCCTTGAAGTCCTAACAAAGCCCTATCTTCAAGGCCCTCATGTGCTTTATGACTTTTCTCCTAGAAGAGCAAAGCCACTTATATGCTACCTGAGCACATTAAACTTGTAGCCTCTTGCTCCGGTTTGAGATGCTCTAGGAGAAGCAGTAGGGAAAACATTTCAGAAGTAACAATGGCAATTTATTTTCTTAACTGTCAATCAAAATATTCTGAAATATTTTCAGTAAATGATTGTTTGGGGGCACAGAGGCGTATTTTTAATTTTCACTAAACACAAATTTAGAAAATATTCACCACTTACACTTCTTTTTGCTGTGATGGTGGTGTTTTTGATGGCCTTCCTCGTCTTTTCTGTGGCGTAGACTGTGCTGATTCAACTGTACTAGTTTCAGATGGTTCTGCTCTGTTTTGAGGAAGACCCAAATTGCAAAGTATCAAATTATAACTAATGTCCAAGGATAAAAAAGATGCAGCTTACAAGACGACAGGCTTACCTCTGCTGTGCTCTTTTCGGTGTCCTATTTTGCCTGCCTTTTGGTTTTTGTTCAATGTTTTCAGTTTGCCTTTCTTCCTCCTCCTCCTCCTCTTCTGCTGCAGCTGCTGGCGGTGGTTTTTTTTTGCTCCTTTTTGATGACTTTGCTACTGGTTCTTCCTTTGGTGTTGCCCCATTATTTGCTTTGGGAGGGCGTCCTCTTCTCCCTTTCTTTGGTGGACTGTTCTGTTCATCCTCACTTTCTATTACATCTTCTTTTAGCCTTTTTTCCTCTTGCCATTGTGTTTCATCAGATTCTGAAACAACTGCAGGTCTCTTCCTTCCCCGTTGACTACCTCTAAGTTTCTGCTCTTGACCCAATTTATTCAGGTCATCTATGCTTAGTTTCTCTTCTGAATCTGTGATAGCTGCTTTCTTCCTTCCTCTAGGCTTCTCCATCTCTGACTGAAAAGGTAAGATTGCATCTTTAAATTAAAAAATTAAACTGCCATATTAAACTGTCAAATACACAAGAGCTACAGAAACTTTCCCTAGCAAGACGAAGTGTCTGCACATTACACAAGCTGTCTGCTAAGATTATCTAACATATCCATTTCAAAGATTATTTTCAAGGTAAGCAGTCAAAACAGTGAAGTGTGTAAGGTCCTCCTCATTTGTATCCTCAGCTGTGGCAAAGAATTGGCTAGAACATTCACAGCGGCATTTTCATCAATGGGAAAATATAAAGATATAGAAGATGGGAATTGTCAACTTGTGGTTTCAGCTCTGTTGTAAGCTACAGGGTGCTTGTGTCTGGCTCCTGTGCTGGCAGTGGCAAGACACTAATACAGAAGACGGTGGACAACCTGAACTTATAACTGCACAAGGAAGCACAGGAGTTAGTGGTAGCTGCCGAAGCACTGCTGTCAGAGCTGCACTACAACTCAACATTTGCTCTGCAAAGCAAAAAAACCCACCCAGCCCTTAAAGAATCATGGAATAGTTTGGGTTGGAAGGGACCTCTAAACATCAGCTCATTCCAACCCCCCGGCCATGGGCAGGGACACCTTCCACTAGACCAGGCTGCTCAAAGCCCCACCCAGCCTGGCCTTGAACACTTCCAGGGAGAAGTAATTGCTTTATCACCTAGCTTTGTTGGTTACCAATTCAACTTGATGCTTCTAAACATTAATTACATGCCAGCAGCTGTTTGGATTCTCAGACCTTTCAAGGCTTACAGATAAATTGACCTATTGACACCGGAAGCATCAGAGCTGGGTTTTTTTGGTGGTTTTTTGTTTTCTTTTTTTTTTACACAAGAGATTCCTGATTTTTCTGGTTTTGTTATAAGTCAGTTTGCTTTTCCCACAAGATACCACAGCAGAAGATGGTTATTTGCACTTCAAAGCAAGCAAAAATTCAGGGCATTTTTACTAGTCAGTAGCTAATGTCCCAAGCAACCTAGAAAAATGCAACACTGACATAACGGAAGAATAGAGAAATGTCAGAGACAAAAATAAACCACCAGTGACATCAGATATAGGACATCCGTAATGGATTCTAGAAAATCGAATTGCAACAAATCTGATCTTGTTTCTAGTATTACTTTTTTATGCATATCCCAAATACTACCAAATTTACAGACTGCCAGCTGTTATTCAGGCACAAAGAAGAACTTCACATACCACTAGTAAATTCTGGTTATTATTTGAACGGCTCTTAGAATCACAATACAATTACAATTTTCTTCAGTGGTTTATTTTTCTGTATTCTGATACAGGTGCAAATACTGCTTGAGACAATATTTAGTTTGTTTATAATTTCTTTAACATATTAAATCACTACATTCAAGTGAGAGTCCCAATCAGTTTTTATATCCTCATTAGGAACCTTCAGCATTACTAACCTACAGAAATACATAGATCCATCACTAAGAATTAGTAAGCACGAGGCTACCACTTTCAAAGGCCTTGGTTAGTGGTCATTCACTAAAATCTCTCTCCAAGATAGACGCACATGTAATTTCTCCTGAATGATCTTGACACTGTGAAAGAGCATAGCACTGACACCATTCTGCTATCGCTTGGGGTTCAATGTTCTCACAAACAGTTTATCTAACAGCATAGGCAACATGCTTGTTCATCATTAAGACTATTTTACATCCTAAAGGATTGCACTGATCTATAGGTATCAGTTATCTCACTCTGCCCTAAAAACCTGTTGAAGACCATATTATACACAGACAGCTTTAAAATCATGGTGCAACTTCTATTTATGATACCCGGCATTTAGAACCAAGTATTTTGCTGCCTTCACTGCAGTAAAAGTTGCATGCAAGAAACCAGAATCCATACAGCTATTCAGATAACTCTTCCTTGATCTTCTAAATCAAATCATGATGCTCTCTTAGTATTCTAGATAACCAGAGAACAAACAGTTGCTATTCCTTACAGCTGTTGAAAGGAAAACACATCTGGGCTGGAAAAGCAGAACATGTCTTAGCACCAGTGATGGTACAGTACAAAAAAAGACAAGAATTATAATGCATCAACGCTGTAATGAGGTATTATCACTTTGCTAGCTACTAGCAAAAAATCATGTATGATACAGAATTCTACTACTTCAGGAGGCGATCTGACATTTCAGACAGGTTAAACCACTCCCCCAAAACCCCAGTACAGTTGATCATTCTCAAACTAATCCAATTAATTCTTCCAAAGCTATACTTCAAGTAAACATCAAGAACCCCCACAAAAAAAAAATCTCTACTGTATATTGGGGAACAGAAGCCCACTGAAGCTATCAACTTGAACAATGGCCCAAATGCTTCACCAACAAATCCTGAGAATGAGACAAATCGTGGACTAATTCCATCAACCTAATTGTAGCAGAATCTATCCCTGACAATATTACCAATGTCCTGCTAATCATAACTGGTGATCTTGTAAGTTTACAGAAACTGTCAGTATGATGCAAAGCTAATGTAATGTACACATGAAAAACAAACTGAACCTTTTTTTAAATTGCATTTTCACATCCAACTCTAAACACATTTTCCAGTTGTTTACAACATCAACTCAGTTTCACGTTTCAGCGTATTTTCTTGAATGATATCAAGTATCGCCACATTAATTTTTATTTTAAAGTCCTGGTGACTTAAAATGACACATCTGCAATGCAACCAAACAGCTCACCCTTACAAGATCAGAGTCGTCCCTTTTGTCAGTTTTCTTCCCTGGTAAGGGCGAAGCCAGTGTGAATTCTTCATTTTCACTGTGGTCCATTTCAGTACTGTCAAGCCTAGAACAAATAAACATTTATTCTCCTCATTATTATAATATAGTGGGCAATCATACAAAAAAAAAAAAAAAGGAACAAAAAATCTTCGGAAGAAATCTGTTCCTAAACCATGAACAATCTTGCAGTAAGAACCTTTCACTTTGCCCACTATAGCCACCACATATCACAAGCAAGAACATCTAAGTCTCAGGACAAAGGTGTCAATCATAAGCCAAGTTGAATTTTCTTTTTTTCACTGGGAAAGATAAGCAGCTTTTTGAAACAGAAGAGCCTTACTGAGTTATGAGAGATCTGTGTGTTTCTATATTAATTTGCATACACTTTCATATACCAATCACAGATCCCCACAGATAGATCAGCTAAAGCGCACACACACTTCCCTATGGTGAGGTTCAGGCAATAAAACAGCAGATTTAAATTTCAGAGACCAGTTCATCCCTAAGCTTTCCGTTGTTCTTTAGGCGAGCATTTTCGTTTTTATTTCCGTTTCTATATATGTAAATACAGACAATACTACCTCCTGCGTATGTAAAACACCGAGACCCACAGATAAATGTAATACACAAAAGCCAATATACAAATGTCATTTCGTTTTATGTGCCCTGGGGTAGGTAGAAGCAACATTTTTAAGTAACAGTGCACATTTTTTAATGAAAATAAATATGCTATGCGCTGAAATGGAAAGTGGTATTCAAATACACAAACTCTTAACTCTCTGGCCTGGGCACTGCAGAGACTGAGACAGACATTCTCACTCCTACAAGTATGAAATCTGTAATAACCGTGATGTAATCGGAAGCTCTGCTTTTATACATCATCTTAACAGATGCAAGCTTGCCTGTGTATATTCAGTCAGACTGAATTAAAATACCATGCATGCTGAATCATTATCACCACTTCCAGGGGACTTTTCTTCTTCTTTGGTACCTCCACTCAAAACACTGATCAGTTTAACTCAGGTGAACTGGGGAGATCATGAAGATGACAAAACAGGTTAGGCTGCAAGTGCAGCATTTTTTTGTTGAATCAACTGGATTTAGAACAGTATTTGTCTCAGATTCATTCCACTGGATACAGAGAAGAATCTGGATTCCAACCTGTCTTCAGCCAATAACGTATCTCTGCATGTGAACCTGTGTGACTTCTAAGAAATAAGCCTTTATGTGGACTTTCCATGGAGTTGAGAAGTATTTCTTGTCAAATACTGTACTACATTTAAAGTTAGTATTATATATATTAAATAGTCACAGAAGTACCAAATGAGAAGTCTTATTTCCAAACATAACTTTTCCTCACAGTCTTAAATTAATGTGAGAAAATATGTATAGCGGGGGCTATGCAATCTCTAAATGGCTGTGAAAAAAATAATGGTAATGTGACTTCCAGTTAAAAAATGAGTGTAATAAGATACAGTAACTGATGAATAACCTAAAAAAAATGACACAAAATAAGCTATAATTTTTAAAGATTGCTAACTAGAAGACAATTTCTCTAGAATTACAGCACATTCCCCTCTTCATCACAGAAGGAATCTAAAATCCAAAAATGTTTATCTGCGAAGTCCAGCAAAGTGCAGGACAAATTTATAGAGGAGGAAGTCATGCGAGATGACCGCAATAACCTACCAGTCCTCACTGTCTACGACACCGTTAACATTACAGCAAGCCACAAGGTTCCTGGGAACTGCAGATGTACTTATGCACACACACGTATGTGTGTATATACACATGTATATAAGGGGGTGGTGGTGGTGTTATACATAAAAAAAAAATAAAATAAAATAAACATATGAGGCTCTCCTTCCCTTCTACAGCCAACTCTGGATGTGATTTGATTGTGGGGTTTGTTTTTGTTTTTTTTAAGCAAATTTATTTCTGGGGTTAGAAAGCCAAATTCACGGTTTCAGTTATACCAATGTGGTACTATAACTTTACTTCAAAACAAGATAATAGAATTCTGTTTCTCACTTAGAAAACATTACAGAAATATTCAAAGTTTCCATTACAAACACTTGAAATATCAAAGCTCCTTTGTTGTCTACCAACCTCCCTTTGATCCTTCCTGGAGAGCTTGGATTTGAACTGCTACTGGCATTGCTTACAGTTTCCATTCGTGCAGATTTGGATTGAGACTGCTTGCCTGCTGACGAAAGAGGCTTATTAACTGCTCCAAGAACATTGGCTGCTTTGGGCTGAAACCAAAAATATATTTCCTTTATTTTAAGCTACACATTTAGATATTGTTAACATGTACTATGCTTAGTATATTCACAGATTTCACTTTCAACAATCAATATCTTCATTTTAACACAAAGCTATAAATATTTTCACATGAAAATTACAACAGACACCAGAAAGAAGTTGACAAAGCTGTAATCAAACAGCTAGCTGCCTAAGAAATCTTCTCTCTACTCTTATATTCAGTTCTTCTCTTATTGGCAGTACTGGGCGCTCACCTGACCTTGCAGTAAGCCGCTTCAGGACTTTTGTGCAGTTTGCTTTCTGCTGATCTAGCTGCCTGAACCAGCTCACCGTTTGGATCAGATAAGCATCTGTACTAGCAAAACAGAAATTGCTGAAAGGGCTATCCTACTGCTAAGAAGCCATGGAACTGGCTTAGCTGTAATGGCAAACCATACTAGTTTCAACTGGGAATGAATGAATGAGAGCCTCAAAAATCAAACGCTGTGGAGAAGATTCTGATGCTTCATGCACAGGTTTAAAAATGTTAGGCTTTTAATAGTTGCCAAGATTTCCAGACACTGATGAGCTTCAGGTTATTCATGTAAGTGGATTATCTTTCAGACATGCCAAATACCTCCAGCTCAAACTAACTTTTGAGAGAGGTGAAAGAGTTCAGTTACTCCTGAAGAGGATACAGCTTTATGCCAAACACTCACATACAAAAGTGTTGAAGACCATTCCCCACATTTTGCATTACCATAGAATCATAAAGGTTGGAAAAGACCCCTGAGATCATCAAGTCCAACTGTCAACCCAACACCACCATGCCTGCTAAACCATGTCCTCTAGGATGATCCATCTTCCACTTCAATATTAGATTCTAGCTATGTCTAAAGTTAGTGACAGCTAAAAAAAAGTTCAACACGCATATCATAGCAGCTTTGAGTGTGCCTTTTTCAGAGATATGCACCATGGATGTGCTTGTTATGCTTCTTATAGCTGGAGGGAATTTTACACTCAAAGCAAAGATTCAAACTGTGCTGAGCACAAGAAAAACAGCATATCCTTTCTAAAAATAAGCCTTGAAGAACTAAATCCAGTTTAAAAACTTAAATCTAATAGTTTAGAACTTTATGTTAACCAATAAGCAAACACAGAAAGAGCTCAAAAGCAGAGATGTTCAAATTCACACTGGACTGGACTTCCTACTAAGGAGGGACTAACACTAACAGGTCCTGCACCAACAGCTCCTCCCTTACCACAGAACCTACGCTCAAAGCTGTGCTGCCCTCAGATACTGTTCCCTGCTCACATCCACCCCATTAACATCCACTCAGACTAGTCTTCTGTTCCCAAAAATAAGAATCCCTAGACCAACTCTCATTCCACACTGCTGTCATGATGGTGAAGTAATTGAAAATTTTTGGTGGTCAAATACACCTCTGCTCTTTGTTACAAAATTTCAAAACAACAGAAAAGGAGCTAGAGTACCTGGTGCAAGAAATTTAAAATAATATAAAAGCTACCTTAGGATTGAAAAGAATTTCAAATTAGGTTATTTGAGAGATATGGAGCTACTGGAGAGAGTCCAGCAAAGGGCCACTAAGATGAAGAAGGGACTGGAGAATTTCTCATATAAGGGAAGTCAGAGATCAGGTGCTTTGGACTAGACCTCCAGAGGTCCCTTCCAACCCCAAACATTCCGTGATTCTGTGATTTTTCATGATAGCATGAATAATGTTTCTTGTTTAATATTGTCACCGTTCACCTAAGTTTGGGGCAAACTAGCAAGAATATTTTATGTCAAAAACAGGATGAGAGAACTCAATATTGACTACTGATCTGAAATGTGAATACACACAAATTCCTTTCAAAAACTTTTGTGTTTTCAATAAGAAGTAAATCTCTAATTCATGGAGTTCAAATACTCAAATGTCAATACAGTGATAAATGCTGGCTTTCAACTTCTTATCGAGAAGATGCTCCTGTATGCATGCATTTGTTCCTAATTTGCATTCCTCCTCTATTAGTAAGGTACTAGCTCACAGCTAATGCTTCATTAGCAAAGTTAAGGGTAGTAAAGATGCTGCACTTGTATTTCTTTTGCAAGGTAGCAAATGAATGTTCTCCTGTAATCTAGAACAGGACACATTAATCCAGATTAAAACCACAATTTGTATTTTCCTTTACTAGATTTCAATGTTATTCTAAAGAGTACCTGGCTTTAGTTTTAGTGAAGAAACAACACTGCCATTCAATACAATGCATATTTAGAAAGAATAAATTAATATAAACATAGAACAGTCAGTTATCTTCTCAGATACTGTAAAGTGGTATTCAGCTTTGACAAAGATTAATTTATGTGATTTTTAAAACAATCTGTATTAGTTTTCCACAGCTGTCACTTCATATGCAATATCGCAGTTTTCTGCAGAATAAAAAGTTAACCATTTTGCAAACTTGTCAAAGATTATGGGGTGTTTTTTGGGTTTTTTTGTTTGTTTGGTTTTTTTGTTTGTTTGTTTTAACTCTCTCTTTTTAAACACTTTGACGCTAAGAGGCTTTGCCTCTTATTGCCACCAGCCCAGTATACACAGTAGTAGTTTTCTCTTCTAGCTATCTCCTTCTCTCTGTTTACTAACCTTTGGCATATAAACCCTTTGGGTAGAAACAATAGATTTTCTTAAACTTGAAGTGTTTCATTAACTACACATTAATTTCCTTCAAACCAAAACCACAACAACAAAAAATCTCCACATCAAAAACAAAACCAGAAACACAGCACCAAGAACAAAACCCCCCAAACCCCGACACCATACATACCTTTCCAGGAGTGAAAAAAGACTTCATTTCCGGAGGAAGATAATTTTTGGTGTTACTGAAATTCTGTAAAGGAAGGGGGAAATCACAGCAAAAATCAATGAACAACATATATACATTTTGGAAGTAGTACTGAAAGATTTTCTTGACAATATTTATGCTTTTGAAATTTTAAACCTGAACAACAATATCTCGGGAACCTGGAGAAAACAGTATGTGTACACATATATAAATATTTATGAAAACACACACATACATAAATTTTCAACGACATTATAATAGGGAGAAGTCTGACGTTACAAGAACTATCGAAAAAAATCCCTCATTTACAACTAATAAAGATTGAAACAGACTTATCTCAAGAAAAATTAAATGCCAAGGTATACCTTGTCAGGTTGAGTAAAATATCTGGCTGGAAGTACAGGGTCTTTAGGGGATTCCAAACTGTATGTAGTACTCTTTGACATAATTATATTCATTGCTACATCACAGACTGTGTATAGTTTCTGTAAACAATAAAATTAAAAAAAACCCCAAACAACACAAGTTAATCGCAAATCTTGACAAAAGACAGTATCTTTTGAGCACAGGACCACAAGAACTCAGTTTAGAAGCAATCATCTTAAACAGTGTATCATAGGGTACTAAAATATAGGAGGTAAAGAGAAAAGCACTGTATGCCCAGCAGATGAAGAGAGCTAGCTTTCACGATCTTTCCACACTTCAGAATAGTGTATACCATGTTTCAAAGACATAGCAAAAAAAAAACCACAAAACAACCCAAAAACAACAACCACCCATAAAACACTCATCTCTGTAGGAAAAGCAGAAAAGTGTCAAATCTGTACATTATGTGATGAAAACACCTCAAAAACAAGATCAGAGTTTGATACATTCACTACACAATACACACTGGAGACATCTAGTGCATGTATTTTTCTTCGCATACTAAGCTTACTCTTGCACTTTTAAAATGAAATACTACAAAGCACTTTAAATATATGTAAACCATAATGTTTACTGTTTAAATCATCCACTGAAGTTAGCACTTAATATTCTGAGACAGAAACAGAAGGACTGCAAACTATTACAACTCCCTTGCAAATGTGCACTATCTACTGAAGTATAGGAGAATAACTGTCATCTGAACTACAATAAATACAATCATTACAGTATATAAACTATCAACTCCCACATACAATTCTATCAAAAGGCATTTAAAAGTTGGTGTGTAAACAAAAAGCAACTCAATTCCAGAAGCAGGCCACAGTTAAATGCAATTTCCAACCAAAAAGGTACCACCTACTTCATTCATTTTTGGATCATCTGGTCCTTGAGCATCCTTAGTCTGTTTGATATTTTCTACCATTTTTCTGATAAACGCATGACTGTTGTTTTCATTTTTAGCCATCAATATTTCCAGTATGAACCACAGGCACCTAAAGGAGAAATGCAGCACTCCTCGTGAATAAAAATACAAAAGAAATTCTTTTAAAAAGCACATCTGAGGAAGTGGTTTACTCTAGGTTTCACTAGTATTATGAATTTGAAATAGTCTAACTCTGGGAAACAAATTCTTTAGATTAAAAAAATGAAGGTAGGATGAGCAGAAGGTGAAGGTTCCTTTGTAAGATACCAGAGCACTAAAAAAAGCACAGATACTGTTTCTTACAATATTTTACAGAAATAACTGCCACTTTTATGTGCACTGGACAGTATATCAGGGTACCACAATGAACTAAAATTTCACTTAGAATAAAGTCAGATTGTTCTAATTATTAAAAGTAGTCTTACTCTTTAATGTCCTTGAGTTGTTCAATGTCCTGGACTTTGACATAGTCTGGGTCATGAGCTAGAAGATGGATAGTATAAGGAACAACATACTCTGGTAGAAGTGACAACAGTTTCTCTGAAAAACAGAAGAAAGATGCATCAGAAGTCTACATACCAAGAAATACGCTTTTCTACTACAGAGGAAAAAGCAAAATTTAAGGTCAGCATACATTAAGATAAAGTATAGGCACATGTAGGCCTGTCATTTCTTTATAATGTTGCATCTCACGGTAGATGTGCAGATGTTTCATGCATGCAAAAATTAAGATTTTAAGTCTCTCTCACTCAAGGCTGCATATTTTATAGCTACCTTGAGAATACAGCTACAGCCACCCGCTACTCCCAAATCTTTCTTCAGTTTAAAGCCTGTATTCTGAAAGACTTTGAAAAACAGAACTGAAGATAGATCACAAAATCCATGTTAACTGCAAGATGTGAGATGAGCACAATTGCAGGATAAGCTATTGTTCTTTCTTTGGACATTGCAGTGTACAGCCTTGCCGTCAACACAACAGAAAGAAACGCCCTTTGCAGGGGCTTTGCAGTCAAATTGCCACAACGTTCTCCAAATCCACTGCCTACCTTACCTGTTTAAAGAAGGGACAGGAGGTAACATGAAAGCTATAATAAAATAGTAGTGGACTGAGTCTGAAAGGCTCAATCTCACTTCAACAGAGCAGCATGACTAAACTATGACATTCAGAGCATTCAAAACTTTTTCTAGCATCCTCTAAGACTTTGACGTAGTCCTAAGCAAGGACTGCAGGAGAAAGTTTTTCCTAGGTCATGACAGTCAGATGGCCTAATTTCCTCAGGGATTCAAAAAGTTAGGATTCCTGCCAAATGCCCTCTCAGAGTTATGTTCACAAAATACACACTCCATAAGGTAAAACACAATTTCCTGACCTAACTAACACTATGCAGAGTGAACTTCAGCACCTCAAAGTTTGATGACAAAAATCAGAACAAAAAAGGTCATATCCCACAGGGCACCAATAACAAATGGACAAGTTGTACACCAAATGTCAAAATGCATTTTGCAGAAAACATCCACAATGCTTTCTTTAGCCTAACGATCGAGAGGAACTGGAGGATGCGCAGCACACCCAAGTCATTAAACCTGTACCCCTGTGCAACAGGCAGGACGGTAGGCAAGGAAGGCATGCTTGTATTCTGTGTATATTACTATGGTACAAGCATCTGATTTTGAGTGCTTGTGACAAATGCAAACTCATAGTATTAACATGCCTATGGATAAACACTTGAGTGCACATCTGAAGGAAGAAGGGAAATTCCTGGCTCTGCTTTTGAAAAAACACATTTTTGAGCTAGTGAGTGATCATGAAAGACATGACCAAGTCTGGAAAATCTTCTTTCTGTAAGCTTTTAACTGCCCCCTATTAGGTTATGAATAAGAAGTCCAGACATATGTAAATCATTATATCAATACTATTTAAAAGTTACTGTGAAATACATTACAACACTGATAACTTTATCTCTAATATATGTATGCGTATGAGATGTGCTTGACAAATATTGTGCACATCAAATAAAATACATTATTACTGTAGATTTCAGAAGACTAAATAATTGCCGTGCATAAGTCAAGTCTTACTCTATCCCATTCTTAAAGGTCTTCATAAATACGAATAGCGCATAGCCTACACAAAATATTTTGATTCATTCATAATAGCAAGGAAAGTGTTCAAAATTAATAAAGGCCCACAGATGATAGTGCTGTGAAGTTCCAAGGATACACTTTTAGACAGCCATTGCAGTTGCAGTTAATTATCAAGAGTAATATCTGTACTACATGGACTGTAAGCCATCATAAGGTTTCAAAGAAACAATAAAATCACTCAATTTCTTTCTATTTCAAGCTATATTTATGTAATTGAAATCCACTGTACTTTGCAAAGCAGTTTTTAATGTGTTTCAATTGACATTCCACTGTTAACTTTAAAAACACCCTTCACTTCAAGCACTGTCCTGCATCTTAGCCAGCAGCTGTTTGCGTAATTAAATAAAAAAAATAAAGATGTGGCAGGCAAGAAAAAGAACACCGTTATGCTTTCAGAACACTAGCAAAATTGGCTTGCCTTAGACATGTCCCAGGCAAACCAACCTGCTATTATTTGTATTAATTAGCAACTTCAATAGAATGCTCATCAAGAGCTCATGAACTCTGTGTTTCATTAACTTCCTGCCTTGTACAATTTCTAATATAACTATAGTAATAGTTCCAGCTGGGTCTGGAAGACAAAGTGAACCAGATCCAGACAAAACAGGAAAAGGACAAATACTGAAACATATAATATTTAACCCGTCATGAGAAAAAAATAGTACTTATACATTCTTTTCTCATCGCTAATGAAGAAAGACACAACCCGAAAGTTGAGGTGGCTTTACAGACATGAACTACCAGCACTTGAAACTACAATGTGCCAAAAACCCTCATAACAGACCTTTACGAGCATTTAGGAAAGAAAGACGTTAAAAAAATTAATATTTACTTTCATAATTTTTCCACTTACTGACTTGCAAGTAAAAGCCCAGCCTTAGAAAACGAAGATTCCTATGCAAGACACAAATCTCCACCCAGATGATATCAGTAACAGTACACAAACAAAGTTAAGTCTCCTCTGGAGTGGCCTCCATTTTGTATAGCATTTAGCAAATTTAAGCGGCCTTGAGAGTAATTCCTGCCAGCCTGTAAAAGGTCAGTGCGGAGGAAAGAGGCCTTTTACTGTCTGGTACCAGTCCTTAGAAGTTTCCCTTAGGCAAAGTATACAGTAGTTTACCCTCTTTTCAACAAATGCTGAAATCCCCAAAATATCTGAAAGATGTCCTCCTCACCTGTACTAAGTTTTCAAGAAAAAAAACGTATCAGCGTATCACCAAATCACATGTTCATATACTCAGAAAAATAGCTGCTTAATCAAAGATGCAGATTCTCACCTCTAGTTTTGTGTGGAAGCTTTTTAAAGGAGGTACTATTGTCATTACTACTCTGAGTTATTGCACAGCCAGTAGGAAGAATGATAAAGGAAGACACATACACATTTAAATACCAGAACTGAGCTTCAGCTGTACTACAGCAATGATTTTTTAAGATGCAAGTAGTTCAAGGTATTTTATTTGTTAAAAGCTCAGACTGGTAAATCTGAATGTCACAAAGTTAATGCTGTAACCCTTAAAAAATCGTGCAATCTAGATTTAATCCAGATTCCTCAAGGATTACAGTACGTACCAAATCAATGGCATCACTCAAGGTAAGTCTTTAGGCAAAGAAGAGAAAAAAAAAAAAAAACCACAAAAATCAATCATCAGGCACACTTTGAGGTCCTACTAAAAAGAACCACATGCACTTAGGCTCCCCTTTTTTTTTTTTTTACAGATTTTTGATAGTAACTTTGCAGCATCTATCAATATAGTTAGCAAATCAGCACTTTTAATCATATGAGAATTCTTGTACTTGCCTCCTACATAACTAAAGAGTTCTCAGCTTTCAAGAGGAATAGTCTTCGGATGACTTAAAGGTGTTTGGTCAATTGATTTTTCTTTTTTACGTGTTAACTAGGAGGGAGAAAAGCACCGCTCTTTTTTCTTAAGTATAATTAACAACACACAACAGGATTTCTCTGCAGACTTATTGTCTGATCAAAGTCTATGGGGACTAAGGCACACATTGACTAACATGGCTAATATAAAATCTGTGATTCATAAATGCAGATGGAAATCAGTTATCTGACAGCATCTGTGAGATCAGATTTACAAAACAAGTCTGTTCTTAAGATTAGATGAAAAAATCCCCTACATTTCACAAAGGCCAAACCATTAGTAATCTTTCAAAGAAATAAGACTTTCAAACACTCTTACTCAAAATGCCCATAGCTCTTCATAAAGGTCTACTTTTTCATGACCATATACCAGTGTCGTCATACTGTACATATGTAGCTTTGAGCAAGTCAAAAGGGAAAAGGAGTGATTTTATAAAAGAAAAAAAGCTAACATTATTCCATTATAACTTACACAGCATTCCCATGATTAGACTGCTGGCACTGGGAAGAAAAAATTACATGAACTCATCCTGAAGTGCCTCCAAATATAGCCCTTTGCCAGCATAACACAAAATAAGAAGCTACTCAATATAGCAGTGCAGAGACAGTCAATTTAGTACAGCATTTATGTCATTAAGGTTGCATATTATTAATTACTGAAGTAAAATTAATCATTGTCACTTCACTTACCACATAATTAACCATTAAGTTCAAACAGTACACATAACTGCCTTGAAAATCTACTTCACTTCCAATATACTTAGGCATAAACATTTGCACAGCTTTTAACAAAACTGAAAGATCTCAGAAATGCCTGTTACAAAACTCAAAAAAAAAAATATCTGGACTCTATTTTGAGTTTTCATTACACATCTGTAAAGCGAAATTTACAGCCATTCTATGTATAAAAACAGAAAACCATCAATATTTTCAGTCTACTCACATTTACATTTTACCTATAGCACTTGTACCAAAGAGCAACTTCTAGTCTCTTACCGCTGACTGCTGCATGTTGCTTCAGATATTCCCTTCTGACATTTATATTCTTCACAAGGCACTGCCTAGCATGAGCTCTTCTCTCTTTCACGGGATCTTTTGCACACAGTGCACAAATAGCCATATACTCTAGTGGCAGCCGTAGTCTAGAAAGGCCTTTGTGAAGTTTCTGAGCAAATATTTGTCTCACTTGGTAGCATTCATCCTATTAAAAAAATAAAAAAAGGCAAAACCAGAAAAGATAACAGTAAACTTTTCAAAAAGTAATACTGACTGTGAAATAAAACATGGAAGTAAATATGCCAAAAATCAATTTCAGACCTTGCAGCCACAGAACCATAGGAATTGTAAGAATGTTTTTTAATGCCAATTCAGAGCAATGAAATTGAATTAATCAGTTGAAGCTTCCATTAAGATCAGGAGAAGAGATAAGGTTCAGAAATTGTACAGGAAGATATGAGACTCAGGACCCAAGGTCTAACTTAGCACAGCAGTGAGGCATGAAGTTAATGAAATTGTCTACACTAGGACAACTTACTTTGTGCAGCCAAAGTCAAACAACTGCACCAGAACAATGTTTAGCCACCAGTAACAACTGTGTTGATTTTACTACTGCAATTTCATTAATTTTCGTCAAGTCATTAGTATTAGAAACTGAATAAAATTAAACAGAATGATCAGATAAGATAAGGTCAAATGCTGAAGAGAGGTCCAAGCATTTCTGTTATACTGTGGAAACCTATGAACTATGACTGATGATGGAAAAGAATAACCCATGTCTAATAGTTGCCAAATAACACAAAGTAAAATAATATGAAGGTGGCAAACGTACTTCTACTGTTTATTGAACAACGTATTCCCAGAAAAGATATGAACTTTAAAATTATCTGTATGAAAATAACCTACATACATTAAGAGACAATTCAGTATACCACAAACCATTTAGTAACACAGGCCAAGGAAGGTTAACAGGAGCAAAAAACAGTTACAAGAATATGTACAGAAAAGCATAAGGTAAACAAGACCACCAAAGAAGCTTGGCATATTTAACCTGCCAAAAAAAGGTCAACAGCAAAGATCTGTTATCTCTAAATATCAGAAAAAACATTAACAGGAATAAAAGCTATTGTAGTCAAATGACAGTTTTGAAACCAGAAAGAACTGAAGATAGGTTTCCAGCTATCAGCCAAGAGCAAGTGCAGAGACAAAACCTAGCCGCGGCTAACATTGACTCTGCTGAATTTGCAAACAGCATCAAAAGAGATCATGTATTAGATAAAACAAGCCTCCCTCTCCCCCCACCCAAAACTTTAATCCAGAAGAAATTCATCCAGCCCCATTTCCCCAGTCTTCCTCTATGGCCTGAAAGCTTGAAATGCCTCCAGTAGCCAGAGCTGAAGCAACCTAAGACCACAAACCTAAACCACGAGACCTACTCAAGATCTACTCCCTGTTCATACCAAATCCACCCCCCAGTAGAAGGTTAAGATACAGCCCCCTTCTTGCTCAGTAACATCACCTAAGTCTAAAGCCTTTGGAAAGCTTAGTAGACAGCTGTGCCTAGTTGGTGTACTGACAAGGAAGCATGTCCTCCTTGACTCGGAGAACAAAGCAAGGTATAGTTCAGTGTTACTGAGTGTTGTGACACAAATTGGAACAATTTTTATTCCATTATCTTTTAATATTGATAATAACCTTAAATTCAGCTCAGTTACACTTGTTCACTGAGAGGAAGAGACCAAACTCAACCAAGTTCTACATTTTCTTTATAGCATACAACTAAACACCACACATTAGCCCAATTTTACATATCTACTTCTCTGAATTTAACGCCAATTCATCAGAAGTTCACCATTTAAAAGTATTAAAAAAAAAAAATAAATTGCAAAGCAGCATGTACCCCTCAGACACAACTCTTCATTCTTGAAAATGGACAAAGACTTGCTTAAACAATTAAAACACTGAGTTGACAAAGAAAACTGAAACTTAAGCAATTTAAAAGCTATTCTAAATACAATTAAAATGGCATTTTCAACAGCAAAGTTTCTTAGATCTTAAATCTGGTCTTAAAGCCTGTTAAACACTGAAGTGCTGAACACTATGCTCAATAATTTTCTACTCTATTCCAATACGAAGCTCTGCTGACATCAAAATTTGTTCTGCAGATTAAAGAACTTAACTGCTGGTGACCTTACAGGTTTGGCCAAACACATAAATAATTTACTTTAAAATTATTAAAATTACATGCATTTAATCATCGTAAGGTCTCTCTTTACCAGTGCAACTTTAATACAGCGACTAGAAACGACAATTATGTATTCTGCGCTCTAATCATTCCACATTACAAAATGGCAGTCTCAGAGAGAAAAAAACAGCCAGCATGGAACTGTAGCAGAACCTGTGCACCATTACAAACTTAAAAAATTAACCTTTGTCTTTTGTTTAATCTGCTTCCCGATCTGTCCACTTAAAGAAAATTTGCTGAAATTATATAATACTAGAGTTGGCCTTGACATCACTTCAATGTCCTAATCTGTGGCTAGACATCACAGTGTTCAGAATGAATAAACTTTTAGAATAATAGGTGTCTACCATCAAGAAATGGATTCTAATACTAAACATTGCATGTACACATGCAAGTATCTCAAAAACAAATGTAGATGGTTTCCATAGGATATTAATACAGTACCACTCAGAAGTGCAAGAGTCACTGAAACAATCACAGTTACTCTGCATCTGAGGATCTGAATTAAACAGCCTGGCACAGAGAAAGGAAACTGCAGAAAATCTTAAGAAGATCTAAAGAAGTTATTCATAAGTATTCAAAATCCATTAGGAGCTGCAGAGAAAAGTAAAGGCAAAATTTCTGCCCTGACAGAGTTTACAATGTAAATTCTAGTAAACATGCAAGAAGGTCACAAGAGGCAAAGAAATATCAATAAGTGGGGAGAAAACGTGACAAAAGTGATACCACAGTGGAACAGATTCTCTTGGAAGCTATGTGAAGGAATATGGATGACAGGGAGGCAACTACAGCCAGCCAGCATGGCCTCAAAAAGGACCAATCATGCCTGACTAATCTAGTGACCTTTTACAACAGAGGGACAGCATAGGTGGGTAAGAGAAGAGTAACTGACGTCATCTACCTAGAGTTCCGTAAGGCCTTTGACATGGTCCCATATAACATTCTTTTCTCTAAATTGGAGAGATACGGGTTTCACAGATGGACTATTCAATGGATAAGAAATTGGCTGGATGGCCGCATCCAAAGAACTGCCATCAACAGCTCAATGTCCAAATGGAGATCACTAACAAGTGGCGTCCCTCAGGGGCCAATACTGGTACTGTTCAGTATCTTTGTTAACGACACAGACAGTGGGATTGAGTACACCCTTCTGCAAGTTTGTGCATGACGCCGAGTGGTGCAGTTGATACACTAGAGGGAAACGATGCCATCTGGAGGGACCTTGACAGCCTTGAGGAGAGAGGCCACATGAACCTCATGAGGTTCAAGAAGACCAAGGCCAAGATCCCGCACCTGGCTCGGGGCAATTCCCAGTATCAATATAGGCTGGGGAATGAATGGATTGAGAGCAGCTCTGCAGAGGGGGACTTAGGGATACTGGTGAATAAAAAAATTGGACATTTGCCAGCAATGTGCACTTGCCGCCCCTGCCAATTGTATCTTGGGCCACATGAAAAGAAGTGTGGCCAGCAGATCAAGGGAGCCGATTCTCTCTCCCTCTGCTCTACTCTCGTGAGACTCCCATGTGGAGTACTGCATCCAGCTCTGGGACTCCCCACTACAAGACAGACACGGAGCTGTTAGAGCAGGTCCAGAGGAGGGCCACAAAAAGTGATCAGAGGGTTGGAAATCAGAGGGTTGGAAATCAGAGGGTTCTCTGCTATGAAGAACATCTGAGAGAGTTGAGGTGGTTCAGCCTGGAAAAGGCTCCGGGGACACCTTATTGCAGCCTTTCAATATATGAAGGGGGCTTATAAGAAAGACAGAGAAAGACTTTTTAGCAGGACCTATAGTAACGGGACAAGGAGTAATGGTTTTAAACTAAGGGAGGGCAGATTTATACTAGATATAAGGAAGAAATTTTTCACAATGAGGGTCGCAGGACACTGGCACAGGTTGCCCAGAGAAGTTGTGGATGCCCCCTAGCTGGAAGCGTTCAAGGCCAGGTTGGACGGGGCTTTGAGCAACCTGGTCTACCGGAAGGTGTCCCTGCCCATGGCAGGGGTGGTTGGAACTAAATGATCTTTAAGGTCCCTTCCAACCCAAAACATTCCATGATTCTATAGTATGATCTGATACTAACTTGTTTATAAATGTTGATGACCCTGTTAGGTTTTTCTAATTTCTCTCTCACCTCTCAAAATTCCCCTTCAAAAATTCCCCTTCAAGACTTGAGGAGAGGTAACAGTTAAGACCTCAAGATAGCAAAAAAAGGTGACAACACATCTGTTACCAATATCTACAAACAGTTAAGACTGATACAGCTGGAAAATAGGCAAAAAAGAGAGACAATGATGGAATGGAGGTCAAGGAGCTTGCACCAAACATACTGAGAAGAGTCACAGAATCACAGAATAGTAGGGGTTGGAAGGGACCTCTGTGGGTCATCTAGTCCAACCCTCCTGCCGAAGCAGGGTCACCTACAGCAAGCTGC
>Ga0065711_1033807_pt1 | contig 24795 bp, 17 predicted proteins | sample Hoacrofraction12_FD_59098 | JGI IMG/M metagenome (GOLD analysis project Ga0065711, IMG submission 59098) | Hoatzin crop microbial communities from Cojedes, Venezuela - Epithelial fraction 12 v2 (version 2) | ecosystem: Host-associated > Birds > Digestive system > Esophagus > Crop | place...
TTTTGTCTAACGACTAAGTGATAGCTTGTGCCCATGTCCTTCCACTACATTCCTTAATGAGAAAACAGGGATTAGTGTAACAGTTACATCGTTAGATCACTATGCATGCAGGAACACAAGTTACAGTACTGAAGACTACTAAAAACTAGAAAATATTAAGGCTTTTTTGTTATAGTTTCACATTTCTTACAATCCCCTCTATCAGCCCAACACAGCAACAGCCGAAGTGTTAAAATAGCCACATATGAGTATATGTCAGGTAACAGTTACTACTGCTTCAGAGAATTCCCACAACTGTTTTGAAAAACAGTGGTTTGATTTTGCTTTTTCTTTGTACTTCTTTAGTGCTGCTCAATGTATTTTTACAACTTTTAGTCTAAGCATCTTAAAATCTCAGTGCAAAATTCAACCACTATTTCTAAACGCATTTCGATAAACTGAACTCCTGCTTGTAACACTAGATTAGGAATAAGCCCGTCCCTATTCTGTCAAAACTAGGTCTCACTTCAGCTGCCTAGAAGATTTCAGTGTTCTTGGTTTTTAATCCGGTAACTCTTGAACTCTCCCTCTCCTTCCCTGAATGCGGTGTAGCCCCCTGGTTCTTGTACTCTCAATGAACGTATCATTTTAAATTGCTCACTGACATCTCAAAATCAGAGTTGTTGCAACTCAGCTTCTTGTGTTTTCTTCTGAACATTCCATTCTCTATTTTGGTGTCAACAGCTTCACACTATGCTGTGTGCCCTTGCGGCCTAGGAGACATTTCTGAGTCTGTCCTCTCTCCTCATCCGAAGCCACAGCAATGCTCTCCTGCTGCAGTTCTCCCCATTACTGGCTGGGAGGGTGCCTGTCTCTCTGTAGGAAGTGTTTGCTCGGTTTGCCCTGACAATTGCAACCTCCCTTTCACTGTGTTCTTCAGACGTATTTTGCTCCTTCCAGCAAATTCAGGCCCCTCAGTTAAAAAAGCTTGTTTTATTTATCCGATTGAGAAGGTCTTCTCTGTTCTCATTTAGAGATGATTTCTGCAGAATTTAAGTTCATATTCTTGGGCATGCTGCTGGGAGCTTCAGCGCTTAGCACTTCTGCCATTTTTTTCTCTCCTTTTTTGATCACACAGACGTCCAAGTCATCCCCTCATGCAGTTCTCCCATTGTCTTTTTCCTCTGCTTTTAATTCCTTGAACTGTGTCCCCAGACAAATTTGCCACGGCCCCACATTTGTCTCAGTCAAATTCATCCTGAAAAGTCTCCTCCTGTAGTCTGCCCTGAAGACTACAAAAAACACAACAGTTAAATCAAGCTTTGCCATTTTGGTTTTGCCTTGTCACAGAATATTATGTGGTGCTGCATCCCATCTCTTGTCCATTCTTTCCTTTATTTCTTTTGCTGTGTCTAAGTTCCAGACTTCAGGATTACTGAAGGTAAAATTGGTTTATTTATTTTGCGAGGCACTTAACCAATCTGTGGGTAGGAAGTAAATAACAAATAATAATTATTGTTCCAAGGATGGATTTAGTAACATGCAAAGAGGGCTTAAATGACATATCCCCTTGCTTACTGAGGAGATGGCTGCCTAGGAGCTTCCCTGGGAACTGCAGAAGGAAGGTCTGCATATGAGAAATTAAACATACTTGGAAGTAAGAGCTCTTATTGAAATGAAAGGGATAAGTCCCTGATGCAACATTATTTATTGTTCTGAATGTCTGCTGGATCAGGAACATGGGTTGCAAAGTGATAAGCAAAATCTTCCTTGCCAGAGCCCTTTCCAGAACACCTGACACAGCACAAACGCCATTTACTGTCAGTCATTAAGCAGAGCTGTCAAAACTGGTGGGAGGGATAAAAAAAAAATCAATCTAGCACTGGTCACTGGATTCTAACAATAATCTCCTACGTGTCACTGATTACTTTCTCAGAGATGCTAGAGATTGCTGATTACTTTTAAACTACTAAAGCATGGATCTGTGAACGTGGAGCTGTATTTCTTCACAGAGATGTGGTTCAGTGAGTCCCCACATTTACAACTGAAAACTAATCCAGTATCTAATTCATTCCTACAAAGAGGACAAATTGGCAATTCAGGCCTTAATTATTTATTTAACGCTTCTTTACCTGATAGCAAAATTGTTGCTGTAGCTCTTGCTGGATATTAACTGAGAGGAAAAGGAAGTTAGCAGCATATTGATTAGGCACAGCCTGGAAGCCACGATAACATTATAGCCAATTTTTTGCTACTTTGATTTTGGTTGCTTAGATAAATTTTTTATCTAAAAATGTAATAAATAATTATTTCATAAAGCGAGTATGATAAGAATAAAAACAATAGCTCAGATTAGCTTCCCAGAGAACGTATAATGAGATTTCATGACAACTCATACAATCCTCCCGGATTTAGCTCACATGCCAGGATTAATGTTATACTAGTCTTAATGCGTAATTCAAATGTCTGATCTATTGGGGCCATTAATTCGCATCAGTTGATGTGAATTTCATACTCGGGGACTAAACTTTTTCAGACTATGCTGAGTTGCTAAAAATAAAATTTCCAGATTCAAGAGGAGAATAAGGAATGTTATTTTGTTTTGCTGTACTATCCACAGAAGAGCTACTCTATATTGTTTGCAACCCCCAATATGAAGTGAGTTTTTTTAGAGTTCAGACCTTAGAATCTTCTGATGCTGGTGCCTGTAGCAAAGTCAGAGATTTCTCAAATAATATTTCTCATAGTTGTGCACATTACTATATCTGGGCAATTCTCTGTATCTGGGCTGGGCATTGCAGAGGAAGGCCAAAAAGAGCTAGACAAAGGACATCTCTGTAGAAAGTGGCATTTATTTGCCATTTCAGAAAACATTCCTTGCACAACATCATCATTTTTATTCCGCTACATGCCTGCAGCACAAATCCCAACATAATAATAAGTTAGCACATAGTAAAGCCTGTTAGTAGTTTCAGATCCAAATCTGTACATTCCTTGCCATTCTGGGATAGAATTTAGGATACCACAACCAAAATAGATTTATAGTTCTGTCGCAATTTCTCAGGTTCAGGCATTTATCTGAACCTTTCCTCCTCTATCTGTCCTGACTACTTGCAAAGGTTTTCAAACTCTATTGAAAAAGTTTTGGCTCTTTCCTGACATGCTTTCGCACTCATATCTGTATACCAAGTGGATTGATAGCACTGGGGCAAAGGAATTCTAAATCTAACACACGCCCCCTCCCTTTTTTTCTTTACTGCAATGCTCACTAGGCTAAATGGGGCCTTTCAGATAAATTTTACATTAGGCTGTCTCTTCAATTGAATATGACATTATTCTGTGTTTAATGTCATGGGGTTAGCTGTTACCCATGCATCTTCCAAGACATTTCCACTACCTTGGTGTCAAAATTCAAAATTGGTGATTAATAAAGTAAAGTAAGTGAAAGGGGAGTTGCAAGTTACTGAAAGTGATGGGTATGATACATGAATATTATTAGCTTTTCCTTAAAGAAAATTTATTTCATTATATGAATGCAAAAAGGCAATGCAGTATTTTAGTCTTTCTCTAGTCACTGGAACACTCTGAAGCAGATGGACTGTGTGACTGATGATTCAATAATTGCACTCATTAAAAATGTTCACGCTTTTAATTTCCCCCCCCTCACATTCTGTGAAGAGCTGAGGAATGAAATGGTTTTGTCATTGTCAGCAGATAGATAATTGAGTTTGCTTTGATTTCCTGGGGTGCCCCTTCCCCACCCCCATGCTGTTGGATTGACATCTCCGGAAGCGTAGCAGAACATTTGAATCAGACCCAACTGTCTTAAAGGAGAAAAACACTACAGAAAGTCTCCTGTCTCCCTCTCAGTGCTCACTTGTGTGCACTCAACCAGCAGTCTACCTTGGTAGAAGACAGCATGCATTTGCTTTTCTGCCAGATTACCTCCCCCCATGATACAGTTACCTACCTGTGGGGCTCAAGGAAAAGAAAGATAATTCTACCTCAAATATATGCAAAGCATATTTCTCCTCTTTATTGTTGCCAGCTAGAATCAGCCTAAAGGTGACATAGGGGAGAGGGTGTCCAGTTGTGCAAGTGCCTCATGCCTGTTATTGTAAGAACAAGAAATCAAAATAGTCTCACAAAGACCCAAGCAAAAATGGGTGAAAAAAAGAGCCATCTTGCTTTCTCTGAAGACAAGGATAAAAGTGTCTCCCAGCTCTGCTGAAGGAGTGTATCTTTTTGTTTCTGCCATTAGGATTTAAGTTTAGAGTCTGCATTTAAATTTAAACTGCATAATAGCAAAAACATTCTCCAAAGAAGGCATTACATTCAGTCATTCTACCTACCCTATTGTTTGGGCACCCATTATCCAGATGCTACTCTGGGAACAAATATAGTAGAAGTTGTGTAATCCATGGCTTTCTGACAGTCTCCAGCTGCTCTAGGAGGCTCTCACACCATCCATCATTTGTGTTTTGCAAGTATCTAGCTGAGATCAGAGCATCACAGTGTTCAGCCTTGTTCAAATACAGCATGACAGCGAACCTTTGCAACTCTGGTTAAGGTCTCTGAGGTGGACTTTCACTGGTCCCACGCTTAGGCTTCAGTATTCCATACCTATGAGCAAAACAAAAATATTTTTTCCTGCAAGAATGTTCTCTTTCTTCGACTTCCTGATTACACTTCCTAGGCTCGGGTGCTCCATAACACAATTTTGACCTGACGTTGGAGCACTTAGGAGTCCTGGGCAGACTACATAAGCGCTTAGACACTTCTACAGCCCTCCCTCTGTGCACACCCTCTCTTAGATAACTGCCAGCTGAATCATGCAATACACAGACTTTGACACAAAATGCACAGATTTAAAATAAGTTGGTGAGTCCTCAAATTCGCTGCACACTGTTATTCTTTGTGTCTGTCAGGTAGGAAGACTTTTACACAAACTTATGATATGGGGATTCTCTGCTTCATACATTGTTTCAGCAGTTGAAAAGGATGTCCCTGCCACAAAAGCAGTCCCTCTTGTTCAGCAACTGCCTTTTGTCTTTGTGAACTTCCTAGACTGTTCATCGTGTCCTGATGCTTGGGAGAAGGCTGCATCTTCAGACCAGTTCCTTCCTCTACATCTAAAACACTGTTATTCCTTTTTATCCCCAGGTAGATGGAAATATTCCATGCTCTAAAGCTTCTTAGCCAACAATCTGTTCACAGTCATAACTGTGAATGCTTACTTCACCTCCTCCCAAGATGCAATACAGAGTGAAGGATATACATATTACACAGGGGTATGTGTAGTTCATAAAAACAAACTGTAATGTATAAAGTGCACATACATCTGCCAAATCGTCACACCATGACAACTTTAAATAGGCTTGAAACTTCGCCAGCAAAAACAAACAGCAGAATGAGTGGACACTTGCACAGGGAAATGGCATGATTTGCACAAAATTCAGTAGCACTGTGCCTAAATAAGCCATTTCAATTAACATCCAGGAATTTTTTTAAGTCTCATGCTCAACAATGTGACCACAAATGCTTGGGGAAATGGATCCCTTGGTAGCCTTTTCTTTCAAAGAACAAGCAGTCCAGTGAATGTACAGGTTTCTAAATGGATGTCACAGCTGTTGTGCAGGTACACCAAATGACTCCACACAGGTGATGAACTCAAACAAACTTTAATTTGTGACTGAAATCAAACAATCAAAACTGATTAAACAACTGGGGTAACCAACATGACACTCTGATAACATTAAACAAAATACAGCTTCGGTACACCAGTCAAGGATGCTATCACTATATGAAAACACGCAAGAATGATGATCCAAAGTGTGCATACATTCACACACAAAAGGGGAAAGCTCTCACCCAAGCATACCCAGAAGACCGGATCACTCACTCAAAGGGGGCAAGGGCTCACTCAAGAATATCCAGAAGAAGTAATCACTCACCAAAAGAGAGTGAGGGCATTCAATCCCAGAAGTTTCCTTCGGTGATATCTCAACTGAAGGGGAGGGTCTCCAATCACAGGCCCGCTGCTCTCGGGAGAACCATCTCAGGGGGTCTCTGGGAGGGGCCCCCTGTGTAGCCTGGTTGGATCTGATCTGTAATCATTTTTGGTTAGGGTTGTAGAAGCTTCTGTCAGATGAGGCACGTCATTGGCAGAGACCCTGCCTGCCGACCAAGGGGTCTCGCCTTGCTCCTATCTATGACAGGGTGGGAGTGCATGACCGGGGTCACGGTGTCTCAGTGGGGGCACAGTGGTCGGCACCTGACTGGGATTGTGTATGCGACCACTACGGCTGCAGAGTGCCAAAGGTGCCAAAATAAGGGCGCGGAAGATCCAGCGGCTGCCTTGTTGAAAAGCCTTGGTCCTTCTTGTGGTGAGTGCACCTGCCATGACAGTACAGAGTGGAGCAGCATGAAACCCTCAGCAAGCAAGCTAGGATTCAAGAAGATACAAGAAACTGTCTTGAAATACAGTATTTCACTAATTAGCTATATTCTGATGGTGTCTGGAGATGACTGTCCGTCGAGAACGCATAGCTCTGCTTGAAAGGAAAGGTCTGGTTAGAAATGAGGCTCAGTGACAGTCAAACATCATACAGAGAAAAGAAAATCTTCCTACGCAAATAGCCACAATATGCAGCTTCAGAATTTTTGTCTGAAGCTAAGCACTGTGGCTAGACATTTTTTTTTTTTCACTAGGAGGGATGGACCAAATTTCATGCTGTCTAATTCCCAGTTGAAAAAGTTTGGATACAGACCCAGAGCCAGGATGGTTCTTACTCAGACAAGGTCATAGTCACATTTCAAGCCAAACATTTTCTGTCAAAGTAGGATATTACCTTTCAGGAGCCGAACACAACACACGGCAGGTCTGTATTTCATTTTGAGTACATGTCTGAGCCCACACTCTAACCCAAATACATCTTATATCTGCACAGACTGGCTCCATCTTGCAGCATGGGCTCAGAAGCACAGCCTCCTGCCATGTGGCTGCCATGTGCCCTGCAGGATCATTACCTAGCCAAAGATAAGTTAGATGTCCTAAAAGTAAGCCAGCACAGTAGGTAGCCAGCTCAGTGGTTGCCCTTCAACCCATATGGTTGTGATTACTAACCCGCCAGCCTCCCACATCCGAGAATCTGAGTGAATAGCTTCTGATCAATGAGGTGGACATGTTTTCATCCACTTCTCAGCCCAACATGCAGAAAACCTCCTTACCTCTCAAACCCTTCAAAGGTGGGCACTTTATATTTGCTGACTTTTCCTGTCTCCCTTCTTTTCAGAGACAATAGCAAGACTTTGCCCTGCTCACAGCAAGCTTGAGAAACACCACTGGGAATGCAATAACTGCAGAGACATGAAGAGAAGCAGCAGATGGGTAAGACAGGAACTGGCCCATTTTCACTTTAAGACAAAACGTTAAGATGGTGTCAAGACAAAAAATAAATGTTGATACAGTCATCAGGTATCAAGTATTTAAAGGCACTCTTCCTTCAGGAATTCAAGCACTGGAACCACTTTCTTCTCAAACTGTCAGTGACTCATTGTTTGTAATTGGTATCTATTTATCATTAAAATTATTTTTGTGCATCATTGTCCCACGTGAAAAAGGTGATTGCATTTTACAGCCAGATGTGGCTATTCTGTTACATAAATTGGATGGAGATTAAAAAAAAAAAAAACAAACAAAATGAGAAACATTGTCCAAGCAAGGAAATGCAAAGAAAAATACAAAAGCAGTTCTACTGAACAGCTATCTCTAGGTTCACTATGTGTCAGATCAATGCCTATTGCACATTGCAGTGCCCACGGACAGTGTGAGTAATGTGGATAGCTTACAGGGGGGTCTCAGATGTCAATTTCAACAGTTCAGCTCTAACATGGAATTCAATACATGTTTATCCCCCTAGAAACCACACTTACCTTTTCTGGGGCAACTGAAGAGAGCACATCTTTCACAGGGCTGCGCTTTACCCTCGAAGTCCTACAATACAGCTTACCTGCTCAGCCCCCAAGGGCCACCAGTCAAGTAATTGTTACTTTGCTTGGGTATCCGGTTGGGGGATTCAGCTCCAGGAATCCACGATATCAACAGAAAGACTATTTAGGGCAGCGTTTAGAGTAGAGGGTACCTGCTGCATTTTAGAGTCCAACACCTAAGAAGTTTTGTGAAAATGTTCTTAGTTCTCAGGATTCCTTCTCCCCATGTCAAATAACGAAAGTCTTTCGATTTCATTTCCTTTCAATGCTGATGCAGGGACTTCAGTGTTCCGCCTTATTTCTCCAGGAGTATTATGTCACTGCAGTATAATCCTGCATCAGGGTAGCCTGCTTTTAGAAAAAAACAACCCTAAAACCAATAAAATTTTTCTAACTTTTGCAGCCAGTGAGCACAGACTATTTTCTTCAGGGCTTGTCACTATTCTAGATAGCTAAAGACAAAAAAATATCTTGCCTGGGTGGAAAATTTCTGTTATAACTGATAGCAAATACCGAAAGCCTAATTTGCATATAAATGTCGAAGCTTGCAACAAGATACTCCCCTGAGAGAGCTCTTGTTGTTTAACTGTGTACACAGTCTGGCACTATGCTGCCCAGCACCTAATAAAAGCTAAATTAAAACTTTTTTAAAACTCTGAGGCTGCAAATATCCTTAAACTATCAATTTGCATTTGCAAAGAAGGGGCAGAACCATACCAACATAAGCCTCATTTAAGAGGAAAAGCAGAGGGTATGGCAGCAAGGGCAAGAGGGAGAAATAACTTTATTTGAGAGTAAACATCAGTCAGATGTACTGATGTTTTAATTCATTAGCCTAGATGAGCTTTATTACAATGTTGGGATCAAGCAATACCGAGGAGATAAAAAGCAGCACTATGTGAAGGAGAGAGAGACTAACTGAAGATTGTTAACAGGGCTGAAAGAAAAACAGAGCCTGAATTGTGGTATAGTGAGAAGATGAAATGGAGGGTGGAGAGAGGAGAAGAGGAGCACAACTGGAAAACTGAAGTACAATCTACTCTTCTTCTTTCTGTCAATCCTGTTTTTATTTCAATTTTCTGTGTGGATCACAGGTTATGCAGTGAAGCCATCATATGGTGTTATGCCAAGGGAAAGCCAAAGGCTGCCAGGGGAAAATACCAACAATAAATTTGCTTTTACAATTTCATTAAAGTATCTTAACATTTTAAATGAAGGTGTATATGATAAGTATAAAGGATAAGTAACATTATCTCAGAACCAGAATTTGCACATATTCTAAGTTAGACAAAAAAAAATTCTTGATTGATATGGGAAGGTTTTGAATTCCAGGAGAAGCAGAAGCAGAACATAAAAAGCACAAAACTGGCCACAATGTCTGATAGTGCTAGAGCCAGATTCTGCCAGAGGGATACATACGGCTCCCATTGACCTGGCTCCCACTGACCCACACTGCAACAACTTACACACTGTCCCATGAGTTCTTCCACCTTGAATTCCAATTCAATTCTCCAAATGCCTATTCAAATAAATAATATTCTGTGGACTTCTATTTGAATTGCACTATAGTCTTTAGTAGGGCTTTGAGACTGAACATCAAGAGATGTGATTTGAGAGCCTGAAGTACGGAAAGGGAGAGAAGGCCACTGAGGGATGCTTCTACAGCTTTGTCCTACCACAAAATGAAGAATGGTGCCTCTCTAAATGTGTGATTTTCCTTTACCTCGTGAATTAGCAGTATAGTTAAGGGAAGCATATAATCTCTTCCTGCCGTTGCTTTTTAGAGGGTATTCTTCCTCTTGTGATGTCTTTTACACTGTGTCTTCTCCTTACTATTCAGTGATAGGGACCATGTGGATGAAAGGAAACTAATGTTTTTCACTAATCACTTGATTTAATTTTTATTCACACAAGTGCTGTGATTGGAATTTCATTTATATAGCTTTCTAAAACTGAAATTCTCTTCTCAAGTTTTCTTTCACTTATCCTCTCCTATGTTTAACAAGAAGTATTTGCCCCTTAATCTTTTTCATTTAGGTTTCCAGCTCTGGTAACATAATGCTGTCTCTCATGTTTCTGCTTATCTCCAGAGAGTCTGAATAATTTCCCAAATTAATGTTTCCTGGCTAGTATCTAGAAAGTTCACTGAATCATTTCATCAAGCATGTGCAGGAGTGGTGAAATTAGCATTTATAATAACATATTCTAAAGGAACAAGGAGATCTGCTTACAGCTTATGCCTAGAGGCTGCTTGATAGTGGGACTGTGATGCTCTGCAGATTTTGCAAGCTGTAGGAGCTATAGGGTAGAAAATGAAGTTTCTATCAGCAAGCAAGCGCCAGATCCACCTCAGTGAATCTGTGTGACGTGTGCATTACTTTGATTCAGATCATGGGTGCACTTCCAATTTAGATCTCTGGATCTCTTACTGTGTTCTGGTTCACATCACCAAGCAGTTATAAAGTGCATGAACTGGTTTTCTTTCAAGTCAAGGCTAAACCAGAAGCGGAGGTCTAGGAACACATCCAGTGTGTTTGTGCTGCTGGTGGACATTTGAACCGTGGAACAGGCAACAGGGAGCCTGAAATAACCTGTCTAGGTATACTTACTGCAGGGGCACTGAAACCTCTGCAGCTGCTGTTCTGCGCTTTAGATCCGGTCCTACAGGGCTGAGCTACACACAAATTCAGCCATCATATGTACCCATTGAAACGAGCTGAGCTCTGAAAGTCATAGATGCCAAAAACATTGAAGGTCCTTGCAGGAAAATCCAAAGTTGTCTCCCTGGGCTTTTGACAAATATCAAACACAAAGTAACGAATCATTTATTTACTATTTTAAAGCAGTTTTATTTTGACTTTATTTAATCATATAAAAACTAAATCTGTTTTTCCCTTCAGAGCATTAAATATGCAGTCTCTTATAGATTACATGTTGTGCTAATTTGAGATCATATTAGCCAAAGAATTCTGTATGTTATTCTATTTGCAGAATGTGCTGACCTTGAGGAAATTTATTTTAACCCTGGTAAATTTGCTGGTTTGGGGATAATTCACAGGCATCAGAAGGTTCAGAGGTAAAAATGCTGCTTTAACCTTCAAAGTGCTCATCACTAACGTGTCATTATGCAAGTTGGGAACTTTTCAATCCCTTCAAAATGCATCACCTCGGAGCATCCTCTTTGCTTGTCACTCTATATTATTCCTATCTGAATGTCTTTATTATCTCCTCTTTTCCATAGCATCATATGCAAATATCTCATGCACACCTTCAACGCCCTTCACAACTATAACCTTTCTGTTTAATCAATTTTTTTTGCTTTTCTTTTCAAGTCCATACTGGTATACCCCTGAGTGACTGTGTATTCAGTGGTACCATAACTGTCTTTATGCGTCTATACATGAAAGTCTCCTTTTCTCTTTCCTGGTATTTGTTCCTATGGCAAACCGTACCATATCACATCTTCCTATCAATCCCTGCACAACTACACATCACAGTTGCATGGTCTGCAAAGAATCAGCCACTAATCTTACTAGGTGAGCTGCAAACTGACAGGGATTGTATCTATTTATTTAAGGAAGTGAAACTGAGTCACACTGTATCAATAGTCCACAGAAGCATTCAGACTTGCTTTTGCCACACTTCCTCCTTCATGCCTGCTGTTTGCAATAATCACTTATGGTCTCTTTGTTTCACATTAGATTGCATGTTCTTTGGGATACAGATTTTCTTTGTAACTGTGCTCATCAAACATTACAGATGGCATCTCTGGGCAGTGTTATCAATCCAACAGTAAACCATGTATTGACACTGTATGGGTTCCAATCCTTGGTTTGTCCAAATAGGTTAATCATACTATATTGTTGACACATCATTTCTGAATAGAGTATGTAAACATTTATCTTTGAGTTTAATTCTCAAAAAAGTCACAGAATCTTATATTTGTTTATACCCACGCTCTTCTGTCCTCAAAGACAGTGACATATTGTTAGAAAGCCGGGCCCCTGACAAATGGCATTGGAACAAAAAGCGGGCAGTTAATGACACTAGCGTGGCATAAGTTTGATTATTTAGAATAAGGATGTCTGAGGAAAATAAAAAAGTGCATATAGGCACATATTTTCCATGCCAGCAGTCCAAAGAGCCTTTCTTATTGCTTTTACACAGATAAGTCATGAGGTTCAGGGTGGATGGACGGAGTACTGAAACAGCGTCTATTTTGCCAGTCTCTTTTGGCATGTTTCTTAAGCCACCATTTCTTCTGCTAAAGAAAGATTGTTTAAACCAAGGATTAAGAAAAAAAGAAAAGAAAGAAGAAATGTAATTTGTGATACTATTCTAGCTATTTTACGAAGGGGAAGTAGTCAAAATGCTAAGTTTTGTCTCTGTGTTGAACTGGGCTTCTTTTCTCCAAGCATTTTCTCCAAGTTCTCTAAGCCTATTGAGAAGCTGCAATGTGAAACAAAAAGTTACTAACTGATAATAAAAACAGGCTGGATTTGTCCTGTCCTTTGGTATTGGTTTTGTTTAGTGAAAGAATTTGTAGGCTAATGAATTTTGTCCAAAAAGTAGAAATTTGGATATTAGGATTTTGCTGGATTGCATGTGTGTATAAATGCACATATGTATTTCTTAGACAAAAGAGCTTACTCTAAATTAAAATACTGCTCTTCTGAAGTGTTGAAAAAATCATCAATATGATTTTGATAAAAGGAATACTAACCATCCACACTTTTGTCCTTGTAGATTCTTGTGTTGCAATTCTTCATGTTTTAGGTGATTTCCTATGTGTTAGCTCTCAATACATAACCCAGTGTGTGCCAGTCAAAAAAACATAAAACAAAGCAAGCAATGTACAGAGCCATAGCTTGGTTTCTGTTAGTGTTAAGAAGATCACCTTTCTCTGGATTTAGTGGCACAGTGTTTATCCAAAATGATATGAATTCACTCATCTGAATGAAGTGGATTGGAACCATGTATGAACACCTCTATATAGAAAAACTGTATAAGGATCCTTTCATATTAAAACAAGAATTGTATAAATGGACGGTATATAAACCTCCTTTTATGTGCAGGTACTTCCACATGTAGCCCTTCTGCAGTCAATGTAGTGAAATGAAAGTAACACCTTCTTCAAAACAGCTTTACGAACAGGGAGTTAAGGCAAACTCCCTGTTTTGACTTCAAACTGAGTCGAGAGAATGCGTATTGTCAGTTCTCCTAAAAAGATCAGTGTGTGTCTAGAAAAATCCATTAAAGTCCGTATTAGATCATGCACAACTTTAACAATGCCAACATATGCATGAATGAAATAGACGAAAGCTCTTTGAAAATCAGGGTCTTTCCTATAGATGAAAATCTAAATTTTTCTTCATCTCAGTGATAGTGCAAAAGGAATTGCTGAATTCTTTGCTTGGATAAATTTTGGGACAAACTTTACCCGTTAATTAAACTTAATGTAAAATGAATTTTTAAGATACAGGAAATCAAGTTAGCTGCATGTCATAGCAAGTGAAATAGGCACAGTTCATTGGAGATTAGCATGATGGTGTTACATCTGGCCTAAGTTTTACTGAAAATGTGCTTAACTATTTTTTGCTTTAAAAATGCATAAAATCAGCTATTTACAGCAAGGCAAAGGCTAATTACATTGGTGGTTTGTCTCCTTTCCCTGTCCTATACCATTCATGTTGCACTTGTATATGTCTGTTCACCAGAAAGTTTCCAGTTGTGCAGTGGACATTTCTATTTTTGTCTGCAGGTCTAAGCAAATTCTGAATATTCAGCAACTCAGGACCGGAAAACTGGGCAAGGAAAGAAAAAATATTTTCTGTAAGAATTTATAACTATGTGAAAAGATGCTAGGAAAGTTAAAGGACAACTGTTTTTTCACTCCATATAATTTTTTCATGAGTGGTGTAATTTAGATGTAAAATAGAAAATGTTGTCAAACCTGCCATCATACCTCTTCTACTTCTCATCATTTCTAGTGCTCTAATGTCTGCTGTACAGCCATTGTTCTCTAAACCTTTTCTCTTGTAAAATCTCTCCATTTTTGGCCAGTAATTTATGAAGAGTTTCACAGCTTCTTTGAGAAAAATATTTTCTGTGCACTGAAAGATGACTGAGGAAAACTAAAAATAAGATACTCTGCCAAGTGGAAATATTGTATTTACCCAGAATTATACTTAAAATTAGCCTACCTCTGAAACTTGGTATGACGACAATTCCAGTACAGCTTGTTTGGAAGGCCTGGAGGAAACCTACTTCTCAGTCAAAACATGAGAAAAAAAAACATAGAATCATAGAATATCTCAAGTTGGAAGGGACCCAAAAGGATCATCGAGTGCAACTCTCTGCTCCTTGCAGGACTACCTAAAGCTAAACCATATGACTAAGAACATCGTCCAGATGCTTTTTGATCTCTGACAGGCTTGATGCCATGACCACTTCCCTGGTGAGCCTGTCCCAGTCATCAACCACCATCTCAGCAAAGAACGTTCACCTAATGTCCGGTCTGATCTTCTCCTGACACAGCTTCATTCTCTTTCCTTGTGTCATGTCACTGGCCACCAGAAAGAAGAGATCAGCACCTCCTGCTCCACTGCCACCCTTGAAGAAATTGTAAACTGTGAGGAGGTCACCCCTCAACCTTCTCTTCTCCAGGTTGAACAAGCCAAGTAACCTCAGCTGCTTCTCATATGCCTTGCCCTTGAGACATTTCACCATCTTGGTCTCCCTCCTGTGGAAATACTGTTACTGTTTGACACTCTTATTGCACTGAGGCACCTAAAACTGCACAGAATACTCCAGGTGGGGCCACATGAGTGCAGAGGAGAGTGGGACAATCACCTCCTTTGACTGGCTGGTGAGGCTGTGCTTGATGCATCCCAGGACTCTGTTGGCTCTTTTGGCTGCTAGGGCATACCGTTGACTCCTACTTAACTTGCCATCAACCCAAACCCCTCGATCTCTCTCCATGCTGCTCTCCAGACTCTCATCCCCCAGTTCGTAGGTATAATCAGAATTACCCTGTCACAGGTGGAGAATGTGGCACTTGCTCTTGTTAAATTTCATATGGTTGGAGATTGCTCAGCTCTCTAGTCTATCCAGATCTCTCTGTAAGGCCTCTCTACCCTCGAGGGAGTCCACAGCTCCTCCTAGTTTAGTATTGTTGGGAAACTTACTTAATGCACATTCTATCCCTGCATCCAGATCATTTATAAAAACATTAAAGAGCACTGACCCTAAGATTGAGCCCTGGGGAACCCCACTGGTGACTCATTTCTTGTACACCTTCATTATGTCAGGCTTGGTGGAGAATCAAAGTTTAATTTTGATTATTTTGGTTTCTATTTAAAGGAAAATTCAGACCTAGTATTCCCATTGTCATTCCAGCATCATGTACAACTTTTGGATTACATAAATTATTATCCAAGTAAGATTTTCAAAGTTTGTGGTTATATATAAACATGGAAAAAAAAATGAAAAGGGACCAAAAGCCGGTTGAATAAGAGAAAAAATCCAACTCAGAGTAATTTCACCAACTGATACTAATTCTGGCTTATATTTCATCAGCTGAAACTTCGGTGGGCTAGAAACTTCAAGTAGGCTTTAGTTAAATGCCTCCAAAAAGACTAGTATCCTTAACTAGCTTTTAGAAAGTTTGGCTGGCAATTTTTGGAACCATTCAGTCTAAAGTCTATGAACCTGAAATTGTTCTATGTGATCTGACACAGATAACAAAAAATTATCAGCAGATAACTGATTCTTGCACATGTGAGGAGAAAATAGAAACATTGCTTACAAATGAGTAAAGAGATCAGTGAAAGCAATTCCCAAGTTTTATTCTCACCAGTCTCATCTTGACTGCACTAGAAACTAGAAATTCATGCAAAAGACTCTCAATTGGTCATTTCTACAGAGAAACAGAAAAATGAAAAGAAACGAGACAGAGAAGGACATGGAGAGGAATAGAGAGAGAAGAAAGGGGGGAGGTGAAAGGAGGAGGGGAGAAGGTGGGGATGTAAAGTTGTAATTATGAGACTTCCTCTGTGTATTGGGTTTTCATGGCAAGGTTTTGGTAGCAGGGGGCTACAAGGGTGGCTTCTGTGAGAAAGTGCCAGAAGCTTCCCCCAGATCAGACAGACCCAGTGCCAGCCAGTTCCAAGACGGACCCCCTGCTTGCCATTGCAGAACCAGTGCCAGAAGCTTCCCCCAGATCAGACAGACCCAGTGCCACCCAGTTCCAAGACAGACCCCCTGCTTGCCATTGCAGAACCAGTCAGTGATGGTGGTAGTGTCTCTGTAATAACACAGTCAAGAAGAGTAAAAAACTGCTGCACAACAGCAGCTGGAAGTGAGAAGTGAGATGAAGTGACAGAAAAAGCTCTGCAGACACCAAGATCAGTGAAGAAGGAGAGGGAGGAGAGGCTCCAGGTGACAGAGCAGAGATTTCTGTGCAGCCCATGGAGAAGACCATGGTGAGGCAGGCTCTCCCCCTACAGCCCATAGAGGTCCATGGTGGAGCAGATATCCATCTGCAGCCCATGGAGGACCTCATGCTGGAGCAGGTGGATGCATCTGAAGAAGGTTTTGACTCTGTGGAGAGCCTTCGTTCTCAAAGAAATTCGTAGTGGACTGTCTCCCATGGGAAGGACCCCACACTGGAGCAGGGGAAAAGTGTGAGGAGGAAGGAGCAGCAAAGATGGTGTGTGATGAACTCACCACAAGCCCCATTCCTCGTGCCCCTGCACCCCTTAGGGGGAGAAGAGGTAGAGAATTTGGAGTAACGTTAAGCCTGGGAAGAAGGGAGGAGTGGGGGAAAGATATTTTAAGATTTTTTTTCATTTCTCATTCTCATACTTTAAATTTTGATTGGCAATAAATTAAACTAATTTCCCCAAGTCTAGTCTGTTTTGCCTGTGACAGTAACTGCTGAGTGGTCTTCCTGTACTTATCTCAACCCATGAGCCTTTCATTGTATATTCTCTACCCTGTTAACCCTACCAGTTAAGGAGGGTGAGTGATAGGGCAGCTTTGGTTGACACCTGGCATTCAGCCAAGGTCAAAAGCCACTCTCTGAAAACACAGAAAATAAAAGTGAATCCAAGAGATTAAATCAGAACATCACTCTGTATATAATTTTATACAACACACCTTAACACTTTCAAGTACATGAATACTGGATTCCTGTATCACTACTCAGAAAACTGAGATTGCCAGTTGTTAAGTGACATGATCAAGATAACACAATTCAGTGCTGGATCCAAGATTCAGACCTTCTCACTCTGCCTGGCAGGTGGGAGTTGCCCACCACCCACGGCGGTCACCAAGGCACTTCATTCATTGCTCTCTCCCAGACTAGCTGTGAACTGGAGCTGGTATAGAGACTAGTGGGAAACAAGCATGTGTGAAGGGTTCAAATGACGCTTAACTGATTGGTTAAAAAATGCAAAATATTATCACAGAATCTTTTAAATATGAATGACCTTTCTGACTGGAGGAGAACATAGCAAAATGGAAGAGGAGCAGGTAGTGTTTGTCCTCTATCTCACGCTCTTCCACAGAGCAGAGAAGACTGTGTCAAAACTAATCCTGTTTTTTGGGGGCTAGAACTGAAGGTGGAGATACTTTGCCTGTTGAAGTCTTTGGGCACTGCCCAGACAGAGTTTTTTGCACACGTTTTCAGAAAGGACTTAGGATTAACTGGCGTGGAGATTTCCTGACTTTTGCAGTTCCACAACTAAAGCATCTCAAAAATGTATGCAGGCTGCCCTTGACTATAGTGGACAAAAAAGAATGACTCCCAGTTGTGAGAACACAGTATGTTAAAAGCCACTTGCCATAAAAGATTGTTATGGTTGAGAGAACCACACTTTCTATGATTTTAATAATGCAATCTCTATTAGTTCATTTTGAAGCTTATTCAAGGACTTCTAAACAAGCTAATCAAAGGTATTTTAAAAAAAAGCATGCACTTTGTACAAGGTCAGTTTTCAAAAAGGAATGCGTATACAAGTACACAAATCACTGTGTATGAATTACTGCAAGTGCGAACTAAGTCTGTATATACAAAGTAAGAATTAGATTTGTAACAAAGCAACTTTTTGTGCAAATCTATTTTATCTGTAGCTCTGCTTTGTAGTTTTGAAAATATGGGTTATGATGTGTGTAGTAATTAAGATCAAGGATGGGTAGCATGTAATTGGTGGAAAGAAATAAAAAATATTCTAGCAATTTCCAATGACTCCAGTGTTATGATATGAAGAATTGATGTGAGTGGATCTAATTCATCAACTCTGTTTGGTCTCCTACTATATAGCAATCTCAAATCACAAATTTTGTTTAATTTCAGAGATCAACTCTCTTGTCTTATAACCTCCATAACTGTGAAGACTGAAAAATTGAGAATAGTCAGGATCAATTCTGTCTTTTGGGAGTAGAAAGATAACTACATTGACATGCCTCTACTCACACAGAAAAACCCTTAAACTAGAAGCTGATTATCCTCTTGAAAAAGTAAACGTGTATTAACTTAATGCCAAAGGTCTGTTTGAACTGCAGTAATGCAAAAGAGAGTAAGGATTTCTCTTACGTGTTGTTGCCTATTCTGGACAATGACTTGCAGCAGACTTGTTACATTGCTTTTATTTTATGCTATGTCTCTTCCAGTGTGCCTTTCTTCCACAACCATACAAGAAAAACCAAATGTATCAAACCATGCTCTTTTCAAGGCTGCATTATCTCCCCAGATCTTCTGACTCACAGAGTTTGCATGAAACCTCAGGAACATCTGCTTCATGCAATGAAGTGCAGTGAAAAAATCTTAAAGCCAACACCACCTCCAGACTAAAAGGTTGGTAAGGGGTAACCAGTAATTATTGTTTATTTGTAAGCAGTTTTAAAATGTACGTCCCAGAGATGAAGAGTAACTAAATTATAGCCCCCAAATTCACAGATGATCTGACAGAAAATTAAGACTTTTGCCTCATAAAATATCTCAGAAGGAATTTTGGGCAAGTGACTAGTGATTTTTCATGGAAAAGAAACTCAACAAGAAAACAGATGCTCACAAATTCCAGGATGGAGTGCCAGAAACACCAGGACTTGAAGAAATGCAAGGCAGGCCTGTCCCAGAGCCACAGGCACTGTAACACATACACAATCCTTCATGCATACATGGTAGAACTGCCCAGAGCTTGGGAACATGGGCATTTGGGGTTCCTGGCTTACTAACAATCCTAAAAAAAGACACACGGAAGCTTAACTCCTAGCTGATCACCTAAAGAGATGGCTAAATGAAAGGAAAACCTGAAGGTTTGTCAGAACAAGTTGTATTGTTCTGAAAGCCTTTCAGTTTCCACAAGACGGTGTTCCCCACCCCAAAAAAAGTTTTAAAATCAGAGAAGTCCCAACAAGCTCTATTTGTGAGAATTTCCTTAGTACAGGCATAGAGATCCTCTGACTGAATATGCAAAACTTTTTCTTATTATATTATCTCTATGAGCAAGCAAGGCAAAAAGTCAAATGTATATATAGAGAGAGAACTATGCACACAAGAAAATTACAGAGAGGGATTTTCCTGCATTTTCTAACACAGTAATCTATTAATACTACTTTAGATATGATCATACGATGTTATACAATGTGCAAGTCCTCATGTTTAGATAATTAAAGGAACATTTTAAAAATGCATTCTGGCTAGCAGGAAAGGATTATCCATGGATTGGTTTTAATCTTCAAAAGATCAGATTTAAAAAAATTTAATCTTTCTATTGCTTGTATTTAACCTGATATAAAATTTAAACTGACATTTTTTCATCTAAACATATACAGATACCTTACATAGCAAACAATTAGTTCACAAATTTCCATCAGAAAACGTTCACAGCTCTAAGACAGCAAAGCAGAAAAATGTCTTATTTACTAAAAGAATCAGCAGTTTTCTGCAGGCTTGCTTAGATTCGTCTCTGCAGGAGCTATGTCTAATTCAGATTAAAATGTCATTGATTTCCCTGTAGGATCTCAGAGAATCTGCAAAGGCCCTTTCCTGCAGGGAATTTCACTTGTCGCTGGTCACCACAGCACATCAAAATGGTGCGTACATTCTGTGTGATTTAATTAAACATAATTATGCAAGTTAGGAAACACATTTAAAGCACTGTACTTCAATCAACCCTTTGCTCTACCTATTAACAGTTATCCAAGTCACTTCACTCTATGTTGATGTGATAAAGAGCAGATATGATATAACCACATACAGAAAAGACGTGCACAAAATAGAAGCACAGGGAGGAAGATACACTCGTAGCCTTTAAGATAATTCAAAACTTACAGGAAGAGTTAGGTAAAAATTTTAGTACAATAGCTAAGCAAAACCTAGTTTTAAATTTAAAAACATCTTGCATCCATAATCTCCCAACTTTTCTCTGCTTTTCTTTTTCAGCAAGAATACTTATCTTTGTGATTATCCGCATCATAACCATCAGTTGATGGCATTTGACAGCTGAAGTAAACCCTGACCAGAAGTACTAAAACAGTACTGTCTGGGAGTCTAGGTGAAATGAAGAACCTTTGTAAAAACTTCTAATGTGCCCACCCAAAAAAAAAAAAAATCAAAAACCATGGACATCTACAACTGTAAGCTTTATAGGGCCCCTGTGAGGCAGCCTTGAAAGCAACCTTCAGCATCTGCTCCTCCAATTTGCATAAGTAATTGGTAAGTGATTAGGAGCACACGCTGACAAAAACAAGCTCAGCATGTGATGGAGTGGGCTGATTCTCTTGTTTCAAGTTACACTGAAATTCAGAAGGATTTGGAAAGAATTATTATTTATTGAAAGAGTTTATGACCTTCAGGTTAATAGATGTCTATGACCTGCCTCAACAGTTATGTTCCTGAGGGTGATAGAACTGTCAATGATGAACACAGAGCAAGGGACAGAGCTTTCATTGCAGTCAGGGCCTGTTTTGGGGACTTCTTTACACAGGACACCACTTGACCTGCAGCTCAACCTACAAAATGCACTGCTTTGCTTTCTGAATTCATTCTTACCAAGCAACATGATGGGATGAGAAGAAATGGCACAGAAAAAGAAGCTTACTAGACTACCATTCACTCCAGGGAAGAGAAAAGACTGCGTCAAGGCTGTTGTGCTAATCCACAACTGCGTGTTTCTGACTGATACCTTCAGTGAAACCTGGTAAGTTAATCAGTAAAAAAAAAAAATTATTTTATTTTTTAAGCTTCTTCCACTCTCAGTGCTGTCTAGTCAAGGTGTACCTTCATCTCAGAGTTACCCATGTCACTGGCACTATGTTTTCAGACAACAGCCATCCTCACCGGGGTGCCAGCACCACACAGCAGCATCAAAGCCACTCTGGAGTCCTCAACTTGAGCTGCTTGCATGATACTGAGACATCTGGGTTGCGATGACAGCTCTTTGTGTGAATGTAAAAAAGCTTGATTTCTCATTATGCCTCTCGGAAACTGCCTTTTTCTCCCATGAGAGCAGACTTTGAGGAGTCACACACTTAGCTGTGCCATCCAGCCAAAGCCAAAGCAGATCATTCTCTGTGTGCAGAGGATCGATGGCTTGGGGGGACTACAGGCTTCAGTGCCTTGACCGACTTCGAAACATCTCTTAAAAAAGTGGGCAAAAGGTACACAGTATGTCCTGACCTCAGGATGTCTTGAGATCATGCTGGAAGGTGACACTTCTGTCAAACTGCAGCAGGGCTCTGAGAAGCTGAGTCCAGCCCCCTGCACAGTCCTGCAGGCTGCTGCGGGGAGGCAGGGCCTGCAGGATACCATCAATAAGAGCTATGTCACCACTCCTTTCCTCCCTTCGCATTTTGACTGATTACAAACACAGAAGACAACAGAGGATCTGGGTGCTGCTGAGATGGCACAGGTGCCCTGCAGGTCCAGCTCTCCCTTCCATTGCAAGAACTTGTATGGAGCAACTTTTCAGCTGCCTGAGGATGCAACAAAAGTGCACAACAGGCCTTTTAAACCAGCTCTGCTCCTGTAAAAGGCAAAAGACAATTGAACCTTGAGCTGGGGATGGAGAAGAAGAGAGGGGAGGTGAGGTGAGGAGAGAAGAGGAGAGGGAGTGATAATTCGGCTGTGGGGTGAGATGACCAGTGATTAACACAATTTTCAGAAATCTAGTTTTGCAGTAGAAAATCATGATAGAACAAATTTGAAAACATTACCTACATAAACAGAAACTGAAATTATCATTTTCTTTTTCTATCTGACTTTACTTCTTCTCACAATATTCAAAGTCAAGACAGAATTCCTGAGAGCACTACTAACCTGCTGTAATTACCAGATACAGCCACATTAAAAATTATTTCATCACCTCAGTGGGAACTGAGTGAACATTGGTTTAGTTTAATTTGGGCAGACTCCTATCCCAAGAATTTGCCCTTGAATGTCACTGAAAAATATGGATAAGAAATATGCAAATAAAATTTCTCACAATTACAATAATCTGCGTCATTTAGGCAGAAGCATGGTGTTTTACAAGTTATGAGAAATCTAAAAGCGGAATCCCTTCTTTCTTAGTTTGCCACTTATGACCACCTCTGCTCTCCTCTGTGCTGCAGCAGAAATTCTTGTTCTGCAAGTATTTCTTCCACTCTTTGCATCACAGGCTATGGGGTACCAAAACATACAACAAACCCACCTCCTCCTGGTCCTTCCCTTCCCCTTATTATTGACAACATGATGCTTGTGTGAGAGAAGGAAAAGGGAGCAGAGCATACAATGTAAAATAACTTCTGTTGTCCATTGGTCTGTCTTTGGACTGTGTATACAAGCCTTTTCAGAAACTATGTCATTCCTGGGTTTGTGAGTACGCTGCTTTCAACCATATGAAATTATATAGAAAAAATGTAGTAGGTCTACATATTCTGTTACATTTGGACAAGGGAGAGTCTGTGGTTATTCAGGATGGGCAAAATTTGTGAAGTTTTAGTTGCTGGCTGAGGCAGCTGGGATGCAAAGACAGTTGCAGGCACAATGGGGGCTGTTATTCAGTAGTTATGCCAGTTACTTCTGTTTCCAAAATACAACCATCCCAATATATTAGGTGCTAAAAAAAGAGAAGGGTTATAAGTCAGCATGAAATGGCCTCAGTGAACATCTGCTGTGAGCTGTCTGTGTGGCAGTAGATGAATGTGAACTCTTTGAATTAATCAAGCAGGGCACGACCTTACTGAAACATTTATGAAAAAGCAGTTGCACACCATGGCAACAGAGCCTCTTCTCTTTCTCTTTCTCTTTCTGATGCAGAGGGTGGCTCTTCACCAGACCCAGCTTCCATACTTCTCTGGGGAACAAAAGGGACAAGGAGTGCGATTGCTGTAATCGTTTTTGTGAACTGCACAGGTCAGTCTCGAGCTTTCAGTCTGGTGAATACCTGGTCTTCCTGATGGTCTATAAGCAGCTGTGTAGAGCTCTCCCAGTGTACTGTACAATTTTGCTGATAGTCACAAGTGGGCAGGCTTTATTATAGTTACAGCAAAAAAGAGAAAACACTGTACTTTATTAATTTGATGTCAAATAGGACCACTTCAGAAAAACAGTCTGTGTGTTGTGATGTTCTTTTCCTTTTCACTTCACTCATGGTATAATTTTCAGTACCTTCTGGAGGCCAGTAGATCCCAGTGAAGGGCAAGGCTGAGTTGATGTCTGTGCTGAGCAGGCACCTCTTGGGTTGTGCTGGAGGGAGGTCATAAAGTTCTTAATCTCAGATTCTCTTTTTCACACATGCTATATTTGCACCCTCGCCAGAGAGCTTGTCATAGGTTTAAGCTTGTTCATACACCTACTGACTTTGTTTTCACTGCAGCTTTTGATACTGTTCATAGTCATTCTGCATTACTAAACTGAGACTGTCAGTGCTATCTCTGCTACGGTGCATGAAATGTTCCTTTTGGCTCTCCATGCAAGCTTGTCCATGTATTTTCCAACTTTCTATAACTTTCCTACTGTTCTTCATGTTATACATGTTTATGTTATACTATGCACCTATCTTCATCAGTAAATTCACAGAAGAATGACAGGTCAGTTGGCACTTGCCTCAAACTTGCAAGTAGCAGAATCCATTAAAAACTAACACTAAATTGTGAGTGGGTGACGAACAGTGAAAATTAAGCGACTTCATTTTTCACTGTAAAAAAAACATACTGGAAGGTTACGTACGTTGCTGGAACAATCAATACCAGTTGTTTAAAAGTAAAAAATTCCTCTTCCTAAAAATAAAAGGTACAGATTTTCTAGTTAATGACAGTGTTTAAATGCGTGTTTTCATACATAATCAGGTTAACCACTGTCCCATTCTCTGTTATGTTTTGTGACTATTAATCACTGCCAAGTGATACTTTATTTAGCCTCCTGCAAAATATCACTCTTTCTTTCAGAAGACCAGGCAAAGAGAGAATATAATTATATGTTTGTATTTCTACCTCAGGGTTTTGTACGCCTTCTGAACAATGTAGGCGAAGTGTTTCATTAGAAATAGTCCACATGTGTTTTCTCCTTCACCTCTCCCTTCCAGCCCTCATATTTTCACCTACTGAAAACAAAAGGTACCAAAGTAAGCTGTTATTCTGAAGAAATGGCTAGTTTGACTTTGAATCACAGAATCACAGAATAGTAGGGGTTGGAAGGAACCTCTGTGGGTCATCTAGTCCAACCCTTCTGCCGAAGCAGGGTCACCTACAGTAGGTTGTAGAGGACCTTGTCCAGGCGGGTCTTGAATATCTCCAGAGAAGGAGACTCCACAACCTCCCTGGGCAGCCTGTTCCAGT
>Ga0065711_1011106_pt1 | contig 24794 bp, 31 predicted proteins | sample Hoacrofraction12_FD_59098 | JGI IMG/M metagenome (GOLD analysis project Ga0065711, IMG submission 59098) | Hoatzin crop microbial communities from Cojedes, Venezuela - Epithelial fraction 12 v2 (version 2) | ecosystem: Host-associated > Birds > Digestive system > Esophagus > Crop | place...
CTCACTTGATTTCCTTGGGATGCTCCTCAAGCAGCAAGACCAGGTTGAATCAACTGCAGTGGCTGCTGGTCCTCAGATCCCACGAGGACTTGAATCCTTGCACCTCTTACCCAGTTTCAACGGGGTTGTGCATTGATTTGGTGGGTTCCCAGAGCTGGGTCAAGAAGCACTTCTTGGAGTTTGGTTTTCTTCTTTCTTTTCAGGATGAAAAAGCAAACTCAGCCGTTTTTGGGGGGAAAAGGGAGGACAGAAAGCACTTGATTTAAAGCAAGCTTTGCCTTCCTAGCCAAGTTGTTTAAGCAAGATAAGTCTCTACATCCCTTGAAATACATTAAGTGTGGCTCCAGGGGCCATTGTGGAGACCCAGCACTGCAAGAATGCAGATTTTCAGGGAAAGCCTTATGCACTGTGACAATTTAAAGTACCCCCGAAGGGCGTTCACTCAGGCAGAAGCACACTTTATTTGAAGCATATTATGAATGAGACAGGAGAACAATTTGTTTGCTGGAGATGGGCAGTAGATCAATTAAGCAGAGCAGAGGGCACAGAGCAAGTCAATTTGCGAAAGGGCAAAATACAGAGGAGGTGGCTACATTCTCTTTGGATTCCAAGGTGGTGTTCTGCTTTCCGCTGAGATGCGGTTGAGGAGCTAGGCTTCAGGATCCTGAGTGCCTGTGGCTTGTGGCATCCCTGGATGCATGTGGAGACTTGCCTGCACTGAGGTAGAGGTCACCATCGTATAGTGAGGCCACCAAGCAGCGGGCACCCTTCCAGGGGCGTTGGGTCATCCCCTTGGCTCTGCTCACCCTCCTGGTTATCCTGGTTATCCTGATCACTGGGGCTATGGGGCAGGGCCTGCTCTCCAGGTGGTAACAACATGTAAATACTGGGAAACCAAAACGTATTAAGCTANGGAGAAGGAAAAAGAAATGGTGAAAGCACATTTGTGGTTTTGGGTTGGGAGAGAGGCTGACTGCATGGTATTTTAATTTATCTTCTTTTTGAGGGGAAGGGACTTCCCTTTGCTAAGGTAGAAGGCAAAGTGCTTAGAGCTACAAAATGTTACTGGATGCCCAAATCAGATATTTTTAAGTACGAAAAGGCAATATCTGAAATCCCCCATCTGAAAAACAAAGGATCTTTTTTTTCCAGAGCCTGTCTGAAAGTGGCTAGGAAAAAAAGCACGATGACGGTCTTTCAGTCACAGAATCACAGAATCTCAGAATGGTAGGGACTGGAAGGGACCTCTGGAGATCATCAAGTCCAACCCCACTCCTAAACCTAGAGCAGGCTGCACAGGAGTGCGTCCAGACGGGTTTTGAATATCTCCAGAGAAGGAGACTCATGACCTGAAGTATGAGGTCAAGGACCGACTGTACCTTTCTGAATTTCAAGAAACAATGAATCCAGATGAGTGCTCATAAGTTAATCAGAATATGAGAATAGATGGAAAACCATTTCACTGTTCGGAGGATAGTGTGCAACCTAGAATGGCCTAGGAGCTCTTTGTGTGGGGGCAACACGAACCACAGCTCAGTCAGGAACAGGCGACCTGATTTGACCAAAGGGATATTCCATACCATATGATGTCATGCTCAGAAATAAACGCTCGGGGAAAGGAGGATGGGAGGACATTTGTGGTCATGGTGTTTGTCTTCCCATGCAATCATTCCGCGAAGGCCCCGCTTCCCAGGCAGTGGCTGGGTATCTGCTTGCTGATGGGAAGTAGGGATTGAATTCTTCTTTTTGCTTTGCTTGCACGTGCAGCTTTTGTTTTCCCTGTAAAGCTGTCTTTACCTCGATCCACGAGTCTTCTCACCTTCCTTCTATTTTCTCCCTAGCCTGCAACAGAGAGGAGTGAGCAAAAGGCTAGGCAGGTGTTTGGCTGATGGCAGGGGTCAACCCACCACACCCAGGTTCTCCACTTGGTTTGATGTCTTGGCATTGTCTTCCATGGAGGGGAGTGTGTGACTTAGTCTCTCTAGAAATATAGTATGTGCTGCGAAGCCTGTTGTTACGCACGAATGACATGCACACTGGCTTGAGCGATGCTTTGTGTGTGTTGGGGAAGCCATGTCATTAGGAACCATAGCATTACCAGTGTGAACCAGGAAGAATGAGGGCTTTCAACAGTCCTACTTTACTGGGTCTGTGAGCCAGAGAAGCTGCCTTAGCTGTTATGAGCCACTCCAAGGATCTGCCTCCTGGGATTTGAGCTGACAATCCGCCTGCAGGAACCCAACCTACAAGGGATCTGCCTGGGCAACACAGTGTTTGCTCTTCATTTCATCCAGATGTTATTCCCTCTCTCCTTAAGGGCAGGACTTGCTTTGGTGCTAAGGGTTCTTCTAGGACAGACCCAGAGCAATACGCATGGAATAGGCTGATGAAGGTATCTTTTCCTGTACTGAATGATTACAGCTGAGGTCTTCTGCTGTCTGGTTAAATGCAGCATGTTGCAAGGCCTGGTGCTGTTGTTTGCAGAGTGCCTTGTGCAGTTGCTAAAACTGGCTCCTTATTAGCTGCTGTGTCCTGGCCTCTGTGTTCATTTCACCGATGCAAGACCAGCCCTCTGGTGAGCTCAGAGCTGTACGAACGTGGCGTGCTGCCATCCCGTGTCATTTGATGCAGTCTCTGTAACAAGTACAGCCATTCTGCTGCTTCTTATCGTAAAGGACCTGTCCAGGAGGAACTGAGGGCTTCAGTCAACAAAAGAAGGGCCCTCAGTTTACTCTTGTGGCACTAGCCCCTAGCAAGAAACTGCTCACAATTTTGGGAAAGACGGTGAGGCTTTCTTGAAAGGACAGGTATTCCCACTCCATGGGAGTGCGGGTTTCCCTACGGATCCCCCCATGGGTGCGATAACATAGCCATCACATTATGCTTTAGTCTACATTTGGTTTGGCTACACTGAGATTTCAGTCCCTAAAACTCCTGCTGTAATGTCCAGTGGCTGAGCATCCCCCGCCCCAGTGACTGCCTGTGAGCTGCCAGCTGGAGGGGTTTTAACCCTTGATGTCCCAATCTGTACCGGGATCTCTGTGGTCAGCACTCACAAATATTTCAACTGTTTATTTAATATGTACCCTCAAAAAGCCTCTGCTGAGTGAGCCAAAAATTCCTTCAGAAGTAATAAGAGAGAAACCTGCTGATAACCTTCTGGGGTCCTTGGCTTATCCCACAAGCTTCCCCTCCTTACTGGTCCCTGTGATGCTGAAAGCAGCAATCTGTGGGCTTCAGCTCAGTCCTGAAATGCCAACAGCACAGCAGCTCTAGCAACAGTCTTTACTATGTGTAAGTAAACTGGCACATAAAGAGCCACAGCACTTAATGAATTGTGACACTGGCAAGTCTCTTTGTCTACACTAAACCCTGGGCAAACAGGAGCCAGAAGCAATTACAAACTCTGTTTTTTATCAATAACCTTGTCATCAGGCTGGTTGTTCTGCTTGTTTGGGTTTTGTTGCAGTCTGTCCTGACACACGGTGACACTGATGGCAGCGATGCCAGACATTAAGCTCCGAGCTGGGGAACATGGAAAGGGAGCCCCGAGCCTGCTGCCGGGCACCACAGAGCAGGCAGGCCAGCGCAGGGTGCCTAGGGCCATCATGCTCCCCGCCTGGCCAGGCACGTGGGGACACGGTGGGGAGCCTCCTCTTTGTGCCACGTGTTGCTCTGGCCTCACACTTCTCTGCGCGGTGCCTCTGGCTCAGTTCTACCCAAGCACCACAACCAGGGCAATGGGCTGTCCATCTCGGAGAATCAAAGCCACGTTGCTTCCTTGATAACCTTCTTTACTTGCCTACAGGCAGCACAGTGGTAAGTTAAACTCAGCAGCTCTCCACATACAACTGATTGGATGACAGAGGTATGATTATAGAGGATGATTTGCCCTACAGACTGCATCCCTTGGAGATCCTGGGAAGCNGAACATGCATTGACAAGCCGGTTGTCTTCTCAGACACCACCCACGTCCAGTGCACACATGGGAACCAAGGTGAGCTGCTTGCATTTTATACACCAAAGATCTGCAGGCAGATCCCTAACTGTATCAGGTGGACCATGAAAGTCTATTCAGTTGTTAGCTGGCTTGAAGAACAAGACAGTCTTGCAAAGCTCATCCATGCAGGTCCAAAGGCCAAGGCCGCATCTTGGTGACCTCCTACAGGAACGTGGCAGAGAGCTCCCAGGTGCCAACATGGCAACATGTTTGCTGTCAGAAAGTCACTGGAGTATTCCCTTCAGTGCACTGGTGCTGACTCGCATATTAACAAGCAAGCACTGAATCGAGCACTTCTGATTTTCTTTGTTTCCTTAAACCTAATCGAAAGTTAGATTTTACTCTAGGTAAAAGTGCTTTGTTGTGACTTTCTGAACCCTTTGCTTCCATTTGACCTGATATTGATGTGATTGTGTGGCTGTGGTGCTTTAAAATCTACTTGGATTTTTGGGGGGGATGAAGCATTTTGGTGCTTTTGAACCACAGTTTGGGGGAAAGCTTGTTCTGGGGATGGCAGGTGCATTCTCTCTCTCCCTTCGCCTTATCTGTTTAGCAGGGAAAATTCTGATTTGCAACCAACACCTTGCTCTCCATGTTTGGAAGAGATTTATACACAGGACTGGCAGGGCTAGACAACATCTTCCTTTAAAAAAAAATTCAGAGAGGAAACTGGGTTTCAAATGCAATAAATGTTCTATGGAGAGTTTCTTGTTTCCAGGGAAAATGCTGACATTTTTGTCACAATCAATACTTAAAACCCGTTTTTCTTTCAAAGGAAGCTGTTTTGGCTTTCTATCCAGAATTTGAAATTTATTTATTATTTCTTCCAAATCCTATGTCCTACACATTATATTTTTGCAAGGTACAGGTGAAGCTCTTCAGGAGATTTTATCCTTTGTTTCTGCAGAAGTGTTTCTCCCAGCTCTAGGAAAGGTCCCAATGCTTTTTCTGTGCTTCCCTTCTACTGTTTCCTAAAGTCCTTTTTTTACCAGGTGTGTTTGAAATCCCGAGCAACGCGCCTTTCTGCCGTAGTAGTTAGAACTGAGTCCAAGTGATTTAAAGCAACGATTGCCAGACCTCTCTGCCTTTCTGGAGCTGGGATGTCAGATGGGTTGGTTGCTGCTGGACAGCTGTTTAACCTGAGTTGTTCCTGTCTTCCAGTGGAGGCACGAGGCATGGTGTACCCATGGTATACCCATGGGTTAATGAACTCTCTCACAGTCTATGAAATTTGAGCAAGGGTCTAGGAGAGCGGCACAAGAGTTTGATACTGGTTGTTTGCTTTTTCCCCATGAGCTTTTGCCCTTAGGCAAAGCTCTTTCAGGCCCCAGACCTGCCATCTTCCTGGCACTGTAGTCAAATCTCCAGGGTTAGATGCCAGACATATGGCTTGGCCTGAAAATCTCACCAAAGGCGTCGCCTTTACTGTGGGGAGTTGTTAATTGATTCACTACCGCCTACCCCTCTGGGGCCATCTGTTTGGAAGTAGCCACATTCTCCCTGATGTTGCTCTGGAAGACCCTTGAGTCTTTCAGCAGATTCATGAATAAAACATAGTGCTCCATGAAGCACAGGAGCTATTTTTCAAAGGCCTCATATGGGGAAATCGCATGCATATGGCTTTTCTGCATCTTTAAGATCAGAGCCAGAAGGGACACCTCTAACCATCGCCAGTGTGAACACTGTAGCCCAGTGCTGGTTATGGGGACACTGGATATGGGACTTGGGAGAAATAAAACTGGATGGAACAACATGTGTTGGCCAGCACATGGCATTGCAGGTCAAACATAGTGACTGTGAATTGCTCCGGTGCAATCCACTGTAACAAGGGCCCCCTGTGCAGGCAGAGGCCATTGCCAAAATACAGGCAGAGCTGAACTCCAGATCCAGCAGAGGAAAGAAAGGTAAGGAAAAGGAGAGGACACAGGCTTTTCCTATGCTTCCCAGAGCAACCTCATGGACAGGAGAAACAGCGAGGGTGAGGGAAAGCCTAGATATCTAGACAGCCAAGGCAACATCACTGGAGCAAGTTGAGCTGGAGATTGGCACTCCGGCCACATAGGTCAGGCACTGAAGATCCAGAGCTGAGCTTCAGTAGATGGGGCTGTGGGTGCAGGGCCCAGTGGAGGGGCTGGTCAGGGCCATCAAGGCCTATTAGTGCCCTCAGGGTCCTGACAGTGATGATGAGAGGCTCCTCATCAGCAGTCTTGGGGTTAGCTGCCATCTGACTCCAGTAGTTTTAGGTGAAGAGGGAGGATGGTGAGCATGAGAGGAGATATGGACTGGTTTTATTCACAGGGAACAGGGAGGAACTCTTGAGTTTTAGGTGTTCAACCCAAGTCACTTCACTGGAGAAGGTGGTTCTGCTTTTCCAAAACTGGGCCCTTTAAAAACTTTCCGAGTTGGGCAGCCAAGACCAGAGTGAACCAGAACCATCAGTTGCTTTGGAAATCTGGCACCATAGTGCCTTGGAAAATACTGCACTCACCTGGATGTGTGCAGGTTATAGCAAGAATAGGGCTGTGAGTCACGCTGGACAGCAAATGCAGTAAAAGATGTTCCCTTGTACTGCTGTTAATGCACGGTCCTATATGCTCATGCGGCTTGCCTTAGTTATTCTTGCATTGCCCTTATTAATGTTGCTATTAATTATTGAAAAAAGGAAGAGTGTGGTTACATCATTATGAAGAGGTGAAGGAGAGCTCCGAGATGCACACAGCCTTCCTCCCTTCTGTTTAAGACTGACTTTAAAGAGTAGGTGGCCTTTCTCCAGCTCTGGTGTCCTCCTTACAGCCATGGTTGAGGAGCAGCTTAAGAGATGAACATGAGAGAAGACAGCACATCACCCTCTTGGAAAGAGGGGAATGATGTGAGCGGTTCATGGCATCTTCCTCTGATTTGATGTGACAGCAGAGTGCTCTAAACACTGTCTCAGGAAGCCAAGTATAGGCAAAGTGTCTGCTTCCATCTCCCCCAACCCGTCCCCTCCAGCTCCGGCTGAGATAAGGCTGCAATTCACCGACTGCATTGTGTCTGGGAGAAGGATCCATTCTCAAAACTGCCTGAGACAGCTGGAAATGAACCCCAGTAACAGCTCAAAAAATAAGTAAACACTCACCTTGCTGAGAGGCCCCTCTTCTGCCTGCTCATTTCAGCAGAAGGAGCACCCATGGCTGCCTAAGCAGCCTCAGCAGGAAGGACAGGGGGCCTTCCACAGAAGCTGGCATGGCCTCCTTGAAAGAAGTCATGGCTTATAATCGTAAACACGTCATTTGTAAAGCGTACAAGAAATGTATATCCAAATGGACAAGTGCCTGAATGGTCATCTGACACCGCGTGCCTTGGGTGTACTGAAATCACTAGGTATGGTGAAGAATGTGCCCCTGTGGAAGGAGACCTGCCACCTCACTGATTCTTGAGAACTGTGGTACCCATCTTCTGCCCCAAAGACCTGTGCCCCTGGGTGACTTCTCTGTAAGTGGGCAGCCAAAGCCAAAGCGCATTGATGTCTGGACTCTTGCAGGTGGCCGCTGTAAGGAGGAACTGGAGGAACCAGTGGCAGTAGTTGTTATCTATCAGAATACAGAAGCTGTTATTCCTTCCTGGAATGATTTTTCATGGAAGTGACTATCTGCAGCACAAAAATATCATGAGCTGCTGAGTTTCACAAGTCACTTAGACTTGTACAGAGATGTTTTCAAGTTTCCTTGCATTCTTTTGGCTTTTTTCTTGCATTGTGGGGAAAAAAGAACCCTGGTCTCTGGTGTTCAGTACTCCAGCTGCTGTGTATTCGGCTGCTGCTAGCAGCTGATATCCAAACAAAACTGGATGCCTGCTGAGCAAGGAAATGTACAGCCATGAACACGGAGGTTCCCCGATGAATGATAAGGGAGACACTTACTTTCGGGAGTGCAGAAGGTGGGTATAGCTCTGGGATGAGAACCTGTTCTGTGTCTCTAATTATGGCCCCACCACCCTGAAGGAGCAGCGGACAGAAGTGCTGGAAGCAGACGTGTTCTACCAATTTGTGATGCCAGAAGGGTGCTGGGAAGACTTGTTCCCACAGGTCCAGAAGACATGATCTGGGAACGATGGATGGCCATGCATTGGCGGGGAATGGCCTCCAGTAGGGCCGGAGTATGATCTTCTAGCAGCAAAGTCTGAGCTTGTGAACTGGGCCGTTTCTTCAGCAGATACGAAACTCAGCACATGCACACACAATTCTGATACTTTCTTGTTCATCTTCGAATGCTTTGTAAGCTCACCCCATGTTGCTGTCAGAGGCTTTGTCTCTAGAGCACCCCAGTGTGACCCATCTTCTCAAGCAGAGCAAAGCAATATGCTTACTTCCTTCCATCACTGAATCTCATCCACATGAGTCCCTGCTTTTCTTCAGTGTCTGCTACTCCCTCCTGTCCTAGAGCATACAAACCCCCACATTTCTTATGTGCCCTGTGGCTCTTGTGGTGTGATGCTACAGGCAGTGTATGTTGTGGACTTAGCACTGTTGCAGAGCTGGCTTTCTTGTTTTCAGGAAAGGAAGCTGCGTGCAGAATATCCCGGTTTCTGGGCAATGTTCCTATTGTGCAGTTACTCAGAGGGGCAGAGTGAGGTTCCTCTTCCCAACCATGTCCTATCCACCTCTGGAGCTTAGAGAGAGAAGAAGGGTCCTGTAAGAAGGATCACCATCAGGAAATCCTAGAGAAAGCTACACGGGTTTGCAACCTACCAGCCTGGGTTATGAGTGAAAGTATGCTGAGAGAGTTCCTCTGAAAACAGCACTGCTATGGTTTGTTCCTAGTAAGTATCGGATTCAGAATTTAGAAGATCACGCACGTGTTTTTAAGGTGCTTGCATGAACAAGACATACAGCAGATGCACCTCAAGGCGCGGGTCTCATCACAGCCTCTAACAATGGCGCAGATGCAGCTGGCTTGAGACATTTGACTGTGGAAGGTGAGTCTGACCTCAAGCACTGCTGTCAAAGGCAGCCAAGATGACAGGCTGTACCTCAAGCTGCTAAGTGTTGCTATGAGGCTGGAAAGTCAACATAAAGCCCTTACGGCCACTTTTCCCCAAGCCTTCTGCCAAACCATGTGCAATTGTGCCCAAAGTATCCCCACTTTTGGCATCATCACCAGTGCCGATGCCTTGCTGAGGAGGTGCAGGTCTTCTGGGTTATGCTTTTATTGTGCTACAGATGAGGTGTCTTTGACCTGATGTACTTTGTCTCCTCGTCTCTTTGGGCCATAGGACGAGAGGCCTGCAGTATGTGGGGAGATTGCTGTCTGATCCACTGGGACAAAGGGGAGAACCCTGCAGGATGAAGAAATGGGGGCTTGAGAAAGGGTCAGACGGAGAATCCAGGTGAAGAACGTGGCTGGAGCCATCCTCAAAGCAACGCATGCCCATAGTTCAGACATCTGTGTGAACATGATCTCTCCATTGACAAACGTATGTTCATGGCAGCCTCCTCTCTCAGAACAGGTGCTGGCTTTTAAGCCTTGTTAAAATTAACAGAACCCTTTGCTAGCTGTCAGGTTCTATATTGAACGAAGACAAAATGTAAAATCCTAAATATTTTTTTTTTTCTCCTTTTAAGACATGATGATAAATGCCAGTCTTCCTGAGTCAGCTGAGCCACAGAAAGTAAACACTGATGAGATTAAAGCCTCATGTGTGGGAAGGTAGACTGCTGGCACTGAGGCAGCAATGGAAGCTCTCCAGCTATATTGGCCAACTGATTATCACTCTTTAAATCTCTTCCAGTTTGGAGAATATCAACCAAGGAAGGAAGCATCAACAAAGCACGCTGCATATTTGTCAGCTTAGCTGAGACCCTGCACCTTGGAAGCTGGGAACAGAGACACAGAAGTGAAAGGCACATGCAGTTTTGATTATTGCAGGAAAAGCCTATGGGATTTGGGCGCTTTGATCCATGTTTTGTTAAGGGAGGAAGGGGCAAGGATCACAGCTCCAGGGAGTTCTTACCAAAAATGGACTTGTGGACCAGTGACGTTAAAAGCAAGTAAATTGGCTTACTTCAGGTGGCAGTGGAGGAAAGGGAAGTTCTCTGTCTCCCTCAGTGTTGGCGTGGGGTGAACATCGACGACACTGCAGGTGTAGCCTCTTACCAATCCATGGGCAGGCTGCTATTAATTTAATCACACAGTATATTATACCAGGAGAAAATCCAAAGAAACACAACAGATGGAGTTTCCTTTAAAACAAGTAGCTCATCCTCTGTATCCTCTTCAGTACTGACTCCTGTTTGCACAAACTTGCCTGCCTGTGTGTGGGGATCCCTGAAGAACTTGTTCTTGGAGATGTCTGCTATGGCAGCACGCCACAATGAGATACGGCAGTCACGAAGCAAGCAGAAGCAGGTGCATGGCCATAGCTGTTTGCAGCTTGATGTGGCAGCTTCTCCAGAGGCAGGATATCCAAGCCAGGAAGGGATGGCTGTGGTAAAACGGCGATGTCAACACAAGTTTAATTTCATAACGGGCTGATGCGGGCTCTCTATTCAGCTAATCGAAGACATGATGGAGTTGGNAGCAGAAGGGNGAAGAAAGCTGCTGAAGACACACGTGCACCAGAGCCTGCTCCCACTGCTTTTCCACCTGCATGACGAGAACCAGCTGGTGGCAGAGGTGAGGATTTCTGTCACTCGAGGGAAGTGGCTCGGTTGCCTCCTCCAGCCCTGAGCCTTGCCCGGGTGCAGGGGCCGCAGGCCCTGTGCCCTGGGCTGCCCCGCCATCTCCCAGTCTCTGCTGCTCTGCAGGCCTCCTGGGGAACCCTGCTTCGAGCGACCGAGTTCCTGAGGAACTGGAGGCTCCAGGAGCTGCTGAGGGAGGAGGAGCAGACATGGCCGGTCGGCAAGTGCCTTGTAAGCATGGCCCCGAGGCTAGCGGGAGCTGTGACGGGCTGCGTGTTCCTAGGGCTGGCTGGGCAGCACTTGAGGGGTCAGCAGGACAAGAGGCTCCAGATCATCTGCGAGGGTGAGGGACGGCAGCGGGGTGTCAGCGGGGTCTGGTGGGGAGGAGGAGGGAGCCCTGGGCATGGAGCTGCACCCCCTGCCCCGGCTGGGGAGGGCTCTGCTCCCTGTGCGGACGAGGGGCAGCACGGGCAGAGCAGAGGGGGATTGCAGGGCCACATGGGGTATTGGTGGCCAGCACCTTCCCACTGATGCCATTGGCCGCCTGCAGGGAGAGCTGGGTGGGGTGGCCCTGGCAGGAGGGGTTCCTGAGGTCCCCGCACATCCAGGCTCTGACCTCGGCTCTGCTCCTCTCTCTTGCAGCCCTCCAAGGCATGGAAAATGACATCAGCCCGTGCGTCTGCAGGCTGGCAGCTCAAACCCTATTGTGGCTCAGAGCTCCAGAGAGGACTCCTTCCTGCAGACCCCGGCTGCTGGGGCTGCTAGAGCAGCTCCGCAGGGCGTGGAGGAGGTGGCCTTCTCTCCGGCTCCGTGCCTGGATCTGCTGCGGCAGCTCTGCATCTTAGAGCTCATCCCGGGAGCTGCGTGTGCTGGGGCCACCTGGGCGTGCGGGGAAGGCCGGGTGGCTCCTGGCCTCTCCCTGCCCAGGGGACAGCTCTTCTCTGAGAGCGCTGTCTTTCAGCCCGACTTGGGAATATAAAATCCCAGCCATGAACCGCCACGTGTTTCCTGCCCGTGTGTTGCTGGCTGCAATGCTGGGGGGTCCGAGGCGCCATATTAGCTGGCTCCTATGGAGCTCCTTCAGAGCTGTGCTGCTGCGGGGCAGCTCTGCCAGGCTGGGGGGAGACCCTGAGGGGACGGGGGGGTGGAAGCTGGAGAAAGACTCCGAGGGGCCATGGCAGTGGGGTGCCTTCAGGGGCATCGGGGCAGCTGAAGGCCCTGAGGGGTGGGGTGGCAGGAGGCCATGAGGGGGAGAGCTGTTGGGGAGGCCCTGAGGAGCTGGAGGGCGCGAAGCCCTGAGGGGTGGAGTAGCAGGAGGCCATGAGGAGCCCCCACGCAGCCACCTGGTTCCTTGCCACCCCGCTTCCATGGCGCTTCCTCGAGGCGTCTCCCATCCCTGCGGCAGAAGCCCTTGAGGCCAGGCCTCAGCAGGGTGGTGGGGATACCCCCCACATGCCTAGGCTGGCCTGGCTGGGGGAGGAGGAGGAGGAGGAGGAGACTCCCCAGAGGCCTGTCCGCTGGGTGCTGCCAGCGAGGGGCAGGGCCAGGGGCAGGGCTGGCGGCCAGCCTGGGCCCCCGGGTTGCCCAGTCCCGGGCGCTGTGGCCAGGACCCTGCTGAGACAGCGCTCTGGGCCTGCAGAGCTGCCGTGACCCTGTGGAGGGTGACGGTCTCGGAGCACAGGACTGCAGAGAAGGTGCTGCCTTCTGCATGCCTTTCCTGTGTGCAAGCACAAGAGCGGGAACCCCAGGCCCTGAAGCGACGAGGACCCTCAGGAGCGAGTGACCAGCCGTGCCCGCTTTCCAGCAGCCATCGGCACGACTGGACATAGCAAAGCCCCATGGCCTGGTCACAGGCGCCAGCTGCTGCGGCGGCCTGCGAGAGCAGGAGGAAGGGAGAGGAAAAGCTTTTGCCCCCGGGCACCCTCTCTGCGGGCTCACATCTCGTGTGGGAAGGGCTGGACGGGGAACAGCCCCCAGCGCCAGGCCACTTCTGTCCCCACGGCCTCTGGCGCACAGGCACAAGAAGACCTGCGGGAGTCTTTTGATAGAAGTGCTGCGGCCAGCAAGGGTAGATCACGGCAAAAGTTCCTGCAGTGGGTTTGGTCCCTTTTCTGAAATCCCGTCACCTCTGGCAGTCAAGGAGTATCTCTGTCTTGCCTTGGTGTGAAAGCTGCAGATTAAGAGCTGGAGGCAGATTTTACAAGAATGACCCTCAGGTCTGCTCTGTTCTCCTTTGAGCACCCTCATTGCAACTTTTCCCAGCTTGCCAGATTGGAGCTGCTCTTGTCTCCGACATGGGAACATTTATCACCCCACTTCCCTCCCTGCGTGCTCACGCTCCCTCCATGCTCCGTCCATGCTGCTGCATCACCACGCCTGCCTGACTCCCGCACACCATCTCCCAGTGCCCATGGGGCAGCTCCAGGGAGATTTGTGCTAGCCCCGTGAGACCCAGCACCCGCAGCATCAAATCTCCTCGGGCCGTCACTTGCCAGGTCTGTCCGTGGCTGATGCACTCCTCACGGGACTGCTTTCCACGAAGAAGGGGCAGCGTGTGCCTCTCCCACACACGAATGGCAAGCCGGGATAGTGGAGCAGGGCTGGAGCAGGCGGTGTGATGCCAGGAGCAGGGGAATGTGATGCCAGGCGGGGGAGCAGGGCTTCTTGTGCTTCCTTTCTGCACCCCTGTGCCAGCGCAGACGGAGGAGCTCATCCCTCACCAGGAAGGTGCCATGTCAGAGACGTTACGCACAGCCTCAGGCGCTCATCTTTGTGCAGCAGAATGGGGTGCACGTCCTCGCGTGGGGACGGTGGCTCTCAGAGCACAGCTGTCCCAGCCAGCCTCTCCTCTCCTGGAAAGCTGGCCTGAGTGACTGCCAAAGTGCTGCAGGAGCCCCCAGCTTCACTGCTCACCCACCACGTAATTGCCTTATGTAGCCATTTTGTCCCAAGAGGTCTTCGAGAAAACGCCTCACGGTACTCAGGAGCTGGCAGGACCTGGCCTTGCTGCCCTGCAGCCTGCGTGGTGCTGCTGGGAGAGATAAAGGCTCCCATCCAGGGCACCCCCAAAGCCTCCTGCATGTCCTGTGAGGCAGGGTGCACCTCCGGGCAGTCGTTCCCAGCCCAGCTAGGACAGCACCAACACATCTCCTTGGAGCAGCAGGATAACTTTTGTTGCTGGTCAGGGTCTGTTGCTGTTTGCCTCCCCGAGACCAACCCATCCGATTTTCCAGCAGGGCAGCAAAAACCCAGGGAGAAAGGGGCCCTGAACTGCTTTTACATACACCGCCCTGCAGAGCGTGCGCAAGACAGGCGAGCGGCTGAGAGCACATCTTGTTCTTCCAGAATATTTACTCCCCAGTCATCTGTGGAGGTCTTCTCCCCTGCATTCATTGCCTGGGAGACCAGCTAGGCTGCTGGCTGCCAGCCCGTTCCTCAGCTCCCGGCTTGCTGCTGCAAAGATCGGCAGAGGGCAGGGCAATCCCACCAAAGGGTGACCAAGGACAATTCCCAGGACCTAGGGCATCCCACCGCAGCGCCATAGATGAAGAGGAGCCCATCCCACCGCGGTGCCATTGATGAAGACTCCAGGGTGCCCAGCCACCCTCCTCCCCAAGCAGGGTGCAGCCAGCTGGGCAAGGTCCCTGCCACAAAATATGAAGGGTGCCAACAAAATTGCTCTTGAAGGTTCCAGAGATCCTACTCTAGGCTTAAAACCTGCATCCCCTGGGGAACAAGCCCACCCTGAGTAAGAGGCAGGCAGTGCCCACCCTGAGTAAGAGGCAGGCAGCGCAGCCCTGCTCTGGCAGCTGGCCCATCCCGCGCGGAGGCTCCCAGGAGTGAGTACAGGAGAGCCAGTGCCCCTAGCCCTGAGCTGCTTTGCAGGAGCTCGCTCCCAGCTGTGCTATGTGCGGGGAACAGGGTCTATCAGCAGCCACAGCAAGAGGATGGACCGGGGCTGAGGCCAGACAGGAGCGGCAGGAGAGGGGGCTGGAGGCAACACCGGGAGCAAGGCTGTAGCGTGGACCTGAGGGCTCCGTCCAGGAGATGGAGCCAGACACAAAGACCAGCTACCCACAACGTCTGTCCAAGGGCCATCCAGCAGATGGGCTGGACACAAGCTGTCTGACACACAAGTATGAGGTCCACACAGCAAACAGCACCTGAGATAAGCTACCTGTTCCACAGGTCCAAGGTGCATCTGGAGACAAAGGCACCACTAAACACGCCCTGACAGAGCTCAGGCCAGGACTCGGTGCTCAGGGCTGAGCTGAAGTGAGCACGGGGCCCAGGGCTGGAGGATGTGTGGGGTGAGGGTCCCAGCTGAGGCCATTCAGGGTCATCAAGACCCACTAGTTCTCTCAGGGGCCTGACACTCGAGCAACCCAAGGTTTTGAGCATGAGGTGTGGGCCATGCAGTGCCTCAAGGGTTCAGCTCTGGTTGGGGCTACTCCTCAAGATGGGGGTTGAGGGGAGCTGCACAGTGATGGTGCCCATCCCCACACATGGCTGTGGCCAAGTACCCGTGACCTGTTTCCCTGCACCTGTCTTCCAAAAGTAGAGTTTGTGGATGTTTCCTGAAGCTGATCTCTCTGTGCAGGGAAGGAGGAAGGACCAGGTACCATGTTTGCAGAGATGTTTCATCAGAGCCCAGAGTACCTCCAACAACTGGTTTCTTTGCGTCTGTGAAATCCCAGGTACATCTGGGTCACCAAACTTTGGAAAATGTCATTTGGTGGCCAAGGTTGACTTGCTAATTTGCTCTTCTAGGTGCTTGGCTTTCAAGGGTCCTTGGCACTCTCCTAGTGAATGCACAGAGGGGTCACAACCCCTGGAGATGCTCTTTTGCCTTCACAGCAGATGGACAGGAGAAAAAAGCCAACTTTCCTACCCACAAACTGTAGCAGAAGAAATGAAGCACGTGAGTGTCCAGCTGTGCTGCCAGGGCGATGTGCCAAAAAGTCAGCTTCGGGGACTGGGGGCCAGGCAGAGGGGGCTGCATCTTCTCTGGGGCCCTCGGTGAGGCTGGGAGTGGTAGAGGGCAGGGGAGTCGTGAAACCACAGCACAGATAAGCAGGTGTCTTTCTGCAGCAGGCAGCCATGCTCATAAATAGCAGGAAGTTTCAGATACCCTGGAAAAGCGATTTCGACTGCAGTTGGTTTTGCCACACACAGGGGGTGGTTTGGTATCTGTGTCTGGAGGACGTGCTGCTTCTCCAGCTTGCCAAGCGTGTCAGTCCTCCGCGGGGTCAGGGCACTCACCTTGCCGGTGCCTTGCCGGCAGCACCCACCGAGCAGGAGCAAGTGGGAAGCATGCCTGTGGGGATGCATCTGCAGGTGTCTTTCCATGCCAGGAAGGCTGGAGATGGGCTTTTGTGGGAAAGCCTAGTGTCTCACCCGAGCACGTGAGCCCAACAGCTGGATCTTTGAGAAGCAATTTCAGATTTAAAGAAAAATCAATCACAGGGGGCAGTGATACCAGCCCAAGGATCCCCCAGCGCCATGCAGCCTGCATATCGGGAGCCTCCTCCTGCCCANCNNCCAGCAGTGACAGGCACCGCTTGGGAGCAGAGAAGGGAGGATGGAGAGCTGCAAACCCACACCTGTGTCTTCTAGATGCTGCGTTTGGGGACAGCTGTGACACCTGAAAGAGAAATGGAGCAGGACCAGCCCTTTCCCTGTGGCAGTCAACCCAGGCATGGGAGGGGAGTGGAGAAGGACCCTTCTTCCCCAGCTTCAGGGGACGCAAGGGCAGAAATGGAAGTGCAGAGCAAGCCTTCAGGGGCCAAGTTTGCACCTTGTTTCACAGCCGGGGGTGGGAGGGTGGGGGGACGAAATCTGGCAGCTCGCCCTCTTTGGAAAGCGTCCAGCTGCCTGAGGAGAAATTCCTCACATAGCTTTGCTGTGAAGAAAGTGCTGACCTGTTTCGGGGGCGTTTGCTGAGCAAGTGAAGACGAGCCAAAGGCAACTCGTAAGTGGTGGGAGAAAATGGCCCGTTTTCTCATCACTGGGGTTAGGCAGCAGGTCAGGCTCTTTGGGAAAAGCCGTGCCTGGTGGCACTTGGTTTGTATGCCATAAGTAACTCCGTCAGGATGCCCTGATGCTCGCTGCCTTCACGCAGGGCAGAGAAGCTGACGGTGCCGCGCCGTGCGGTGGTTAAGTGTCAGAGAGTGAGCTGGCAGCTACGTGCAGGCTGCTTGGCCAGGCGCTGGTCTGCAGGACCTGCCCGTGGTGCTCTCTGAAACCCTGCCAGTCCCAGGGGTGGAACCCAGGAAACATGCGGAGAGCTGGAGTCTCAGGGTGGGGATGAGATGGCGGGTGGGAGAGGGGGCCTTTAGCTGTGGTAGGACTTGGAGCATCTCTTGGGATGCAAGGGACACGCACAGGACAGAGATGCTGTTCCTTCATCGTAACGTAAGCAGGCTGCTGGCTCTGATAACCGCAGTGCCAGAGTATTTAAACCAGAAGCAGGTGGGGGGGAAAAAGCACCTGGTCTGGCCTGCTGGGAGTGATGTGGGGAACGCAGCTCATGTTCGGTACGCTTCTGAAAATGCCAGCAGGGAAATTAACAGCGTAACTGCAATAAATAAGGAAGGCAAATCAGATCCCCTGCAGCCCCAGGGGAGCAGTCAGTGCATGTCTGGGCAATGGAGCAAGGGCAAACCTACAAGTGCTCCCACACCATTGCCAGACAACTAAAGGCAGCTACGTAGGGATTTTAGGGGAGGCTGTAATAAGGGGACACTTCAATGACCCACTCACGGACTAGATCGAAGTGTCAGGGGACGAGATGTAACGATAACACTTTTGAATGTGGTACCTGGTGCCAGCCCCCTAGAAGCAGTCTGAGAACCACCAGGAAAAGATGCTTTTCTGGATCTGCTCTTGCACAGCATATGGGACTTAGCTTGGGAGGGTCTGGGCCAGCTGTGATACCACTTGGTTTTAATTTTATGGCAAGAAAGAGCAGGCTGAATAAATCTAGCACGTAGTTAATTGATTTCAAGAGAAGATACCATGTAAAAATGAGGAAATGTGTCAAAAAAGAAAAAAACAGACCAATCCCAAACCTCTCAGCAGTGCGGTCCAGAAAGCCAGAGGGCTCCAAGCTGCCTGGAGGCTGCAGAAAAAAACGCCGTATTAAGAGCCTCAGTAAAACATGGAGCAAAGAGCGAATAGGGCAATCCCATAAAGCCCCCACACAGCTGACGGGAAAGAATGAGAAGCACAGGATAAAGGTTGATGCTGAAGAGCAGAAGGTCTGCCAAAAGAACAGGAAAGCTGAAAAAATGCAGCAAGTCAAATATGAAGGGGGAAGCAAGAAGGCTTGGAGCAGGCTTGAGGAGTGGCCTGCTAAATGGGCTCAAACCAGTGGTGAACAGCTCAGCAAATCTAGGACCGGGACCGGGAGGTGAGCAGGGTGGGCAAGGATGGGATGACCACAGAGCTCACAGGTCTTTGCCCTGGGGGCATTCCCACCCCCACCTGTCCCAGCTCATTTTTTTTTTCTCCAGACAGGTGGGAAGAGCTCATAAATTGGAATAGAAATCCTGTCGGTGTTATCCTGGAGAGACAAGCTAAACGTCGGTCAGTCCTGGACATCTTGGAGGTGACCAGCACCATCTGGGCCAGAAAGGGGTGGGGCACATTGACTGTCAGCAAGTTAGGTCCTAGCACTAACCTATGCAAGGTGGGTATGAGGATCCTTGAGCGCGGGGAGCCTCACAGGAGCAGCCCTTCCTGGTGGCCAGACTCCCTCCCAGGCTGTGGGAAGCCTGGCAGCTCAGTGCATCCTGGCATGGGGAACCGGGGCAGAACATCAGGGCATCCAGCGGCTGAGCAGCCTGGGGCGGTCTGGTCCCTTAGAGCCAGCCAGAACAAGCTCCTCGGTGGGGAGCCGGGAATTTGCACTTCCCAGGGAGGAAACAGCTCTTATTTTGAGTCTTGCTGGAGCAAAGAACTTCAATATCTTTGTTTTTTTTCCCTCCCCCCAGCTGAGTCAGAGTTGACTGTTCCTCTCCAGGGGAGATGCTGAGTGCAGTCTGGGAGAGAGGAGGTGAGAACCTCCGGGCTGCTGGGAGAATCCTTAAGGAAGCAGCACTGCCATATGCCAGGGCCTTCAGTTTTGGGGCTGTCTGCTCGTGGCGTTACAGGGAAAACACAGGAATGCTCCACCACCGACACAGCATCCTCACGGCCCTCCTCCAGCCACCACCTCGCACAGCAACCCGCATCCTCCTGCCCATGTCCCGCTCCCCGTGCCTGAGCCAGGGACAGCCACAACTTACAGCCCATCAACGCTGCGCCTGGCAAGCCGGCAGTGATGCTTGCAGGGCTCTGCCCGGAATGGCAGCCTTGGCTCAGCCCCGTTACCGCACCAGACTCGGCTCTCTCCTGGACACCTTGTCTTGCCTGGCCTGATTTCAAGGCTCTCCCTTGAGCAAGCACCTGTCTGTTGGTACAGGAAGGAGGAGCAACATGCTCTTTTTCTCATGTTAAAACTAAACTGCTTTTCAAGAGGTCTGTCTGAAAGGGCTGGGGGAGGGAAGCAGGAATCCGGATGAGTTTGCTTGCTCTGTGGCTGCGGCCCCGGGTCACACCTAGCAGGGCGGGCGGGCATTGGTTTGAATTGCACTGCAGTTTCTGGGGGAAAACGGGTAGGTTGGTGTGTGAGGAGAGCTTACCGGAGCACAGCACCCACAGACAGGCCATGCGAGGGGAGGGTCTGGGGGAGCCATCCTGGCCGGGAGCTGGAGGCTGCTGGCGGCCGTAAGAAGGGCATGGAGGGGCCGGAGCTGGCAGCCAGGCTGTCCCAGTGTGGGAGGACTCAGTTCAGGCATCACAGCCGACCGAGGTGCTTGGGGGAAGACTTCGGGAGCTCTCCCAGCCTTGCTGGGTTTGGTGGAGCCGGAGACGGCTGGTGCGCCCTGCGAGCCCCAGCCCTGCAGAGGGATGGGGTCTTTGGGCAGAGCACACACATGGGAAGGGGCAGCGGGTGACCTGGTGTCCTCCCCTGGGTGGGTGACGGGGGCACAGGCTGGCACGCATGTCCACGGCAGCGACAAGAGGTGCTGCTGGGGGAATGCCGTGAGCCTGGCCGCTCTCCGTGGGCTGGTCCCCTCGTACTCTCGTAGCGTCTGTAGTCATCGCATTGGGGATATCGGTGGGGACGCGCCTGTCTCGGGTCTTTAGGACCTGTTCACAACCATGAATTTCTCTCCTCCCTTCCTAGCTGGTCCTACCCACCTCCCCATCCTACTCTGGCAGCAAGCGCTGTGGCTGGGGACAGAAGACGCCTGCTGGGACCTGCTCTCAGCTGAGCCTCAGCAAGTGCCCCCGATGCTGGTGTTGCAGGCTGCGGTGAGTAACAGCTTCACATCCACCTTGCCCACCGGCTCTGGCAGCATGTAGCCCTCCATCGTCCCCCGCTTCCTCCCCTCCTCTCCTCCCAGAGCCCCCGCCGGGTGGTCTTGCCCTTCAGGCAGCTGCTCCATCCCCTCCGTTGTTGCAGATGCTCCTCACCCCAGCTCTGACAGGTCCCTCTCAAGCTGTGGGGGACCAGACCTTCACCTCGTACCAGGGATGCGGAGGCACCAAGGTTTCACGAGGCTCCAGAGCTCTCCACCCTGCTTATTTTCCACTGGCGGTGTACGAGCACGACTGGGCAGCAGGAAGGGAAACAAGTGCCATTTCCCACAGCCAGCCAAGAGGCAGAGACCCAAGGGCAAGCTGCCGGGATGAGGCATGCGAGAAGCATCCGCCTCGTCCCCTTTCCCATGAAACGCTTCTTTCGGTTCTTCGTCTGATGTGTGCTGAAGTATTGATTTTCCCCTGGAGTGGATGAGTCACGCAGAAGCCGGGAGGGAGCGGGGGCTGCTGGGACACCCCAGGTGCCTGTGTTTGGCGGGGAGGCTGCATGGGAGGGAGCGGGCACTGCCCGGGGGTGCGGGCAGGGGGCAGGGAGAAGGAAGAATTCACATGGTCCAGGGGGTCGGCGCTGGCTCTTTCCCTGCCGACACTGCGCAGGGCTCCCCAGCCCTGGAATAGGAAGAGGGGTCCCTCCGCTAGCCCCTCTCCTCTTTTCCTGGGGAGGAGGTTACTGTGCGCAGAGGGGTGAGTTCTCAGCTGTGCCTCTGCTGAATTAGCGGCTGTCTGCTGGCTCTGGAGCAAATGCTCTCGCTTGCTCTTGTCTCTCGTGGGTTGCTCAGCTCTTTTATTGCTGATATCCAGCTTGAGAACGGGCCAGGCCATCTCCACCACATCGTGACTCCACCAGATGAGAGCTCTCCACAGCACGTGGCCCAGGGAGACAGGCAGTGGCTCCGGGACGTGGCCGGGGCTGGGGTCCACTGCCCACCCAGCCGTATGCGGGGGTCCAAGCTCTGCAGTGGTAGGGAGGAGGGCTGTGCCATGCAATGTGGGGGGACTGCAGACAGGAGTCTGTCCTGTCCCTGCTGAGGCAGGAGGTGATGGTGCGGCTGTCCCCAGGCCCCGGCTCGCCTCCCTGCTGAGCCGCAGCAATCTGTGCTGTCCCTTCCTCTTCGCATCCACAGGAGGGATGAGGGTGGGCTCCCAATCCTGGAGCATTTCTGCTGCCGGCCAGGCCTCCGGCCGCCCCCGTAACACCTCCTTCTGCCTTCTGCAGCCCCTCACTAAAGCATCCACCAGACCTGGCTACCAGGGTTGGGTGCGGTGCTGCTGAGCTCCCAGCTTCCCGACACCCCAACCTGGTGTAGCTCATCCCCCGCCTACATGGGCGGGTAACGTGCTCCCCAATCAGCCAAGCTCTGGTGCTTGCCAGCTTTCCTCTTCTGGAGGAATATCTGGATTTCCAATTATTCCCACTCCCTTCCTGAGTTCCTTGGGTCCTTCCCAAACACCCACCTTCGTGTCTGTGCGAGCTTCACCTCCGGAAAGGAGGGATGCCTTTCGCAGACCAAGATGCTGTCATGTCATCCCTTGCCAGATCCTCACTTGAAGGTGTCAGCGGAAGGGAGAGCAGGGTGCTGCCCTTGGCAGCAGACATCCCCCCTGCACCAGCTCCTCCGCCGCCATCCTGGAGGGTCTGGGCCATCAGTGGACATGGGCTTCTGAGCCAAAGCAACGGATGGGGCAGAGAGATGCAAAACTGGCTGGTGCCAGTGATTCTGAGCACTCACACCCAGGGGCTGCAGCTGGGAGAAGGTGGCTTTAACATGGACAAATGGCACATCAAAGCGGCAGGACCAGCCGCGGTCACCGCCTGGGGACTGGTGCGGATGGGACAGCCCTGCCTGTCCGTGGTTTTCTGCTCCCCTCTGCCTGCTGCAGCCTTAGTTTTTCTGCACAGATGCTTGACAAATATTGTCCTTTGCCTTCTTGTCCCTCATTGCCTGCTTGGCCCCAGTCCTGTGGCTCCCACTGCTCCCCAGCCTCCTCACTAAGCCCCCTGCCCACATTCCCACTGCAAGTCACAGGAGCATCTCAAGGCAACCGTGCAGAAGCCACAGTTTTTCAGCAGTGGCGATGGTTCCCCGTGCCCGCTGGCACCCCTGCCGCTCCCACGGCACACGGCTCACGTCTCCTCGGGCTGCCCGTCAGCCTGGGGACACTCTGCCCTTCACAGCACAGGGGCAGCCGTCGCGCCGAAGCCGTTTCGGGAGGGGGACGTGGACGCAGGCCACGCGTGCTGGCCCCGGAGCCACTGCCAGGGCTGTGCCTGGGCCGTGCGGCCGGCGTTTCCAAGCCCTCCCCTCTGCCCAAAGGAGGGAAAAACAGGCCAGTCGTCCCGCAGGGTTGCCAGGGTGACATTTTTCTTTGGCTGCCGCGCTGTCCCAGCCGCTGAACTGGCAGGGGCTGTGTGCTGGGAGCTGGGGCAGCCCCTCTGTCCCCGCACTGGGGTCTCCCTGCCCAGGGCCACCCAGCAGCACGGGGCCACCAGCCGCGGGATGCAGCTGGGAGGGAGCGGGTGGGAGCCAGGCGCAGGGGCAGGGGGGACAGCGGGACCCTGGAGGAGCCGTGCAGAGATGAAAAATGCCAAAGCTTTGCTGGAGCTTGAAGCCTGCGGGGCAGAAGGGCCTTTTTGGCTGGGGTTTGGGAAGTCGCGGCTGCGAGCGACCGAGCCACCGTCAGAGCACCGCTGGTTTCCATTTGGTCGGCTTTCGAAAGAGCTGCCTCCCTGGCAGCGTGTCCCCCCCTGCGGCGGGCACTGTTTGTTTGCTTGGGAAAAGATGAGCCTCATTATCTGTCCTTCGTGGCTCTCGAACTTTAAAGCACAGCAGGAGGATATTTTACGATGGGAAACTGCCCCGGTGTCAGCCAGGCGCTTTGCGTGGAGGTCTGCTGGGGGGAGACGGCCCCACGGCGGTGGGGCCGGCGCTGGGGCAGAGACCCTCTGGCAAGGCACAGGAAAAGCAGGAGGGTGGGCTTGAACCTGCCCCGTGTCTCTCCCCGGCGAAGAAGCGCAGCGGGAGCTGGGGGAGCGCAGCCTGCCTGGGCAGAGCCCAGAGGTGCGGAGAGGAGGACGTCGGGGTTCACCTGCACCTGGGCGCAGGTTGGGGTTCACCTGCACCTGGCTCGCAGCACCCAGCGATAACATCTCTGCTCTCGGTGGCTGTGTCGGAAGGTCCGGGAGGGTGGTTGGGGTGGCCCCGGCCGCGTTGGCACCTCCTGGCCCGTGTGGTGCTGGCAGCGATAGGAAGGGCCAGCGCCGCGTTTCCACGCTGAGCTAGAGCCATGCCCGGAGCAGCTGCCCGTGGCCTCCTCTCCCACCCCGCAGGAGCATTTACCTGCCCGCTCCCACCTAGCCCATTAAAAGCCGGCTCGCTTTGAAGACACCGCAGCTATCAGGGAGGATCATTTTCTGTTTTCAGGATTTTTTCCAAGCACCATCCTTGCCCCGGGACTCTCCTCCCACTTGCTCCGCGCTCCCCAGGCCCAGCACCACCGCGACTCCTCCTGCAGCCCGTCCACCCCTGCGAAAAACCCTGCGTGAAATGGCAGCCCGGTGACTCAGGGCTGCCACGTGTTGCCTTTTGTGCAGCCCAGGTACTCGGGCAACGCACTTCAGCGTCTACCTGGAGGAAAGGAATCCAGCTGCGGGAGGAGAAAGGGGCGGTAAATCACTCAGCATCCAGCTGGGAAAGAGTGAATTTAACAGTCCCGACTGCGTGAAATCGTTCTGCACCCAAACAAAAGACGGCTTCGGTGTCTATTCATCGCTCTCAGACCGGGGTCGTGCCGAGGGGCTGCCTTTGGCTCGGCGGGGCAAGGCGCGGTTAAAAGATTTACAGCTACAAGACGGATATCGATAGCGTGCACCTCCGCGGGCACGGAGCCGAGCAGCAGGATGTCGTGGTTTATTCTGCTAGATCCAAACCGTGGCTCAGACTAAACACCGCCTCTGCCATCCGTGAATCACTTCTAGATACCCTGGAAGTTTCCAGGGCTTGGATTTCAGAAGCTTGCTTGCCGCGGGGCACTAAAACGCTGCGGAAGACAGAGCGAGGTGTGGCAGGTTTCGTGGGGATTATCCTGCCCTCCGCGGGGCTGGAGGGAGGTGAAAGCTGGGGGTAAGGGGAGGAGGTGGAATAACCCCTTTCCCTGCATGGGAGAGGTGAGGTGAGGTGCGCTGCCGGTGCTCCGGCCCCCCAGCACGGGCTGTCCCGGGAGGGTGCCCAGGGGCCCCCCGGGCCCCCCGTCCTGCCGTGCTGGGCCGGATTCATCGCAGGAACAGCTAGAGCAGCAAGGGAGGGCTGGTGGGGTTCCCAGCCCCCCACACGCAGCAGGGAGCAGCGAGGGGCTGCTGGGGTAGGGAAGGGCCAGGAGAGGAGGATGTGGGGTGCCCAGGCGGGAGCACCCTTCCTTCCCCGCTGGGTGCCCCCGGGGCTTGGGTAGGGGAGAGGAGTGGGAAGGAGCTCAGCCCGCTGATTCACCCCCTCCTGCAGAGAAACCCGCGGGCTCGGCGGTGGAGCAGGCGATGCCGGGGCAGGTCCGGCCCTCCGGTACCCTTTGGGGGCGAGGGGATGCTCCCTGGGGGAGCGAGGGGATGCTCCTTGGGGGGGGCGAGGGGATGCTCCCTGGGGAGTGAGGGGATGCTCCTTGGGGGGAGCGAGGGGATGCTCCTTGGGGGGGGGGAGGGGATGCTCCCTGGGGGGG
>Ga0065711_1033808_pt1 | contig 24794 bp, 9 predicted proteins | sample Hoacrofraction12_FD_59098 | JGI IMG/M metagenome (GOLD analysis project Ga0065711, IMG submission 59098) | Hoatzin crop microbial communities from Cojedes, Venezuela - Epithelial fraction 12 v2 (version 2) | ecosystem: Host-associated > Birds > Digestive system > Esophagus > Crop | place...
GGGGGGGGGGGGGGAGGGAATACTACATAGCCTCTTGGATATTCTCTGTATCCTGTTGAATACGGGACCCTGGTTGTAAAATATTTTGAGGCAGCTAAACATTAACTTGCAGGATTTTCCAGAGCCCCTGAGAATATTGCTCCCTGTGATGACAGCTGCTTGATCATGTTTAGAAATCACATTAGTACCCTACATAGATTTAGCTTGCGTTGGTGGAAACCTGATGGCCTCTGACCAAGTGAGAGTCAAAGGCTGAAGAGCTGAAATCAGCACAGCAGCTCAGGACTGGAGAGAGTGATGATACCTGGCAAGTGGAGGGAGTGATGCTACATGCCCTCTCTCAGCAGTGATTAAATTTGATCATTTGTATTAGCATCAACCTCTTCCAAAACACTTTGAGTAGGAGCCTTTAGCTTTTAATTGTTATATTGAAAGCTGGCTTTGCTCCATACCCATAAATTTCTCCTTAATTTCATTTCTGATCTCATCTGAGATTATCCATACCTTTGTTTTGGTTTTTTATCTTGTTTGTTTTATTTTTTGGTTAAATTTTTAATGTTGGACTTTGCACAATAAAGACTGGAAGCCAGACTATTGGGGAAAGTGTCATCATCTGAGCAGTGCAAAGCACTTTGAAATAAAGACCATAGTGCTCAACAGTACTTCAGAGTCATCTTCTTGCTACTCTTTTTAAGGCAGAATTGTTTATAAAGATTGTCACAGGAATTTAACTTATTCTAGCCTTTTGTTATTCTTTCTCATTATTTTGATGTCTTTTTATTGATGTCTTGCCTAAAAATCTCAAGGTTTTTGTATTCTTTTGTTATGAGAGATGAGAAATCAAACTTGATATTTGCAGAATGTCACCAGTATGAGCTGGGTACAGTCATTTGGACCTTTTTTATGTCTAACTGATGACATTCCACTTGTTCATGCAAGGAGCAGCTCCATCCCTCAGGACTTTCTCCACAGGGAGGTTGTGTATGACTCTAGTGCGACATACTCCATTGAGATAAATTCTTTATATGAAATTAGCACGAATGCCTTATCTTTCTTACTGTCTTTCATTTTCTTCATTAATTTCACAGAAAAAATGATGGACATTTTTCTGGAAGGCATGTTGCAGTCTTGTAGTAGCTATGCAAAATAAAAAAAATTGTTGGTGTTTTTTTTTTAAAAAAAAAAAAAAGGCTTGGCCCTTGGTGAAGCTGTGTTGAGGTATTTGGTCTTTTGTTGTCTTCCTCTCCCAAGAGAGCATGCAACAATCCAAAGAGAATTAAGAACATTGAGTGGACCAGAAATGTAAAGGAAGCACAACTGGTGTCAAACCAGGGATGCAGTTAGGTGACAGAAGTTGGTTATGTGGACACAGCTACCCCGTGATACAGAGACACAGGGCTTAAACATGTTTTTATTTTCAATGAAATAGCATGTCAGCAGTAAATGATTGTTCCTATTATCTGGGAACATTCCTTTGACTGAAGTGACTTCTTCATACACTTCTTTTTAAGCCCTCTGCAAGTTTTAGTCCTCATCAGGTTGAGTAAGCGAAAGATCAAAAATGAGCGGCCCATAAAACTGGAAGAAGGATCATCTCCACCTCTTCCATGGTGAGCTGCTGCCATGTTATGTAAAACAGGACACATAGACAGCACTAATGAGGTTCTGGTCTAGGATGGAGACAGTGAAAAATTTCCTGGTCAAGCTTATATTTTGGCTTTCTTTCTGCTGAGCTTCTCCCTTTGAGACAATGCATGGATTTTGGTTTCAAGTATTGCAAGCAAGGGAACAGTCAATAAAAAAATTGCATAAATTCAAGAAAGCAAATCGGTGAAGTCTCTGCTGCCTGCAGAAAGACGGATGTCAATTAGAAGGTTTATTTTAATTATGTTAAAGCATTACTTCAAGTTGGATTTGACTTCAGAACAGTGTCGCAACCTGAAGTTGGGTAGAGCAAGAAGTGCTCTTGCACTTAGCTCCTCTGGAAAGTAGTTTTGCATCATTTCTAATGTCTGCAGGATCTGTCTTCTAGTAGATTAAATTATGACAGTGTTCAGCATTTGATCTGCCATCACTTCTTTGGACAGATGGTAATGTCCTTTCTCAGTAACTGAGCTGGTTTTTTGGTGTATGTTGCAGCTACATGGACAGATTTAGAAAGCTTGTCGCTTTTAATATAATAGGAACTGGCCCCATAAAAATTCAGATTTTAGTTAAACCTTGTCTTGCGTTGTAAATTCCTCCTTAAAAAATTCCATGGGACCCACTGTAAATCTTCTGTATGGAATCGCTTTCTTCTCCCTCAGGACAAATCTGTCCCTTCCTTAGCAGGCCTCGGTGCAGCAACAGCAGCTGGTACATCTGCCCCTCTGCTCTGCTCCGCTGTGGTGAGACCCCCCGCGGGAGTCCTGCGGCCAGCTCTGGAGCCCTCAGCACAGGACAGACACGGGCCTGTTGGAGCGGGGCCACAAAAGGAAGAGGAAGCCACAAAAATGATCAGAGGGCTGGAACCCCTCTGCTGTGAGGAAACGGTGAGAGAGTTGGGGCTGATCAGCCTGCAGAAGAGAAGTCTCCAGGGAGACCTTAGAGCAACCTTGCAGTACTTAAAAGGGGGCGTATATGAAAGATGGGGACAGACTTCTTAGCGGGGCCTATTATGATAGGACAAGGGGTAATGGTTTTAAACTAAAGAGGGCAGATTTAGACTGGATATAAGGAGGACATTTTTCACAATGAGGGTGGTGAAATGAGGGCACAGGTTGGTCTGAGAGGTGGTAGATGCCCCATCCCTGGAAACATTGACGGTCAGGTTGGATGGGCCTCTGAGCAACTGGACCTACTGGTAGATGTCCCTGCTCCCCACAGGGGGGTTGGACTAGATGGCCTTTTAAAGTCCCTTCCAACCCAAACTATTCCATGATTCTATGAAATTTGCAGCATTATCATAGCAAGCAGTATGTGACAGCCAGAAATACATTTCAGAATATTGGGAGGGAGAGGAGCAGGCAGGGCTTGCTGGTAGTGCACCCCAAGTATCGTCTGAATTGCATTCTTAGAGATTCTGTGCCCCACAAGAAAGGATTGCTGGCAGCTCCTTGTGTCAGCGATTCCCGCTGTCTTTGTCTGGCAGGACAATTTGAGTCTTTCCTCCAACCTGTGTGAGAGCGCACAGCCACACCGAACCCCAGCCCAGGCCATGGTCTTTGCTGCATGCAATGTGTGGGGGCCAAAGTCAGAGAAAGTATTGTGGGGTAATGATGCATGGGTGCAACCAACCATAACTATCACTCAGCCTCTGCAATATTTTGATATCCATCTTACCTGCACTGCCATCTGTTACCCAAGGTACGACAAGTGAACTGGGTGTTAATAGCTGGCTATAATGAATGCACAAATGTCCCTCCTGGGCTCTCAGCAAGGCTTCATTATCTTTGGTTATGAACATGAAGGTCACGTTCCACAAGGTGTACAGCTCTGCACTTCCCTTGTGAAAATGAATGCTGTTATTCTTCATTACACGCTCCAGAAGCGAATGCTTTACTCAGTGAAGCTCCCTGTCTCCTGTAGCTGCTCTGCCATAGCTCGTGGGAGCCTGGACTCCATTGTGTTACATACCACTTCATGCCTCACGTTGCAGAAAAGCAGGGAGCAAGGGCCTCTGTCCGGCCACTGCTCTGGAGATACATCACATTCTGGGGGAGTGCGTCATGGCAAGCAAAACTGCTCGGAGTGCTTTTCTCTGATTACATTTTTGATTAAAATATGGTGTGTAGCCAAGACTGAAAACTCTGAAGGAATGTATCCATGTCTACAGCACTTCTCCTGTGAAGCTGGAAGAGGAATGGAATTATTCTCATTGCTGGTGAAGTATTTTTGCAGCATGTGGGTGTCCAAGTCCCCATTCTGCCAGCTTCATGATGATCTGTTGTGCAAAAATTTAAAATTTAGCCAGTAATATAATAATCACTAGGGCGTTTCGGACTGTATTTCAGGCTATAAAGTAGAACTTCTGTCTTGAAAATGTGTATTTTTAACATAACTCTATTCTTGCAAAAATCTTCAAAAGTTCTTACGTTTATTCTAATGCTGAATGAAAACAAGTTTCCAACCCTGTAACACTGCTGAGTAACTCAAAATCCTTCAGTGTGCTTGAAGAGCAAAAGTCACTCCAGCACCATGAAGCTGTGAGCTGTGGTCTGCGGTTTGCGGGCATATGGTGTGAGCTGGGCAGCCCTCCGGAGCCTGTGGGAAACAGAAGCCCATCTCTGTGGTCAGCAAGCACCTTCCTCCAAGGAAGGAGCTCAGTGTGTCCTCTGACAGCAATGGAGAGCTGTGCCTGAGCTCCCAGAATGCACCAGCTCACATATTAGCTGTTCCCCACAAGCTTCTTGCCTGTCACTTCGGCATCGCTTGGGTTCCCTTGCATGTAGCAATTCTTTTTTTTTTATTTATTTTTTTTTTAAATTTTTTTTTTTTTTTAAATTTTTTTTTCAGGATTGCAGAGGACCCCTTGCCTTAGGTCTCTAGTCTTGCTTCCCGTGCTCCTGAGCTCTGGTAGCAAAGGGTTTGCTGTTGCAAAGAGGACTTTTCACCAGAGTAAATCAATGCCAGCCTTAAGAGGGAGTTTGAATGGCACCTTTCTTACCTGTCGTGGGTAGGGTCCGGCAGTATTGTGCCAGGTCCTTATGAATAATTTGAGTTTACCTATAATCCGTATTGTGGAGTATCAGTTTATGGGACTCTTAAGACCAATTTCTGCTGTCAGATACAGAGGCAGAACTGTTACTATTTAATTTCTTGCCACCTACGTCTTTCTTGTTATTTCTTCACTCTCCGCTGCCTGTATATCATCCAGCTCTGGCTTCAGCCTGCTTCTTGGTGTAGGCAGAGGTATTTTTATTACCCTGCCTGTGTTCCTTTCCATTGACAAGAAGGTCTTGACCATATGCCAACTCTAGGAGAGAACACCAGAGAACAATAAACATTTCACGTTTATAAACATGCTTTTTTGCTCCTCCTAACCTCTTGCTGTTAAGCAATCAGCTACTTTGCATGCTGTGGGTTAATGGAGCCTTTAGCCTGTGATCTGCCAGAGATGATGTTGCTGTATACATTGCTCAGGCTGCTCAGTCCAGCACGGATGAGCACAGCACAAAGATTTCCATCAGCTTCTGCTTCTGGTAGCTTTCATTATGAGGGCTGGTCAAGGAGAAGGTTGCATGGCTGCTTTGTGTTGGCTGCTAGAGCATTTATTGGTCGCACAACCTTTGAATCGGCTTCTGTTAGATTTAATTAAGCAACATCCCTCCAGAGAGGTCGAAGGGATCACGGAGCCCCTGGGTACGCGCTTAAGAGCAGGCATCCCAGCCTGGCAGTGGTGGGTGTCAGGTGTGAGTGAGCCACGCGTGCACTGTTCGATAGTCTTGGCACGTTACATCACTGCCAGGCTGAGAGCTAATCCTGGCCTTTTTCAGGAAAATGTGCTTGTGACCCTGATTTTCACAGATTGAGGGGAATGCTGCAGAGACTCATGTTTTGCCTTGTGGGTTTGACAGGCTTTTTTGCCACTTGCAGGAAGGCCCGAACAAAATCGGTTGTGCTAATCTGGAAAATGCTGCATGGAAGCATGAATCTATATTTCTGAGCTTCAAATACAAAGCAGAGTGTTTTTTCCTAAATGTAGAAAAATGAAAAAGACAAATGCTAAAGAACAGCCTAAATTTTATTTTCTAAAAGCATTACTGCCTCCTTCACTTTGATCAGTGGCAGCAGGCTGCAGGTAGGTAACATCATGTGATTCTTCTGCTGTGCTTACAGGTGGACCTAGGGAATGGCTTCCTACAAAATGCACTAGGGGAGATCCTGACCATGCTAAAATCAGTGGGAACACTGGCAGCAAGTTCAGAGGGGCTAGGGCTTCTGCCAGAGCAGTTTTCTTCTTCCTTCAACCCTCTTTACACTCCTCCTGCCTTGTCATGACTGTAGCACTTGGCATGACTATGGCAGCATCCTTCATCTAGAAGGGTCCCAGATGTTTTGCTGCTCTCGTCTGGAGGTCTAAGGAAATCTCTTCTGCTGCTGCAGTGCAATTCCCTTCGTGGTATTGCTGTTTGTTGGGTTCAGCACCATCACACAAAGCATGAGCCACTCTCCTGTTAAAGCTTTATGGTACATACAGGTAAGAGAAATGAGCTGACATTTGTCCAGGTAAGATGACCTCATGCTGCGCAGTGTGAAACATTCAGGTCAGTGCTGAAATGTGCTCCCAGCCTCACAGGGCCTGACCCTGAAGTGTGTTTCGGTGGGCATTCACTTGCGTATTGTGGTCTGGGATAGAAAGCTTCTTGTGATTGCCTTTCTGTCGGCTTTGTGAGGCTGATTCTCCCTAAGGTGTTTCTCTTTTGCTCCATGTTTCTTGCTGGAAAAGAAATGAACTCCTCTCTTCTGGAGTGGCTGAGACTGTTAAGGGGGTTTTTTTGTTGTTTATTTTGTTGGTTTTGATTAAAAAATACAAATTTAAAAAGGGCAGGGGAAGCTATTTCACCTTAGAGGAAGAAATTATATTTTGCTGAGCAACGTGATCCAAATAGGAAAATGAAATCACAAAGAGATTCCACAGAAAGTTTTCTGATCCCACAGGAATACAGAAGTGAAAAGGACTTACTGACTCACTGTGTCCTGTTGTTTGCTACCAGGCATTGGTAAGACACTGAGCTACTGCCGTCGTATCTTGCATTTTCCAGAGCCTGTTTCCTTTCAGGTCTGTGAGTTGTTTGGATGCCAAAGCCAGGATCTGTATGTGTCAGAGTGTAGCAACAGAAAGCCATGACAAATCTCTGAGCACCTTATTACAAACTCAAAAATTCATCTATTTGCCAACCTCAACTTTCTTGCAAGAAGCATTTTTTAAATAGAAAATCTTAACTCTGTAGTGTGAAAAAAAGCAGAGCCTCTCTGTGCCTTTGCACTTGGTAAGAAGTAAATGTGCTTTGCAACTTTCCTGCAAAATTCAGTGAACTGAGCTGTTTCCTCTCTCACAGCTCTACCAAGGCACAAGAGGTCATCACTAGGTCAGTTAGGCACATCACCTCTAAACCATTTAAGGCTGTGGTCTGAAGTAAAGCCATAAGTTAATTGGTAATGAGAGCAGGTTTCTGTAACAAAGCCTTAGTAGGCATTTGCTAAGTCAAGGTAGGTTTTTTGCACCACTTCCAGCTCTGCAGCTCAGCTTCAGATGTGGTCTAACCCTAAAACACACCTTGGAAGCAGTCCTAGGTAAGCACTAACCGTGTAAAATATCACCAGAGCATCTCAGTGAGGATATTTCCTTGGATGCAGCCTCTACAAATGCGGCTGAAAAGACTGGTAGAGTCCACCTGTGTCCTCCTCCAAAGTTCCTGAGAGGTGAAGGGAAATGTTAAAATACTCTAGATGATTTCAGTGGATTAACTCCTACTTACACTAGTTGAACATATGGCCTTGTAGTTTTCTAATTTACCCACAGCATATATGCTGCTTCCATTCAGGGAGCTATTTCTCATATTTTAAACACTAAATGGGGCAGGCATGTCTTGCCTGCCCAGTATAATTGAGAATTGCCTATCCAAAATAAATCTTTTATGTTCAAGTGTGACTCATTAGAATGGTTTTCAATGGCACAAATTTAAATGCTGTTATTTAATGCAAATAAAGATTTAGATCAATTTAGTTTTTTTATTTCACCCTTTTGCTAAATATTTCTGGAAGATGCAGTAGATTTTAATATTCACAGGAGTGTAAAGCCTCAAAAACCTGGATTGTGTATAGTTACATTTCTGTTTTACAGGAGTACTGATGTCAGTTTAAATACAGCAGCCGTTTTAATGCTGTCAGTGCAATCTCCTCATGCCCAATTTGCTTCTAGATCAGTGAAATGTGCTTTAAAATGTATGAATCTTTCTTTACTTTTTATGATAGTAGCCTGTTAGATCTGGTAGTAGCTTTGTAAGCGCATTGCCTCATTGTAATTAACTTTTATGAGTTTAGTTGAAAAGAAATATAAACTTACATGTTTTGTAGCAAACCAGAAATTGTTACAAGACAATGAGAAAAGTGGAATTGTTATGTATAAAAAAAAGACCCTATGATGATAAGCTGTTCCAGAGAGAAAACTACTGCTTTATAAAGGTGCCAGGCAGATCACTGAGATAACAAAAATGAAGACAGCTAATGTGTTTCCCATAGACATATTTAGCCTTATCCGAAAGGAAGAGCAGCACCATCTCCCGGCATTGGGCCAAGTGAGACACGGCCACCCAGAGTGTTCCTTAGGTATGTTTAATCCCCTGTTCTTAAACTTATATTTAAAAATAAAGAAAATGGATTTAACCAGAATAGAAGACTTTTTACCAAGACTGAGTTCATTTTAGTCTCTGTTATTGTAAGTACATTTTACCTGTGATAGCTTCTTACAGGGACTTTATTTCAGATACGGATGCTAGCCTCAGGCTAGGTGCCCCTTTGCAAAACTTGCCTGAGTTTGGCTTCAGCTGTACCTCGGGCCTCCCTCATGCTCACAATCTGTTGGCCATCTGGAGAAAGACCCAGTTAAAATGTGCACCGCCTCTCCAACCACACCATGAAGCCTGGTACTCAAGCAGCATCTGCTCAGTGAGCATGCGAGCTGCCTATGAACTGACATTTGCTTCTATTGATTTTTGTAAACTGTGTGATCTTTTTTTTTTTTTTAAAAAAAAGGGGAATAAAAAGAGAGAGAGAGGAACAGTAAATCCCACAGAATAGCAGAGCAGAAAGGATAGCAAGTCCTCTTAATCTTTACCCAAAATTTAAATTGACTTAGGAAAGTGGGAAATAAAATATTCTCCCTTTAGAAGCATTGTATGTGTGGACTGGAGTTTAAGACACAGATGTGACCACAGCAGCCTGGCCTGAGCTGTGATAGAGGAATGCATCTTAATGGCTTTATCTGTTCTGTCCATCCCAAACACCTCGTACCAGTTACTACTACTGCTTTCTCTTATCCATAAAAGCCCTTACTTCCCCTTCTAGAAGGTGCCTGCAGCTAAATCTAGCTTTCACACACCGAATATCTAGGACATGTTATCTCATGCTGAGAACTTGCTATCTCTTCTCACTCACCCCAGCAGAGTGAAACTGGGATGAGGAACTAGTTAGTAGCATGTGTTTCTCAGCACTTGCCAACAAGCAGTTATGAATTCTAGGGATGGTCCTACTTGCAGTCTGTTGTAAAGATTAACATATAGCTCATTTTCCTGTGCTGGCTGCAGCTGCAGATATTGGAGAATGTAAGGGGAAAAGCATAAGGACTCCAAGGATGGTCAGCTGTATTTCTGTACTCTGTCTTGACTTAACGTATATCTGAAAAACTCTTTCATCCTTGTTCCGTCTGAAAATTATGCCCTGTATTCACTCGGGAACTCTGTTGTTGCATACAGATAAATACCTCATGTCAGCATTTTGCTGTGTGGTGTATTTGTGTACATCCTATCATATTTGTTGCTTTTACTGTATTGTCTTATGGGCAACATTTTGTTAAAATAAGTATGATTTCTTTTCAGCATACGGTAACCTTAATCTTCTTTATGTGATTAATACAACAATAATGCAATTTCTTTCCTAAGGGCTCAACCTGAGAGATAGTGATGTGCCAAGACCCCAAGGAACAGAATACTGCATTTTTAGAAGAGGTGCATATGATGGGCCAACTCAGCCCTTGAGCTCAAAAGTATGGAAAAATCACTGTCATTATACAGGCCAATACATACATAGAGAGCTGCTTTATACAAGATGTAAAGAATTACAGAGAAGCAAGGTGAAATTTCTGAAAAGCACTTTGGTATATTTGCCTAACAATATATCTATGTAATACATTAGTTTGAATTATAAATGTTTCCAGGATTAGGTCAATTAACTCAGAATTAACTCAAATTTTTCTTCCACTTCCTTTCACATCTGTCTTTTGAATGAATATCACTAAATTCTACTCATCAAATTATGATATTAATGTCTCTCTCAAATTCACATGATGTATCCCTTGAAATTCTGGTTCTAGAGTTGACTAATATTCATTAAAATATGCACAAATACCCTCACAGGTTAGTTTACTTCCCTGAGACCTAATGGTAAGCAGAGCATTAAGTTCACACTTTGAGTTTTATCAGCACACGCTGGGAAAGAGGCTCTGATGTGATTCATCTGCTCACGTTGTAATTAAATGGAAATTATGTTGATCGAAGAGGGGCTACATGCCAATTTCTCTGCCTTGCACTAATTTGCACGCTGCCTCACTGATGCAATACGGTTTTCTGAATGGACAACTTACAACAGAAACAGAATGGATCCTCACTAGCTTTTCTGCCAAAATTATGATTAAAGGTGCTGATGAGTTGAGAATTTGTGCATGAGCCTGTCATGGAGCCTAGACTGTGATTATCAATATGCCTTATATGAACATATTGATTTTGTGCATTAGTTTCCAATATGTATTCCATTTTTCCAGCCACCTCTGTGTTTTCCGGTTGTAAGAAGTCCCGCTGGAAAACTTTACTATTCCTGCAGGAATTCTGATAAGCACAGCAATGGCCGTGGGTTTAGTGAGTGAATCTCGTTCGCGATTCTGTCTCAGTTCCTAGCTGACAAAGGTTCAGGACTACAAAGTTCAACGAGTAATGCACAAATATGAAATACCTAGTTTCTCTCTCAACTCCTAGGCATGAGATTTTGTGGGCGAGGCAGGATAATCGATCAGGCTCTGTTGATTCTCTGTTATTTTTCGGGTGTTTTCTATTCCTGTTGACATGTTGGCAGCAGGTTCTCTTCTCCAGCTGTGCTGGAGTTATCGGGACAGACCAGTTGTTACTCTGACCAATCCGTTTCCACTTTCTGATGTATAATTTTGCAACGTGTTTATTTGAGGTAAATTCTGTGTTTCGCTTGTTTTTATAAAAGTCTATTTCCATCCCCAATAAGAGGCAGCAGCTGTAGAAAAAGGTCTTGGTGGTATTGAGATATGGAAATGGTATGACAGGCTTTTACCGTACCTGTTTGGCACCCACTGGGACGCAGAAGACCGTAAATGCGTGTCTGACACCTATGAATATAGATGGCTGCTTTTAGGAGGCAACAGAGCTCTGTCTTTATGTCTACATGTTTGTTCTGAATGTTAACTACTTCTCACTCTGCTATTTAAATTTTGAATTTGGTGGGTAAAATTTTGAATTTGCCAGTTAAGCTTTTGTTGATTTCTTCAGATCAGATGTTCTGAAATGAATCGAGAGATTGCATTTTAACACAGCAGAAGCCGAAAGTCACGAGTCTACTGTTAAAATCCAGGTAGCTGTCTCCATCCAAGATGTGCAACAACAGAACAAGGTTATTTGGTTGATGTAACATGGCGAGTTGATGTTGACAGGCATAAGGAAAAACAACTTCTAAGATGAAGTCCTTTAAACATACCCTTTACATCTTACTTTATTTACTTCCCGTAACGATTTTTCCAAGTTTTCTAGTCCATAATGGGAGAAGTACCTCCTGTATCTTGGGAGTAACTAGTTCTACTATGGCACCCATATTACTACATTTGCTAAATCTACAACAACACTTATTTTATTACTTTTTGCTAGATTATTATGTTAACATATTTTATTATCGTAGTTATCCTTGGTTTTGATTTGTAATCAAGTGCAAGATTACACTGTAATAATAGTATAACCATGATAATAAAATAACATTGCACTTAATTACAAAGCAAAAACAAGTCTATCAAAAAACCCAATGGTATACCTTAACTAAATATAATTTCTTTAGTTTCCTTTTCCACCTCATGAGACCACTATAATTTTCTGGGTAATAGTATTCTTTCTAATACACCAGTACGCCCACACTTCATTTATCCATATTAAATTAAACATTTACTTCATGTTAATGGAACTTAAAATAGGCCTACTATTTCTGCAAAACTCAAAAATGCGGAATACAACTGTACACAGATGGTGGTCATACATTAAGTTTCACTTTGCTTCTGGTGTTACCCATCCTGAATAAGTTCCACATGCCAAAACACTGTTATAGGAAATGGGATCACCTCATCCTGCATTGCCGTTTCCAGCACAGACCTTCTCGGGATTCAAGAGTGCGTATCTGCATCGTTTGTCAGAGAGGGACATAAAGTCAGGCAGGATTGATGTTGCTGTCCGTTTGTTTTCTTTCCGGCCGAAGGGTGTCACTGGAATTCCAGGGTGTGAGGATAAAGGTATGTTTGTTGTCGTAGTCTGAGGTGTTTCTAAATCTTTGGACCTGTAAAGAAAGATGTGCTGAGTTGACTCTTAGGTGTCCTCATGCAACGCTGTGACAATAATCTGGCATTTTATAGGCTGTAAATGCTGCAGTGTGAAAGCACAATAATCTGAGAGAAAATCTTATTCCAACTTCAAGCCTTTTACGGTAGACTGTAAGTAGTGAGTAGTTTTAATTAGTAACAAATTGTGTACAAAATGCTTACAATAATGCAAATCCTTAACATTGTATTATGTGGTTTTACAAGTTGGGTTGCCACACCGAGTAACAAATTCGTTGCTTGGAATAAAGGGCTAATTACAAATCACGCTGCATTAGGCTCGTTGGGGGTGTATCGGCTCTGCTGGGCGGGCGTCAGGTGAGTGGGGGTACCGAAGCCCCATCGTTCTCAAGAGGGACAGTGCAGCTTCCACCACAGGCAGCCTTCCCAGAGCCCTGCTTTCCCAGGGTTGCTGGTGACAGGGTGACCTGTCCTGTTCATGGCAAGGGGGCTTGGGATGAGGCAGTCTTCTCTGAGTGTCATACCCAGATAGGAGGTTAGTTCCCAGCTAGGTTAAATGAAGCAAACCCTATGGGAGGGCCAGGCGTTGAGTCTCTCGGCTGTAGGGCTGTCTGCTCCTGGAGTGAAGACAAGAATTAACCTGCAGACCTCTGCAGATGAGAAAGGGAGAAATACTGCAACATGCTGAGCTGAAGTCTGCAAGCCTTCTCCCCTTCGAGGCTTAATATAGAGAGATCCCCAGACTCTGATTCTGTCCACGCTTCCCCATGGAGAAGTTCAATTAAACAGGAACACTTATGGTTTGTACTTTCTTGCCGTGATAGAAGTGGAACAGCTCACACCAGGGGCTCTCCACTCGCACGTCTGTGTCCTGCAGGTGTCTAGGCTGTCTAGGAAAGCCTCCTGTGCCGCTGACAGAGAAACAGGCTCTCCGGCAGGCACCATGATGTCTGGCTTATCTGCCAATGAAGCTTCCAGACCTAGTCCTGCTGTGGAAAATTCTTTTCCAGGCCTGCGAAAGGAGCCTCCAGGTTTCATATAGCCTGGCAAAATTGGGAAACATCTAAGTATTATGGGATAACAGGGGGAAGAAGTGGGTAAGGACAGCCAGGTAATTAAGGTTGACCGTGGAGGGAAAGACACTCCAGATTTTGAAACATTTTACTGTAAGATAAAGGCTGCGGAAATGTATTGTGCAAGATTTGAGGAGAGCTCAAGCAGTTAGGTAACTTGGTCTAGTTTAGCTGCGCTTGTTTGCTTGTCTCATTTCTACATTTTATTGTTCAGTTAAAAGAAAGCTATCAGCAAAATTCCCCCAAAGGGTAAGTCTGGGTTGTACCACTACAAGAATCCTGGTGGATAACTGTACATTTCTGGGTGCAGTCTAGGGGTTGTTTGCACATGGTTCAGCAGGTTGTTCCTATAGAGTATAGAACTGATTAGCAATACAACCCTTTTCTAGATTGCTATTAGAATGATTTAATTAAACATTTGAATCTTGATTACATGCTGGATGAATTCTGTTCCACTCCTGTTTCAGGGAAGGAAAGTGATTCTTTGTTGCATTGCCTTTTAATTGGGGCAGGTTGCACGTGCACAGATGACTATACTATGCTGAGCTGGCACCTGGTGGTTATCAAACTCCTAGAAGACAATGGGTGCTTGCTCACATGTTCACAGATTTCCTTGGGATTGTTGCATACGTAGTAGTGTCCGTTAACAAATTATTTCCCTGAGAAAGCCACTGAAGGTGCTGTTCTATCACCTTTCAAACTGCCACAGTGAAAGCTTCCAATGTGATGAACTCCAGCCTAACACTTCTCCTATAATGAAGAATGTATCTGTTCTTGGTCAGAAGCAGCCTGGGCACGGTGGCAGAAATGCTTTGCAAGCAGGTTTGCATCCAAGGTGTGCAGGGACAGGAGAACAGTAGGTGGCACTCAAGGACACGGAGTAGAATTTCTAGGCTTCTTAGCAACCCCCAAATAATTGCTTTTTACAGTGGCTTCTGTGGAGCATGCTCACACTGGCATTTCTACCTGTACAATCGTGAAGAATCAGAGATGCCCACTGGTTTAGAGGAAACGAAACATGGGATGCATTTTGCAAGTCCTCTGCTGTGAGTAACATCAGAAATGGAAATAAACATCTGTGTGTGTGACCAAAATATGGCTTATTTCCCTTGCTAGAAGTGATTTCTTGCCATTATCAGTCTCACCGACTGCTTGTACTGGCTTTTAACCTCATCAGACAAGCAAATTGTGACTCACACTGGCATGAAGTTCATCCAGACAATTAACCTACTGTCCTTAATAGCTTTCCTGCTATTGAGGAAGGTGCACTGTACGGTAAGAAGGAAAGCTGACTCACTGAACTACTTTGATATTCCTAAATTCATCGGAGAACTTGAGCATGGGTTGCACTTTCCATTGGCATTAGACCAGTGCAAGCATGATGCTGCACTGAACAAGGGCCAGGGCGATGGTTGTATCCCGGTCACATCCAGCAGCCTGCGAGCAAATGGAAGGCAAAATCGCTGCTGCTTTTCAAACTGCAGCTCTTGCTTTGGCCTCACATTATGCTTTGTATCCTGAGATGCAATCCTTTACTTCCCCTCACATAGGGGGAAAAAAATACTGACTGGGCATGTAAGGTATACCAGACTAAAAAAACTCCTGAAAACATCTGCATCTGTACACTCAAAGTTAATGCTAGTGATCTGCAGAAGTTGGTTTGGAGTAAGAATGTCAATTCTTAAGTTGGCCATCTTCCTGGAATATTTAGTAAAAGCATTGGCTAGTTAAAGATGACAGACCTGTGCTCTCTGAATATGGAACCCTTTACAACAAATGAAGGAAATCCTTATGACATCTTTCTGAAATGAGACATTTTATCGGGATTTGGAGGCCAGCTGCATTGCCAGGAGGGCGCCTGAGCTGAGAAAGAGGATTAATCCCAGGTAGGCTCCCAGACAAGCTGCCAGGATGTCATGGACATCTGAATTGCCACTAAGTTATACTGAAATAAAACTGAAGACTTAAAAAAAATCCCCTCTGTATGGTTTTGTGTTCTCTCACTTGCCCCTGAGCCAGTCCTAGGGTAGAGCCATAGTCTAAACTTTGTATCATACTAGAAAGTCTGGATTTGAGCAGATGGCTTCTTTGTTCCAACTAAGGTAACTGCTCAGCAGCCAGCTGTAATCTGAATAATGCCACTTCATTTTCAGTGCTGAATTTCAGTTTCCTCAAATGATCTGTATGTTTTGGCAGCTGTTTCTTGTTTTAATGGATCTTTTTCAATTTCATCAAAAGTAGGGGAAACCACCTGTTGTTGTCACATGTTTGTGCACTTTGTTATGAAACAGGTTTTTTTGAAAATGTTTGTGTTTTTACATTTAGAAGGTATTCATTTGGGGTCTGTGTTTGCTCCTGGGCTGATTTTGCAATGTGGTGTTTGTTCAACTGGTGTTAGTTGTTCAATAACGGGTGAAGGCTGATCCATAACCTGCATGAAGGAAATTAAAGGAGAAGCCACTGTCCTGCCACTGTGCTGACGAATAGAACATCAGTAAAAAGGAAATGTTTACTGGTGTGAATACTTCATTAGACTGTGGTTTCATTTAGACAAAGTATTATGAAGAACTTGTATCTCAGAATAGAGTGAAGAGATCATATCTCTGTTGGAGTTAAAATGCTGTAAGGAACCTTTTACACAAAGTTGGTGATACAATTCAATTAATTGTACCATTGCCCCATTACCTGTCCGCGTCACGCAACATAAGAAGAACTGAAAGACCTTTGGAGGCACATCTAGCTCTGCTGGGGTTTCCCTCAATGGTGGGGGGTTTCTGAAGAAGACCACACTGTTCTATGTCCATTGCCTGCTGCTCCCTGCCCCATGGCCACTGTGCCATGCTGACAGCTGCACGAGTTGAAAAATGAACAGCTCAGAGGAAAACTGAAGCTCAAGAATGATGGCACAGCCCAGTTTGGATGTGATGGGTGGCACAGACTCAAGTAAATCCTTTGTGTGGTGTTGTGCTATGGCAAAATAGCATCTTCTAGGCGCAGAGGTTTGGGTCAAGTGCAGGGTGCCCACAGTGGTCTCACCAATGCCGTGTCTGGACAGTGTCACCCTCCTTTTCTTACTTCGTGGTCTCTTCAACCTTCATAGCCATCTTATTACCTGAGAACCCATCCTCTGCTGAGCATCTGTTTGGACCATCGAGCCTTTTTGGACTTGCAGCATCCAGGATTACAGTCCTTCTCCTAGAATGCATCTTTATTCTTTGTGTGTAGATTATGTTCCTGTGCTTGGCTGTGCTAGAATATGTGCTATTTAATGGACCTAGAGAGGTTTAGGATAGCTTTTTTTTTTTTCCTCTAGAAAAATGCAGGCTAGAAACTTAAACTCAATTTCTCATGTAACCCAGTGCCTAGGAGTTCAATATGTCAGAAAAACATTAAATTCCACTCTATTGATGATAAAATCAGAAGCATTGGCAGTGCTGCCCTCGAGACCAGCTGTTCCTCTAGCCAGGAATCTTGGCTGCACACGCGTGATCCCTTCTGTGGACGTGCTGGTAATTGCTGAGGACTGTGGGGGTCAAGCAAGACATTCTGTAGTTCTCAGGCACGATGGAGATTTTCCACACTCTGGTTGTGTGACTTTCAGGGTGATACGGATGTCTCTCAGGCATTTGTCTATGTAAATCTGAAGGAAATAAATTAACAAAAGAGAGATACATAGCTTTACACTTACTGATGTGGTATTTCAGGCTAAGACATACTTTACATCCTAGATAAGAGAGAGAAGCAAATAATTTAAATTCTTTCATTCCCTTGGGAATAATGCAATGCAGTAATGTTAAAACTGTATGTAATTGCTTTCTATTTTTGTAAAACCTGTGGCAGCTATGAAACTATGAAGTGAATACTGGAAGGTCTGGTTAGTATAAAATGCTTCAGTTGCAATACATTAATGGTGCAATGGGGCTAAAAAGACTTTTATCAGTGGGCATGGGTAGGCTTTTTTATACAGCCCACAACAGTGGATTTCCTTGGAACATGTGAAAGAATCTTCAAAAGCTGTAAAAACTATCAGAAAGCAACAGCTTTTGGGTACATCTTCCGGCTTGCTGTTTCCCATTTTCTGCATGCTGCTCGGAGTTACAGCCAGGAAACCCGAGCGAACACCGTTATTGAGTATTGCACTCCTCAGTTTGAAAGGCCATATCCTCATTTTTCAGGGAATTAGGTGAGGCATTTCCTGGATTTTTGTCTTTGACCTTTCCGAGAGTCAGAGCACTACACAGAGCAGTAGAGCGGTGTACAGCCTGGAACAGATCCATGGCAGCTAGAGGGTGATCAAGAGGCGCTTCAAGCATGTGCTGTGCTGCCATATTAACTGCTTGGAAACCGTGCTTTGTACTGGGATTAAGATTCATTCAAACACAATGATGTCCTACCATTTTTAGTTCAATTCGTTCAAGGCCTGTAAGTAGAGTGAAACATAAATACAGTAAATATCAGAACCCCAAAAGGGGACAATTACATTTGGCCAAGCCAATAAACAACGTTAAAGGAGACTGTATTTGAACAGATAAGCATCTCTAGTTCTTGTTCTGCACCTCTTAGCTCTGTTTTTTTCTATATATATATACGCATATGTATACATACATTACATATAAGTGTGCGTGCATGCACATAGATGTCATTATGAGCCTAAAAGATAAAATGCACCCTTATTCTTCCTGTGTGATTTTGAAGGGTGATTTTTATCCTTTTTTCCATTCTGATAGTTATAAAGCACTGGCTAAACACAACAAATGTTTTCTGAAGCCTTTTCCAAATTCCTGTTCATGGTTGGAAAAGAAATGATTGCTATGGCTTGCTGTGAGTTTGCCATGAAAAAATTCTGAATCTACAGGGATGAGTTTTACATAGCATTTTGCTTTATTGTGGTGTAAGCAGGTATTTTGTCACTATTATTCCAGATTTATCCCAGCTGTTACACTGTATATTCCAAGGAGTATCCAGGGGTAGATTGCACTACAGAAGTAGTAAATACGTACAAGCGATAGTCATTTTTTAAAATGTAACTGTAGTGAGCCAGCGTGAGGTGTGTTGGTATGTGTATACGGCTCCTGTCTACTCCAGTTTAGCACATAAGGCTGGGTAAAGCTCATGAGATTTTGTTCAAAGCTTTGGGGAGAAGGAAGGAGTTTTGTATCAGCTGCCATCTATCCTGCAGCCCCACAGTTACTTTTCAGCCACAGGTTCGAACGTTTTTTCTCTTTTTTTTTTCTGTCCAGCCTTTCTCTTGCAATCTGGAGTAATTCTGTTTTACCATTTGACATGATTAATTTTGCTTCCATTTGCTGTGTTTTGGATTATTCAATCCCCTCCTGCTGCAGTGGCTGGAAATTTTGACTCTCATGCGGTGAAGAACACAATGACCTTACAATAAGTTAATGACCTTACAATAAGTTAATGACCTTACAATAAGTTAATGACCTTATAATAAGTGTTATACAACACTTATTACCAATATGCATAAAACTTCTCACAAAAGTGATTAAATTTCATTGTTGCCATCTTTCTTGATGGAAAGCACAAAAAAATTCAGGGAACTTTCATCTGACAGCAAATTAGCTACACACAGAGACGGTCTGCAACTTTGCCAAAATGCTTTTGAGTTTGTGTTTTGCTGCCAGCAGTTTGTGCTCATCTCGGCTGTTCACTGACATGCAGGAACTGTGGTTTGCTTTTTCGTCCCAGAGCAGGAGATGAAATCTCACCAATGGACCATGACTCCTGGTTAAGTATGAGTGTTTGACCCATGTTTCCCATGAAGAACAACAGCATCTCAGGTGTTGTGAGGTGCTATTCAACGTTGGAGGCTGAAGTGATATACACAGGCGTTCTGCAGAAGTTTCCTTCCAGGACTTCATACACAGAGTTTTCATCCTGATTGGAGCCAGAAGCCAACCCTGATCTAAAAGTAGTATAATTGCAATAGTTTTCTGTATTCTTTTCTCTAGGAATTTGTCCAGTGTAAACTTCTAGCACCCATAAAATGTCTTGAGGCAAAAAAATCTGCAGTTTAACTACACGCTGGGTAAAGAAATTCCGCCTTCCATTCTGACCTGCTGGATTCATCTAGTTCCCTTCAGCACTCCTGTATCTGGTCTACCAGCCAGGCATTAAATATATGACTGATTTTAAGGGCACAGATTAATTCAAGGTACAAAAATAAGAGTTTCTTAGAAAGAATTTGTTTTTTGCTTACCCAGGTGGTTAGTGGTCTTTATTCTTTCTGGAGCCAAATTTGGGCTGAGATACATACTTTCCGTTGGAAATGCAATTACTAAAGCTTAGAGGTGCTGAAGTCCAAGAATTCATTTCACTTAGTCATCTGCACTTCTAAATATATGGCAATTGCTATTCTTTGTGTATGAAATGAGAGAAAATAGAACAAATTAGAGAAATGTTACCTTCTGCAGATAGAGTATTTCTGAGGATAAGATTGTTTTAAAGGTATAACTTTGTTAACAGAATTGTTTTTTTAATCCTTGTTTGCTTCTTGGCACAGTCACAGGGCACATTTCCTATGTTTTGTACATTTACTTGAAACAGAATTAGATTAAACTTTTTTTCATTTTGTACAAATTACTGGCTTTGTAGGCTGTGTAGGTGTTTTTCAAATGCACACACCATGCTTGCTTAAAAGTAATTGCATATGAGATAGGATATATATTAAGCCTTTCCTATCAAGGTATAGGCATGTGTTACAAGCTGCCATTCTACAAATTTGCAGACTGACATTTTATTATTGCACAAGATTTTAGAAAGCTTCCTGAGAAAGTAAAATGTCTCCTCACATAACTGCCATTTCAGCTAGAAGCATAACTGAGTGCCTTGGGACAGTAAAGGCTAAAGGGGTTAGCCATTAGGAGAGCTCTCATATCACCTTTGTCTTTGAAGACTTCCCAACGGTTTGCCTGGGCAGTAATTCTGGGCAGCATTACTTTGATCTCTTGGTGACTGTGATTTTTGCGGAGCCAGGGCTGACAGCAGGCAACACCTACTAACCTCACACTGTGGGCATGAATGCTTACTGTCATTTTTGCTTCTGCTAATTTTTTGGTTGTAATGCTGTTACCTAGTTCACGTCAATAGCAGAAGCTCCAGGGGGAATCAGGCATGGGAAGTGTTCGGGTAGCTCAAAGGAAGACATAAGAGGGACTATTCATCATTCAGTAATGCTAAAAAGGTGGTTGCTGTAGAAACCTCTTCCAGGTCTAGCAGATGTCAAGAATCAGATTGTACCCACTGCAGCGCCATAGATCAGATTGGAGGTGCTCCCATGCACAGGGAGCCTGGAGGCCTGGCCTCCCTTTTTGGAGATGCTGGAGATTTCCTGGCCCTCTGCCTGATGAGGGGGAGCAGCCATCACCATCACTGTGCCCCCGTGCCAAGGCTGCCGCACGGTTAAGATAGCCTCATGCATGTTCACAGGAACCGCTTCATCCATCAGGGAACACTCCCTGGTGCTTTTTTCCAGGTCTTCTGCTTAGGGCTCATTTCAGCCTGTATCAGAAAGCTGGCTCCAGCAACTCAGAGGTAGTTGCTTCCCTGGAGCATTCACTGGAGGCATCATTAAAGACCCAGCAAATCAGAGGTGTGCTTAGGTGGAGCTCTGAGCTCAATTGCAGGTTGATGGTGACAATGTCCTAAGCTATTGCAAAGTGAGAGCGAGAGCAGGAGGTGCGGAATTTGATCATAACTTTGTAAAGGGTCTGATTCTATGAATCTATGAAAGGACCTGAGTCACAATTTAACTAAGTTAAACTCATTTGTACAGTAGAGGTGCCTTTTAAACTAAAGATGCTCCAGCCACAAAGCGCTTTACTTCATTCCCTTTGATAAGGACCTCTTAAATGCTTGCTGCTTTGGATTTCAGTCCACTTACAGTCCATGTAGTAGGGGTGGTGCAAACTTGACAAAATAAATTATTTATCTCCCCAGAGTTGAGGTATGGTTGTGTGGGTTTTGTGAGTTACTTGGCACTTCTTCTGTGGGTTTTCCACTGGTAAAATGAGCTAATGTGTCCACCTTGTTCTGCTGTGCTCTTTGTGGAGGTTTCCTGGGCTTCACTGGGACAATTTGTAATAATTTGCTGTGGCTCGGTTCATCTCAGGTTTCTGCATGTAAGGTATCCTGGGTTTCCTTTGGCTGGGTAATTTATTTCAAAATATGCTTTCTGAGACTAACATTTCTCCCTTTCCATTTGAGATCAGTAGGATGGAGCTGCATTGTTCTTAATATAAAATTGATTCTACAGAGTGATGTTTCTGATCCTTGGGGTAAACTTCAAGGTTGCTTTAGATATCCATGTTCTGAATGAAGGCACAAGAATATCTCATTATTCAACTATTACAAGTCTCTTATGTTTTCAGCTGCTGTAGATACTGTTGATTTGTTTTGAAAAGTGTGTTAGAAGCCCAGAGCTTGGCAGGACTTCTTATTGATCTCATGCAATCCATTCTGGGCAATAACACTGGAGTATCATTCACAAATCAATTTTCTCTGAGCTTTAATTTAAATACCAGTGCCCCCTGAGGATCTTTTGGGTCACTTTTTTTCTCAAGCTGTACTTCAGCACTGAGTAAACTGATTAATGAATGCAGGTACCCAAATTAGCTTCATGTCAGCTGCTGTAGCTGATGTAGCTATCTAGTCTGTTCAGTTTGCTGGCATGCTTGTTTTTCTAAAGAATAATGCTCAGCTCTGTCTACCTTCAAAACAGTTTTCAGATTTCAGCCACTCAATCCTAGATGCTCTGTAAGGAGGAAAGTATTCCTCTGTTATTAAGGCACACTACCTGGGGAGAATATTTAAGATGAAGCAGTGCCAATTAGCTAGTTGTTAGACTGTGTGGAAAAACTGTCTGCTACCTTCCTCCTCAGAAGACACAAACTGAGAAGTACATATCAAGAGAACTTTAGTAAGGATCTGAGTGAAGATAATGCCACATAGCACTATGTAATCCATGAAAAGAATGTGAGAAGCAATTATAAATGAATGTAATATTTGATTTTGTAAAGATACGAGGGACAGGTGAAGAGAAAGGAACAGAGCTAGAATCAGCCCTTGGAGAAGCTGCCAAATTAATGTTCCTTTGCCTTCAGCTACTGGTCATGGAAGACAGATATGTGGGAATTGGCTACAGGTTTATAGAGTGTCCAGAGCCAGGGACTGCCCGGAGAGAGGCCCCGTGAAAGGTTTTTTTGTTCACTCCTCATGCATGTGCCCCTTACTGGTATCGTAGTGTTAAAATATCCCAACGGTTTCTCAGAAATGATGGCCTAGCTTCCCAAATTATTTCTTTTTCTTTTTTCCTTTCATTTCTTTTCTCTCTATGTTTCAGATTATGCTTGGCCTTTGCCTAAACAGTTGTGCCCTATATGGATTTCCCTAGATGTGCTCTTTTCAACTGCATCTATTATGCATCTCTGTGCCATCTCTCTTGATCGGTATGTAGCAATACGCAATCCCATTGAGCACAGCCGCTTCAATTCCCGCACCAAGGCTATTATGAAAATTGCTGCAGTTTGGACCATATCCATAGGTAAGCAATGCGGCTCATGATCTTAACTGTATCTTAATGAATAATAGTGTTCCTCCAATTTTCATTTAGGATTTTTAAGAGGATACTCAAATTAATTTACCTGGCCTGCATGCCTGAATATAATAAATGATTACTGGGAAATAGAAGTCTTCCACTGCGGTTGGTCAGTGACCAAAATAAGTAGTCATTTTTCAGAATAGCACCACTTCCAATCGGAAGCATTGCTGCTGTGGATGTATCAATATGCCAATAGCAATGGTAACACAGACAAATGGTACTATAGAAGTGCTGTGTAAACAAAGCAGAAAATAGCATTAGCAAAGACTCTGGAAGGAAAACCTAGCCAGTACAAATGACATGTCTCCACTGCAGTAGCTGCAGTTAAACTCACACAGGCTCTGGTAGTGGTTGAAGGGAAGCAGCACAGAATTGAAGGCAGGCGAACAGCGAGATATTTACTGCTCTTGTGCAGGCTTTAGAGCCTATATTATACTTTGCCACAGTTGGATTGCTGCTAGTATTGAGCTAGCAAGTTTGAAGTTACAGTAAGTGGGGAGTAGACAGAAAAGAAGCCACTTTTGTATCACTTTGATAAAAAATGATAAATAAAGCAGCAGTAAAATAAGGAAGAAAAGGAAAAATGACAGCAAGATGACTGTAACATCAGGAATTATGTGAAGGAAAACACTTTTGGGGGAATTCTTTCAATGTGCTTTATAAAACGGACATTTGGGGCAGGGTCAGAAGAATTGTATGACCACTCCCTCTGCTGTATTGCCTTTTTTGCCTGAATAAAATGCAGTCTTACAAGGATTTAACATTTAACTTTTTTTTGTAAAGTGGTTTTCACTTTCAGCGCTGTACTGCATGGAAAAGCAGGTTTAAAGTGTTTGAACTTCGGTTTTGCCTGCTTTAGAAGTGGAATGCGATGCTGGATGTCTGGGCTGCAGGAGACACTTTTGAAGAAGCTTGCCATAGAAAAAGGCTTTGGAGAAAAGCCAAAAATCCAGGGGAAATATACCTTCTCTCCTCATGTCTATAACAAGAATATCTGTTAGAAGCAAATTTTCATGTGCCACGGGCCTGCTACGGTTCCTTTAGGTAATACATAGTACAATCCACAGCGAAACTGGAGTGGGTTTAATAAATTCATTTAAGAGGTTTTTTTTTTTTAATTATTGTTTTAACTTTCTGTGCTGCCTGTTTGGTATAGGAATGAAAGCTGCTGAGTTGAGTGCATAAGCAGTCACATGCAAGCAACTTCGTGTGCAGGATGATTTGCACGGCCAGTTCAGAGTCAGCGCAGAATCTGCATCCTGTGTTGCACTGTACAGAGCGGGAGCAGCAGGTATCTCCCCCTAACAGAGCTGTACAAATCTATCAGCAGCGTTAAGCAGCACATTGCACAGCCTGGGCAGTAAGACTGTTCTGCTTCCATTTCTGAAGCTAACTTGCAGATTTTTGCCTGTGCTGCCTTACATGCTGCAGATGTATCCTTAGAGATTTTGGCTAGTGCTGAACGCGGCGATCTGCACAAGCGCCATGAGGGCTAAGTTGTGGTTTGGACTATGAGTCCAGGGAATAAAGCAAGTCAATGAGTACTTCATGCATGGTTCACTGAGTAAGCAGACTAGTAAGTAAATCTGGGGCCTCACCAAACAGATGTAAAGACAGAATCACACAGAATCACACAGAATAGTAGGGGTTGGAAGGGACCTCTGTGGGTCATCTAGTCCAACCGCCCTGCCGAAGCAGGGTCACCTACAGCAGGCTGCACAGGACCACGTCCAGGTGGGTCTTGAATATCTCCAGAGAAGGAGACTCCACAACCTCCCTGGACAGCCTA
>Ga0065711_1004157_pt1 | contig 24793 bp, 16 predicted proteins | sample Hoacrofraction12_FD_59098 | JGI IMG/M metagenome (GOLD analysis project Ga0065711, IMG submission 59098) | Hoatzin crop microbial communities from Cojedes, Venezuela - Epithelial fraction 12 v2 (version 2) | ecosystem: Host-associated > Birds > Digestive system > Esophagus > Crop | place...
TTAAAAAAAAAAAAAAAAAAAAAGAGTATAAACCCACCAAGCCTACGGAAAGCAGGAAACTGAACTCAGAGAGGTTCAACTTCTGAAGCCAGTGAAACCAAATAAATACATCAAATATTTTGAAACCAGATAATATTTCAGTCTATGTAGGACCCAGGTGAGTATCAGAGTAAATGTGATTTATATAGGCCAATCACATTTATAACGCTCCTTGGAGGGACAAGGCTTGTGGGCAAAGATTAGATTTTATTAGTTGAGCTGTGGGAGAGACAGATAAGCGTTTAGGCAGATGAGCTGGTTTTCAGGGTAATGCAGTAGGCCAAGTGATTTGGCAGATGCAGAGAGAGCAGATCCATGCAGTACAAGAGTTTTGCTTTTATAATCTTTCACGGACTGTATCCCTGTGGTTTGCAGATGTATGCCAGAAGGCTACTGGTTGAGGTTTTTTTCCATTTCCCCAAGGGCAGTGTTGCAGCCTGGCCCAGGACCCTCCTGCACGCTGTGACCCCACTCCCTCGTGCACCTAAGCCAAGTTGTGCTGGGCAGACTTTGGCTCCTGCTCACCCCTGGGCCCCAGCTCCAAGGCTCTCTTGTCCTCTCCTCCTGGGGCCGCTGCTTGCTATGACCAGAGTCTTTCTGCTTCCCTGGCAGAGTGCAGGTTTGCTTCAGAGTTTTGCTTACATGGTGAGCACCACCGACATTTAGCTTAACCCCTTTGGAGCACACAAAGGAAGTTTCTCAACCAAAAAGTCTTTGCTTTTGAAGCACAAAAGCATGATCTTCCAGATTAATGAAAATTCTGACATGCAGCAACCAAATCAGGGTTGATTGGGTTGGAGTGTCTCTTTCCTCTCTCTCTCTCAAACTCTTACTCTCTGTGGCTGTGCTTGTCACTCTGATCCAAGGAGAAGTGTGGGCCCAGAAACCCCCTCTCTTAAAACAACAAGTCCCCTGTCTCATGGTCTGGCTCATCAACTTCCTGGTCTTGGTTCCGCTGTGGGATGTGGGCCAACAGTTCGGTCTGGCTTCCAAATCTGATGGATTTTTCTGCAAAAAAGTGCCAAAGCTGTGCAGAGTGTGGATGGGTAGGTTTGCCATGGGCAGGCTGAGATGTGCTGAGCACATAATGCAAAGCAGAGCCTGCAACATGTTACAGGCATACTCTACCACATCATACCATGTACATCTGCATAAATAAATGAAAGGAGCAATGAACGAAGTAAATAGACAACATAATGCAAGGGAATGCTGTAGGAGTGAAATTTCGTATTCTTTGGTGAAGGAAGGCAGCCCAGTGATGCACTCTGCCAGGACAAGCAGCTGCGCTGGCAGAGCTATCACAGTGCTTTCCCTGTGCGTTTGATCCTGGTGGAAATACGATTTAGCAAACGGTTAGAGCTAGTAATGAAAGAGATAAGCACTGTGAACAAATAGATGCCTGATGATTTCTACTTTATCTGGTTTTTATCTTTAATATTCCCTGTGCACTGAGGGACAATGGAAACTGATTTAGGATGCCAAAGAAAAAAGAAAAGGCTTTGACGATTTATTTCCAATTCAGAAATTCACAGCAGAGAATCTTGTGGTGCCAGCTCTTACCTACGTCCTGCTCAAATATACCAGCTAAATAGAAATCACAGAGGTGGCTTTTTAAAAGAGCTGTGGCAAGGAAAAGCAGAGATACCAGAGAAGAACCTGGCAGCCTTTGTGTCAGCAGAAAAAAATTGTCAAAATTATGTAATGAACAGTGTGAAAAGCAGAACTGAGTGGTCTGAACAACAGCTAACTGGTGCCGATGGGTTGGCTGAAGGAAGCAGAAAGAAAACTCAAAAAGTCTATAAAAATCTGTGAGGTCATTGTGAAAGAAAACAATCCCACATGCTGGTGCTTGGAACAAAGAAGATCTGGTGTAATTGGTGCGTGATGTAAGGATCTTGGTACTTCAAGAGGGAGAGCAAGGAGAGGACCCAGCTGTTGCCAGAGGACTCTTACAAAAGTTCGGGCATCCCCAAGGCAGCGGAGCAACTCCTCTAAATCAGAAGCAGGAGGCAGCAGCGCGAGCTCGACTTTCACCAGACCCTCGCCGGCACGCTGGAAGGCATTGCCAGCGTGGTAGTAGCTGCGACCAGGCACTTCAGTCACAACAGTGTTTCAAAGCTAATTGTATCACTTTTATGCTTTTTGGCAGGCTTGCAAACAGCTGCATTTGTGAACTTTCTGGGGTAGCAAAGAACAGGGCAGGAGGTGTGGCTGGTAGTTATTCCAAGCCCTCCCCTGGGCAAGGAGCCTTTGAAGGTTCATCCCGCGGGGTTGGGAAACATGAGCTCTCTGGCCCAGTCTGGTGGCCGCAGCAAGGCAAGGGTCAAAGGATAAATCCCAGTCCCCAGAGGGAGACTTGGTTTGTAAAGTAAGGTGAGCTGGAGAGAAAGCTGGCGGGGGGGCCCTGTTGCCAGGGCTGTCCGTCTGTCCAGCCCATCCGGAGGAAGGTGCATGACTGCCTGAGCGAACTGCCCCCGCGTTCACCCCCCGAGGCTCTGCTTTTCTACAAAACGCTTTTGTTTTTAATAAATACTACTCCGCTTAGTGAAATTTGCCTGGAAACCGCATTGTTCCCCCTGAAGAAGCTGGGTAGCAGATGTCAGAGGGTGCTGGGGCCCAGGCAGTGATGGGGCTTCGTGCAGCTGGCAGGGCCAGGCAGGACCACGGGGTTTTGCTGCAGAACAGTGACAGCCTTAGGCTTGAGGTGCCCCTGTGGACACAAGGGGAGGAGAAGCCTTGGCAGTAGCAGCACGTGTTGGTTGCTGCAGACAACAAACACGGACCACGTCCTGCTTCTCCATCCTTCAGCTGTTTTCACAGAGCTGCTTTTAAGAAATCACAGAGGAGACAATGAGGTTTAAAGGCCAAAAAGTTTTTTCCTATGATGACGCGCTAACTGGGTCCAGCATATATCATGCAGTTCTGCCGGTGTGAATCTAACAGCTTACTAGAAATAAAGCCATCTGCGGCTCGATGGGGATGAAAATGCCAGTTATGCCCTGAGGGGTCAGGCAGATGTAATCATGGCACCGCCCTGGATGCCACGGGACTGAGTCTCTACCTTCATGAGTGCTGGCCAGGCTTTGGTGCTCAGCCCCGTGTGCGGCGTGGTGGATATGCTGCATAGCTTTCAAGGCTGCGTGGACCAAAACTTGCTGCAAAGACCTCCAGCTCCGGTAACCGCCCGCTACTTGTAGGTCAAAAAGTATTAATGTGTTACAAACTGCATTAATTTTACTTCTTGTAGAAATTCGCCTGAATCGTTGCATTTTAAGATGATTCTCTAATCCCAGCATAGTATTGTGAGCCCAGTTGAAATGTTTGTGCAGGCTTTTGTGTGTTTGATCAGCTTGGGGATTTACTTTTACTTTTTTCATGGAGTTGTAGGGTAAAACATTTGCTTCCAAGTGAAAAGTTGCTTGCTCATGCAATTTTTTGGTTTCCTAAGGCACTGCCTAAAAAAAAACTCAAAAAAACCCACCTCACCCTCCAGCTCTTCACTCCAAAAACCCTTTCCAAAATGCACAGTGACTGTTCCTGATTAGAGGAAGACTTTTTTTAAGAAAACCTCAACTTTTCGTGGATAGAACAAATTTAATGTTGATCCACACAGTTCTGTTTTTCAAGAAAAACTGGCAGCAAGAAATGTCCACTAAAAGTGAAAAGTTCACTTTCTACTGAAAACGAATGAAAAGCGGAGTGTTGAGACTGAAGCTTTCCTATCTGGTGCACCCAAAATCTCATAGGAAGTAGCTGGTAGAATTTCTGTGTTCTTAACTCAAACTCTGAACCTGCATCTAAGCCTCATCTATACCCAGGCATAGCCTCCATGTGCAAACTCCATTTGCAAAATCATAAGTCTCTGGATGTATCATTAATTTTTTTAATTAACTTTTCCTGGGGATGTAAGAAGGCTTAATACGTCCTAGAAAATTAACTGCTTTGCTGCCTTTTTTTTTCTTTTTTTCTTTTTTTTGGGGGGGCAGTAGAAGATTTTAAAAACCCTAACGCCACCATGCAAACTCCGGACCCTGAGATTCAGAGAGGGTATCAGTAGATCAGTTTTTGTCCTAAGAAATGCTGGTAGTATTCTTTCCTGTTTCTGCATGGGAAATACAGAGAAAATCCAAATGTGACTGGCAGCTTTAAGATATTTCTTGCAAATTTTCTGTATAAATGAGTGCCTAATCAAATGTAAATTCCCAGACTTTTTCTGTTTCATATTTCCTGAACACTGTTTCTCCTGGAGCTTACTGCTTACATGCAGTTTTTCTTGTAAAACTGCACTGTTGCTGAACTAAGCGAACAGCTGTGTCAGATACACAAACCCCCCAAATGGTCTAACATGTCTGTGGTTACACTTCCAAATTTTTACAAAGGGAATATATAATTGAAAAGCTAACTGGCAATTTTACTTATCCCAGTTGTTTTTTTTCATTTGGTCAATGGAATTTGGCTTAGTTTATTAGCCAGTGTCTGGCATATTGTCTTGTTTGTGTTACTTACACAGAAAGCAATCAGTGTAGTTTATGCACTGTTTTGGGGAAAAAGTAGTATTGCTGGTCTCAACCCCCGTTTCCCTAAGCCACTGATATAATTACTGCTGACTGAGGTAATGATGCCTATTCGGTAAGTAAATTCAAAAAAAAAATAAATATAGGTTTAGAGAATTTGGGTGAATGACTCACAGAGTTAATGTGTCACCAACTGTAATTGAGAGAGACTCTGTACGGAACTGCTTATTAGAGCAGCAAGATGAGAGACATGCATACGGAAGGATTTTAAAGGTCACTTTTTGTGAGTCTTACTGCCGCAATGCATAGTTGCATTGAGGAGGGATAGGTTTGAAATGCTGGGTCCTAATCCCTCCTGGGCTCAGTATTTTGCTTGGAAAGGGAGGAATGTACAAATGAATGCGTACTTGGTCCTGTACAGTTTGATTCAACTGTCAGGAGAAGACAGTGAAGTTACACTGTAGGTAAAAGGTTATTACAGGAATGTGGGTACAAAGTGCATTACTTGCCATACAGCCCCATAGACTGCTTAGGGAATTGCCAGAAATTGTATGCTCGTGTTTCTGTGTCATCGGGCTTTTCCTAGCATTTTGTGACTACCTCTCTTTGGCTCTCCTGTGATTTTGAAGAGTAGCCCTCTCTTGATAACTCCTGAATGACTGCTATAAATGAAGTGCTATGGGCATTTGGAGGAGGAGGATTTTGAGGGAAAAAATCATGTGGCATGCTGCAAATTGAAGCTGCATGTTACATTTTTAAGGAGAGATTTCAGGCCACCGGACTGTGCATTCATCAGATTCTCCATAGACTGCTAAATGTCCTTCTGTTACTCCCACAAACAAGAGTGGAAAGTTGTCTGCTTCTTTAGTCCAAGGAACCCTCTCTTTGCATTGATTTGCTTTCACAATTGCTCTGTGTCAATCTTTGAGGTCTGCATTGTGAGACCTTCCATTCTGCAGCAATGGACATGTCGTTGCTATTACTGAAATACAGCTTAGTATAAAGGCCATTTACTCAATGCCGTCATTCATTTGGAAGAAGTTCCAGATTAGCATTTTCTGTGCTTGATACTGCAAAGTGCCTGGCTCCCTGGTCCTGATTAGCAAAGCATTTAAACTTACACACAAATCTCTCTATCAGTGCTTCCATTGATTTCAGTGGAGCCAATCATGTATTTCAACTTCCAGAAGACGGTAAAATGATTAGCAGGTTGGGTATTAAATTACTCCATTTCTGGATACTTAATGAATAGGTCAAATTAATCTTTAAAAAAAAAAACAACCAGAAGAAAAAACCCTATTTAGAAAGAGAGTTCATGATCTTTGCTCTCATATCAGTGGGGAATCAGACCAAGTGAGAGCAAGTGTACAGCAAACAGAGAACGCAGAGTCAAGTTTAGAGTAACATAACCATCCAGACTGGAAACTCGAAGAGGTTTTCTTTCCCTTTTAAATCACTATCTTTCTTTGTAGAAGAAGTTTAGTCTACTTATAATTAAGTCTTAAAGCCAGGCAAGCCAGGTAGCCATTTAGTCCCTGTAGTTAGTAATTTGAGGTCTTCATGTTAATGTATTTTCCGATGTCGACACTAATTCATTTTTTGGAGGGAAAAAAAAAAAAAGGAGTATTACAAGAAGGCTCTGTTTCCTATGGGGTTTCTCATGAAGTGCAGACAAAAATAGGGCTGAAATATGAACTGAAATTGCCAGGCATGAATTCTGAATTGTAGGTTTCTTTGTAAGAAAAATGATCCAAATTCAGACTAGCCTAAAAACACAGATTCTTAGTGTGAACTGGATATTGCTGATTATATCAGTTAAAAACAGATGTATAAGAAGCATTCAACTTATGATAGAGCTTTGGTGATTTACCTTTATCCTCTGTGCTTGTGAAAAAACATGCATACCATGGACTAGCACATGCCAGCGAATAAATGCTGTGTGTGATAACTCTTGTGAGCTAACTGGAGATCTGTATGCAAGCGGATGTTTTACGCACTCACATTTTATGTAGTGGCAGATTAAGTATTTGGCAGGCACATTAGGTGCCATTTTTAAATATTTATTTTATAAATTGTTTTATTTTTCTTTCATATGCTGCTGCAGTAACAAGTTACTTGGACTTAACCCGTGATTTTGTGTATTCCTCCATGAGACTAAAACCAGACACAGTAGATATAAAGAGAAATTATGGTAAGAGGCAAAAAAGAATTCCATTCCCTAAAAAGGGAAAGAAAATGCAGCTTTTCTGTATTTACACAGCCCCTTATACTGCTTAGGGCTGCGTCTACCCCCTAAGTATGTAGCAATCGTTTATCTTACATCTGTTAAACAAAAATGTATGGTAGAAATGGGTTGCTGTGCACAGAGTCTGCAGGTGAGAGGGGGAGCAGATGCAGAGGGGATGCTGTAACATGCCCTGCCCAAGGGATCAGGTGTTGCGAGAGCTGCTGCCCGCCCCCGGCATCTTCCCCGGGGTGTACGGGAGAGGACTTTGGGAATCTCGTAGGCCAGATCTGGACCTGTTGTTTGCCTTGTGGGGACAGTGACTGTCCATGCAGATTGGAGAGGATACTTTTGAAAAGGCAATAGCGGAGCTCCTAGGAAGCAACCCCAAGGTGGCTTGGTAGAGTTGGAAGGTTCATGCAGGATTTGGGAGGGGAGGGTATGCCTGAAAGGCAAGCAATATTTTTAACATCAGTCCGACTGCTGATGTGTCCAAGTTAAGCAAGTGCTTACACATGTGTGAAAACTGAGATGAGCTCTTTGGTCAAGTGAAATGAGATTAAAGAAGAAATGGATACTCTGGGCAGTCTCAAGAGGGTAGCGTGATGTGCTGCTGGGTGAAGGACTGACTCGACACAGTCCCTGGCAGTTCCTACGACCCTTGTATGGTGAGAATTAGTACCAGGAATGGCATTTGTCTGATGTACTTTGCCCCTAGGTCAGGAGGATCGTTTTCCAGATCGTCTCTGGGATAATGTTGCAGACATGGATGCTCTAGCTTGTTTTGTTGTTTTGTTGGGTTTTTAAAAAATGTTCTTTCTCTCTCTGTTTCCCTTGTTTCTGGCATTGCATTCCAGGTTTCTGCAACTCCTGTATGCCATTTTACTCCCCTGATCTTGGTTTTGATGTGTTAGGAAATTGTCCAGGACCAGGCTTCTGTTTCTCTGTGATTTATTCACTGTTGCCTTCTTTTTCCACATGTTGTTTCTTTGACTTTTTTTGGCCTTGTCACGCATTTGTAGCTTGTCATCACATCCTTTCTGTTGTTTTTATAGAGAAGGTTATGTTTTAGGCCCTGCCCCCAAAAATACCCATCGAGAGAGTAATTTTGAAATAATCCCATTGAGACTGCTGGTATGCTTAAATGTAGCTTTACATTTAGCACTTTATTGAATCAGCAGATTTGTACATGCTAGTTTTACTACTTTAGATGTCTTTCTGGTTTGCTTCTTTGGAACCAGAAAGGCTTTAGAAGTTTTTGGCTACAATGTGTTCTTTTAAGTATTAACACCTAAATTATAAAAATGAAGTTTAAAACTTTTGATCTGTAAAACAATTAAATATTCTCGCAGCATGTTCCTGATGGTGTGAATTATCTTGTCATTAAAGTGTCCATCTACAGCTATCAGTTCTGGAGGGCAATACTTACTTCATAATCTGCTTTACCCTGACATAACATCTTTCTCTGAAGATTTCCCGTAATTTTGAAACTGTGATTAAAAGTACCGTGAAACACACGAAGTGACGTTTTTGTGGGTACATGGGACATCAAAAGGTTGAGTGGCTTGCTTAACGAATGAGAGGCTGTCTCAGCCTCCTGACCTAGGCCCAGTACGACGATCCCTTCATAAATAAGCGCTTTTGTCCAGGGGTGTAAAAGCAAAGCCTCTGGCATTTATTATTCTGACGTGTGTCTGTTCCCAGGGCATTACATTTCCGTGGATACGTCCCACGAGGGTGAGAAAGCAGTGCTGTCGAGCCCCGAGCTGTACTCTGAGGAGTGGAGCTGCCTCAGGCTGATTTACCAGATCGGAGCGGCCACGGGGACTTCGCCCGACCCCGCCAGGCTCAACCTGTACCTGAGGCGGGAAGGAGAGAGCTTTGAACGTCTGCTGTGGTCCGCCAGCCAGCCGTCAGACAGCTGGCTCATCGCCAGCTTAGATTTAGTGAACAGCACAAAGAAGTACAAGGTAAGCCTGATGTCAGGAGATGCTTTGGGGGTGCTTTTCGAACATCTCCGCTCTGGGCCCNGTCCTGGGCTCCATGGCTAGCAGCGTGTGAGTCGGCCGACGGCTCTGTCCCCGCGACCGGCGAGTGGAGCCAGCTGTGGGGCCGTGCGGTGCAGCCCGCGGGCAGGCAGCATGGCCGCCAGGCCGGGCGGGAGGACGCCTCACCGAGGAATCTGGAGTCCCCTCCTCTTATACAAGGTGTGGGGTTTTTTTGCCTTGTCTCACTGTCCTTCGGTGTGCCTTCTGCCCTTGAGAAAGGGCATTGGCTCCATCTTTCATGCATTCTGCCAACCCCTTCCAGCAAAAGTACCTCTCCCATTTGTGAGGATGATGAGTCCCTCCACATATATTTAATTTGTTCTCCTGTTTATCCTGCTTAAATGTCCAGGGTGATAATGGAAATACCAAAACCCTAACATTTACAGTTTGGTTTGTATTGTGCAGATTGTGCTGGAAGGTGAAATGGGACAAGATAAATCTGCCAGTATAGCAGTTTTTGAAATTAAAATAACTCCTGGATATTGTATTGGTAAGTACTCCCTGCTCAGCTCCCATTTTCTCTGCATAGAAAAAAATGCCTTGTTGGCAGTTTAAAAACTGAATTAAAGGTCTGGGTTGAGAAAAAAGACAATGGCTTTTTCCTTATTGAAAAGTCAGCTGCCATATTCAATACTGATGTTGTTTAAGCTGAGGTTGCACATGCTAATACCTGGTTTTATTCACCTATCTCTGTGATATGTATAGACATTTCACACACAATAATTCATTCTAAAGTGATTTATTGTTCAAGCAGGATCAAGTGTTATATTTTCAGAAAACTAGACTGCTGAAAATATTACACATAACAGCTGCAACGTTATTTCTGCTGTCTGCCTGCTCACGCTTCCTTACAGTGGCATCTTGAAGGCTGCAGAGTCAAAAATCTGTTGATATTTACACTTACTGCTATTTCCTCATTACATTTGCCAAAAACCGCTAATGAAGTAAAAAAATTTCAGTGATGAGGAGGCTGGGAGACCTTTGCATTTCTGGGGAGCTCTGGTGGAGTTGTCACAATTCTTTGGCTCTGTGAAGGAAACAAAGCAATCTCATTACTGCTATGAAATACTAGTCCTGCTTTGCTTCTAGCCATCCCTGATTTACAAGTGGAAGTTCTGGTCTGGCTATTTAGTACTATGAAGTGGTATATTTAAAATTTATTTTATCTGGTTCTAAATTACAGCAGTTCTATATTGCTCAATAATAAAAAGATAGATTGCACTGAACAGGATGGAAATGAGAATTTTATCAAAAATCTTTCAAAAATTGTGGCTAAGCTTGCTTCCATTTGTTATAAGCTGTAAAGTGCTGCGTCCAGTTTCACACATAAAGGTGTTATCTGCACTGCCATATGTAAAACAAGGCCAGTGCTTAGCAACAGCTTCTATTCCAGTTTTTGTAATGGGAATGTGTGCACTGAGCTGGTGATGTCTGCAATTGCAGAATGTGACTTTGAAGAAAATCATCTTTGTGGTTTCGTGAACCGCTGGAACCCCAATGTGAACTGGTTTGTTGGTGGAGGAAACATTCGCAATTCTCAGTCTATCTTGCCCAAAGACCACACGCTCAACAGTGAACTGGGTAAGCAACAAATGTAAAGCAGAAGTATGGTGGAAAGTTTGACTCTGTGATCCATGTGTGACTCTTACACTGCAAATTACTATGTGAGTCCTTACTTCTCTCCTGGCATTGAGTAGGGTAAGAATGACTTCTGTGAAAAGGGGGATTAGAAAAAGGTCGGGGGAATTTTCAGAATTTCTTGCAAAGTTGTCTGTAAGCTTTATAATAATGTTGTTATGCCCTTTGCTAGGCTTCACAATTACTCTAAATGACAATAAAATTCTGGATGGAGAGGGCAAGAATTCATCTTTCTGTGAATTCTAAAAGTTTTAAAATCTTGTACTGCTGCTCTGCATATCTGGCAGAGGTTTTCTTTCCAGTGGCTATTGGGAAAATTGAGTAGGAAAGCTAAGGGACTGAAACAGGTTTGGAGAATCTTGGGATAAATTGCACAGTTTAGGAGCTTTGCTTCTTTCAGTCAAATGTGGTGCTGCTAATACAGTCCATCGGAGGCAGAATGCTGTAAAGACTGGAAGGATTTTTAGCACTCACCCTGTCCGAAATACTTGTCCCGGCCCCCTTGTTGAGGGGAGAGCCTTTCACATAGTCGTAGAGGCGGGTTGGGAATACCTTAGCCTTAACGTAGTGTGGCATGAACTGCTGCATTGGGTGACTGTCAGGAAATCTGGCTGCTGCCGCGCACTGTGCATCTCAGACAACGTGATGCTTGTTATGGCGAAAGGAATCTCATCATGAGAAGCAGGGCTGATCCTCTCTCCTTAACTCATGCCGCTGTGCCTTTTTATTTATTTCACAATTGTGTGAGTTGAGTACAGAGTGTCAGTCCGGCCTGGCATCACTCCACGGCAGCTAAATGCTGGTAAAATTTTGGTGGAAGTTTCACCCACCACAACTTCAACAGCAGACAGTGGCTCTACTGATTCAATAAAGTACAGTATGTGATAGGAAACACTGCCAACTGAGAGCAATCTCTTTTCTTATAGCCACAGTGTTTCTTTTTCACACCAAACCCTCACTGCTGACCATCAACTGAGAAGGCCCCAAGAAGCCAAAAGTCACAGAAGAGGCTTCTTTTTGCAACTATTGTGCTACACAGGTACATCAGCCAGGGAGATCATAATTAGGCTAGGAAATGTGGTAAAACTACAGAGCAAAAATGAAGTCGAGAACTTCGTAGGCAAGTACAGCTGAAGTATCACCAGCCCCATGGCAGCAGGCAGGCTGGAGGAGACCCGTAGCCAAGCAAATCCCTTTCCCCTCCTTCCACTGGAGCAAAGTGAGAAGTGACATCTCCAGGTTAGAGAACGCTGTTAGCTAATTGATGTAGTAGGGTAGACACAAACCTAATGGCATAGTTATGCTGAAGTACCCTGTCAGTCTGACACTCCATCGTCCTGTAAGGTTTCTACTTGTGAAGAACCATTTTTCCGTTCATCAACCGATACTGTGTGATGCTGTGTTTCTGGGAGTGTAGAAGAAGAAAAACTACAGATGCACGGCATATCCATGCACATGGATGTGTCCTGTTTAAATTGAGATAGCTCTCCCAAAATCAAAGCCTGAGAAGCTGTACCCTTTGAAAATCCTGCAGGTCATATTGGCTGTTGAGGAAGAGGAAGTCCCCTCATCTGTAATGCATTTTTCTGTTTATTAACATCTCCCAAAAGTCATTTTTGAGGATTTTACAAAAAAACAGTCTATTCAGTAAAAATAAAACATTTGGAAACCAAATCCTAGATAGACCGAGCAGAATTATACAAGCAGTAAAATGTGCAAAATAAAGGTTATTTGCCAATTCATTTGATATACTGAGTGAACGTCTGAGTAAAACCTGTGAGGAAACACGTGGTTTATAGTCTTGTTCGTTTCCTTGGGTTACCTCAGTAAAAGTTGCACTTCGAAAAAGACTAAATACTGAGCTGTTGGGACGCAGGGAATTTACTCAGTTGTAACGCATTTCTCCATTTTTGAATGGCTCCCAAAATTCAGAAGTTTATTACTTTCTTTAAGGTAAAGGTCTCAATTAAAGACTTAAGAAAGAGCTGAGACTGACTGTTTTGCCGTTGGTATTTTAGCCAATCAAATTTGGGTTATATCTAGGAGAAAAGGAGAAAAAAATAAATATCTCTTAGTAAAATTTCCTAGGAGTCAGCCATCATTGTCCAGGTCGTAGAGATACATGTCTAGTCCCTGCCTATCTCCTGATACTTCTTGTGAGATCCTTTAAAAAGTGTCCTTATACCAAGTTTCTTTTATACTTTTAGGTCACTACATGTATGTGGACTCTGTTTACGTCAAACATTTTCAGGAAGTGGCCCAGCTCATCTCACCAAAGACCACGGCCCCAATGTCTGGCTGTTTATCCTTTTATTATCAACTTAAGCAGGAGAGTAGCATTGTTTTTACTGTTTACTTGAGAGACACAAGTGGCTTTTATGAAGAGATCTGGAAAACAGACAGTGCACTGAGCGTGGAATGGGCGCTAGCAGAAGTTGACTTCAATGCGCCGTACCCCATGGAGGTAAAGCAACCATTCCTGTACAGTCCAGCTACGACTCCCAGGTTGCATCAGACACGAGTGCCAACTCAGGCCAGCTTGGGAGCATGGCAGTGGCCCTCCAGTATCTGAAAGATGGTTATAAGGATGCTGTTGATCTGCTGTTTCCTTTGTCCACTGCATAAGGGTCAAGGAGGAATCGCTTTCCATACTGGTGCTTGATTTTCAGCAAAAATGAAGTCAGGTGGTGAAGTGCTTGAACAGAATATCTTGGGAGGTTGTAGAGTCCTACTAACTTGAGGTCTTTCGGTTCCTGCTGAATAAGGTTAAGTCCTGTATTTCTGTGACTCAATGATCCATTTTTGAGGATGCTATCACAAAATAGTGCATGCCTCCCACTACAGAAGAAAAATTTTATGAAATATTCAGCTCTATTCCCCACCTTATACAATCGGCAGTTCAGTCTTTCTGTGCTTTCATGAGATAGAGTCCAAACTTGGGACCTAAAGGTACAGTAGTGCTTAGATGAGAAAGCCAGCTCTCTATGGTTACTGTAATTAATTTCAAGAGTATCAGAAAGAAATTGAATTTTTTGTTCTCTAGTGTTTACTGAAAAAGAACCTAAACCTTAGAAGACTGGAACAAACATTATATGTATATATATGTATAAAAAAATACATACACACACACATATATATGCATAAAAAAGTGTGTGTGTATATATAGGATATATATACATACATGCATATATACATTATCTCTTTGCATATATGTAAAATATATATTTTAATATCTAACACATATATAAATATCTTAGAAGATTGGAATAAAGTGTGTATGTATTATACATAAACATGTATTCTTGTATGCAAATATGTAACATATATTTTATACATATATATGTAATTTTGTTATATATATATACACACACACTCTCTCCATATATATATATACTTCTAACACTAGGATTACAAATAAATCATCTTTCATTCTACTTGCTTTAAGTCCACAGAAATTATTGGTTAATGCACTGCAAGCCTGCAGATTTTCAGAAATTATTGGGGGTAAAGCTAGTTTTCATCAGATGTTGCGTAGTCCTTTTGTACTCTGTAAAGTCAGTGACCAAGTCATCCATTTGAACTGTTAGACTTCAAATGGTATGGGAGAGGGTATTAGATCTGATAAGGTCTCACAGTACTGAATGGCAAGTGAATTACTTATTCAGTAAATATAAAAAGTAACATGCAAGGGGAAAAACAGTCCTAGTGCTGTAGATAGAAATTAATTAATGATCACTTAGAGATTGGCAGTACTATGGTTAGTTTTGTGAAACTATCCTCTTGGTTCTTAGCGGCATTCATAAAACCATCCAGAATGCTGGAAACTATCTATACTGGAATAAATAGCAAAACAGAAGATGTCGTACCACTGGATGAATGCCCTATGTTCAGCAGAGTATGCAACTCCAGCCCTCTCAGTTAAAAACAAATATCCTAGAACTACAAGAAGGAGATGGGGGATAATCAAAAGTACGGAGAAGTTACATTAATGAAATAACAGTGTTCAGCCTGTAAAAAAAAAAAAGTAGAATATGGTAGAGGTTCATAAAAAAATGAATGATACAGAAAAACTTAACTGTTCCCTTTTTCTCAAAATATATGTTGCTGTTCTAAATTCTTAATTACCAGGTAAGACTTTTAAAATAAACCAAAGAGACGATTTTTCCGTACACCACATAACTGTAGAATTCATATCCACAACGTACTAAGGTTACAATTATTCTGACCAGTTCAAAAACTGATCCAATTAATGGGAAAGAAAGAATTCATCAGGAATGCAATGTGAGGAAAGAAGAACTGATAACTTGTCATTGTCTTCAGTTCTTTCTGTAGGTGACCTCTGCTGGAGACAAGACACTGGGCTAGATGGGCCTTTATTCTGCTCTAGGAATTTTTATGTAATCCAACACAGTCATTGTTTTAGAGATCACTTTATAGAAATAAGATTAAACCTTGCATATAATTTCTTCAATTGCTTCAAGAGGGTCTTCCTCTTTGTTTCATTTGGCTAAAGGAGATAGCTCGGGATTCTTTCACAGCTCTCCTAGTTTGGCTCCCATCCCTAGGCGAGACATCACAGGCATGGCTTTCACTGAACAGGATCTCAGTCTGGAAGCATTTGTCCTTATATCCTTGTTTTGTCCCTGGGGTTGCCTTGTGATTCAGGCCTTTTCTCAGAGTTTTCCTGTAACTCAGAGCTTTGATACTTGAGAGAACTGTTATGACACTTCCTCAGGAGTTATGGACAGTCCTTCACTTACTTGAGGAAATGATGTCCCTTGGGAATCGCAAAGTAAAACATTGTTTGATATTTGTGGTAAACTAAACACAGTGATAGCTTTTTTAGTTCTTATCTTATCTACATTTTTTTAAGGAAAACTTCCCTGCCAGCTGATGCCAAGGCGTGGGTTTCAGTGTCTGAGGATGTTTAGAGAAAACAGTAAAACCTCATACTGCAAAAGCAGAGTAATCCAGACAGTTTGTTTTTAGCTCTTGATCCATAAATTCTAGATACAGTGATAATTAGGCAGCTTTAGAGCTGCAATCAATATAGACTGATGACCCTGAATACTGGCTTTGTATGTTATCATGACAGTAGCCTTACTGCATCTTAAAAACTGATGTTTCATAACGCAGCAGGAGAGCTATGTTCCCCTTGATTTTTGTTGACCTTGAGTGGGCAGAGATCTGGTGCCAGGGTCAGGGTCTGTTTTATATCCCTAATAAGTGATATAATATATATAGGTGTTGGGGCACCTGCAGTGCTGTCTGAGATGCCCTGGAGTCTGTCTGAGACATCTGATCAGAATTCTGTGATATGAAGATGCATACCAAAATTATTGTTGTGTATATGGCACATGAATAACAAACGATTGTCATTTCCAGGTAATATTTGAAGTTGCTTTCAATAGCGCCAAGGGAGGTTATGTTGCCCTTGATGACATTTCTTTCTCTCCAGTTTACTGCAGCAATCAGACAGGTATGAGTTCTTACTGCTTTTTACCTTCCTTGCTTTCGCCCTTTGGTTTGCCCCTCTGAACCGTCTATCAGTACTTGCAGTATTTGGTAGTGATGTGCAGATGCTTCTCAACTGACCAGCACCATTGGGCTCTTCTTCCTCCTGGTGACAACAGATAAACACTAATACAGTTCATTTGATCCAGAAACCAGTCCTTGATGCTTCCTTTCCAAAGACCTTGCCTCAGGGCTCTGAAACTGGAGCGCTGGACGAATGCTGTATTTGCATCACCCCAGCTTTTGAATGAATTACCACGCGCAGGCCTGTTGCAGGAAGAGAGGGGGATTTCCCCAGGTGTGATGGTATGAGAAAGAAAATGTCCTGGGCTTTTCATTGCTGCTGATGTACGGAACGTCTTCTATGCCACAAGCTCTGAGGTGTTCTTCAGGGCCAAAACAGGAGACTTGTCTTCATGTCTTCACTATTCCAGGAGGTATTATTTGTCTCAGAGAGTGGTGTGTCTGTCAGGATTTTATTAGGTTTTCACAGCAGCAGAAGCCAGCTGAATCCTCTGCTGTAGAGGCATTTGGGAAGAAGGACTTTGTCATTTGTGAATACAGTCTCTTAGGTACCTGTGTACCGATTTCTTGGGTTTTACTGTAGCACTAAGCAATAATCAAAAGCAGGTTAGTGGTTTCCCACTGAGCCCATCCATTCTCTTGGTCACAAGTTTGCATTTTTGGATAATGTTTCGACGTGAACAAGAAAAAAGATATTTTTTTGCCCTCTTTTATTTGCTTGGAGTCTCTGCTAGTTTTACTTACACTGCTCAAGTATCAGTAGGGGGTAGATTCCAGATATGTTATTAATCGATGACTCTTGGCTGAGTAATTCTAGGTGTTTCATTAATTGCTTGATGCCTGTTCTGCTTTTGCTTTGTTTTGCAACAAAAATGCTGAATTATGCTTGCAGTATGCCATGGATTGGAGCTAAATGCTCATCTGTCTCTTCCATTTTAATTTTCAGATGGCTTTTCTGTGTTGAGGTATAGGATAAATCATATAGTGTTTTCTGCACCAACCATGATTTAGTCATAGAATCACGGCTCAAGTTCTGATCTATTCTGAACGGAAAATTTGATAGGTTCAGGTAGAGCTTTACCTACTAACTGTGATTTTGAAGTTTTGAGGTTTTTTTTCTGTTTGAGAAATTAATGTCAACCATTTGCTTTAAATTTTGATGAACTACAGGAAAGCCGGTTAATCCTTCAGACATATCTCCTATTTCCATCTTCTATTCTTTTGAGTAGAGATGTTAAAAAGCAGGAGGTCTTCAATCTCCTTTCAGTCAGACATAGCACTGCATATATATCAGCATTAAGTTTTTTCCTGATTTTGACTTGCGTGCTGCTGTAGAGTGATGGTCACATGGCCCTGACTCCTGACATATAGCCAAAAATTGCATGATGGCTTTGGGTTGTGCCCCTCCTTCCCTCAGCATCTGGTACAAGTGACTGATGAGGCTTCTAAGGAAGCAGAAATATATCACTGAAAAGCACCTGACCCATGAATTCCACATCGCAGGTCAAGAGGGAGCCAACAGCAGGTCTGGGGAGCTTAGCTTAGCTTTTAATCAACTTCACTATAAATGGTGCAGCTTTGCTGCAGTGTTAAAATGAAAGAGGTATAGTTCCAGAGGTCAGTAGCCATGAGGTGGTACATGAATCAAAAGCTATTTGACTTACAGGCTTATGGCATGCATATGCACACACATTATACATGACTACAAAAGGTTTTTTAAGAAAGCGCTCTTTAAAAGAATATTAAATATTGGTGTTAGAAAGTTACATGATGTACAGAAAGTACACCCATGCATACGCTCACACTCATTGTGCCCAAATATCTTTTGAATGAAGGAGGAGGATGAAACCAAATGATCTGAATGTCTTTGTGCATTATGTCCTGAAGGAGGAAGCTTCTCTTAATATCTGTGGCTTATTTATATTTTAGAGGGCCAGTGAAGGAGGTTTTCTTCTGGCTGCAGCAAAAATGTAAGAAAATAACACCCACTTGTGATAGGAAATTGATAATTTTGACATCATTGTGACTTTGCACTATATGTGTATAACATCTTTGACCTCACTCTGTAATGCAAAAAAATATGAAACAGACTATACTTGTGCTTCAAATAGCTATGCTTATTATACTGTGCTCTCCCTAACAGAGCATATGCATCTATCTTTTAGGAACCCCTTTCAATCCCGCTGAGGCAGGCTGCAATTTTGAGGAAGATCTGTGTAATTTTTACCAGGATCACAAAGATGGCCTAGGATGGAGCAGAGTGAAAGTGAAGCGTAACGTGTATAGAGCAGGAGATCACACTACTGGCTTTGGTAAATCAAAACTTTTCACTAGAAGAGACAAACTGGATATAAAGGTTAACCTGCTGTGTCATTGGTCACTCTGTTAAGTAATGTCATTGGCACACTGGTTAGATTGCCTCACTGCAACTCCCTGCCATTACAAATCAGTGCACACTGCTCTGTCCTAGCTGGGACCCTGGCTATGCCTTCCCACATGTAAAGGGGGAAGGGCACCTCTGCAACAGTCATGCAGGGCTGTAAATCAGAGTATCTTCACTATACTGATCCGTAGTCACTAGAAGGATGATTCCATAAAAATATGCAAGCAAATATAGTAATAGCTTAATGCATTGTCTTTAATGTAGAGGAATGGTGGACTCTTAGCTCTTCCAGGCTTAGGATAATTCGCATTTTTAAGGGAAAACTGTGAAATGTGTAGTGAAGCCATGTAGTAAAACAACTGCTAATAAGTTCTGAAGCTCACACATCTTTTTGTGTAGAGTATTCGTGGTTTTTAATCACATGTGCTGAAGTCTCACCTCTTTATTCTTGGTGCAGAGAATAATGGGCCTTGTGCCAAATCCTTCATTCTTCGGTCTCAGAGCATTACCCTTGAAACAGCCAGGTTTCCAGTGAGGCCAGCAGGCCAGAGAATTTTTCAGTGTAAATTTGAAAAGTGCTTATTTCTGGTAATGTAGCCATGTGCCAGTTTTGCTTGAAATAGCCGGGGTGCTTTTAGAAAAATTCTTATTTCCTTTCAAACAGACTGTGATAATCTGTTTCCTGCCAGTAGAAACTGTTTTTATAACCAGAGTCTAATGCAGTAATGGAAGCTGCTTTAATAGCGTATCAACTGTGCTTTAATAGCAAATCAACTGTGCTAATTGTGTATTAGAAATAATAATTGCACTGTCTTGCAGGTTATTACTTGTTGGCGAACACAAAGTTTACAACCCAGCCTGGGTACATTGGACGTCTGTATGGCCCGACTCTGCCAGGAAACTTGCAGTTTTGTCTGCGTTTTTATTATGCCTTATATGGGTTTTTCAAAATGAGTGGTACTCTTGCTGTTTATATCTTTGAGGAGAATCATGTCGTTCAAGAGAAAATCTGGTCTGTCTTGGACTCTCCAAAGGGAGTTTGGACTCAAGCTGAAATCTCCTTCAAAAAGCCTATGCCTTGCAAGGTAAGAGCCAACTCTTCAAATCTGCTGAATTCTGGATAGAGATTTTCCTTGTCTTCTCCTCCTAGGGTTCTTTGTTATCTGAGGATTAATCATAAGTGACCTATACTTGCACAGTAAAATAGAGTTCCCCAGGCAGTACAGTGGGGAGTAGAGTATTTCTTCACAGCCTGGCTCCCATGGGAGTCCCAATAAAGGGGCTTCATACCAGGAACGTGGGAGTGTTGCCCTGGTGTCCTCAACTGTATTCACAGTGGAGGACTGTGGAGATCTTGTGGAGATTTCACTAAAGGAGCTTTAATGAGAGCCGCTTGTGTCTTGGTTTCTCAGCAGGCTACATTCACTTGTAGTTTGTTAGTTTCCTGTGTGGTTTGCATCACCATACTCAATTACAGATTTAAATTAATCTAAAAAGCCAGTGCTGGTAAGTTCTGGTCAAAACAGGGAACTGATCCTACTTTCCTAAACTCAACCACTGGGTTAAAATATGAAAACACAATTCAGTGTAATTTAGAGCAATGGACTTGAACTATTTGCAGTGTCTGACTGGAGAGGTCACTTTGTTATCTCAGCAAGTTGATAAGAATAACATAATATTTCATATCACCTCCTAAGTCCTCAAGCTGCTCTTATTCCACACCTCCACTCTTTTTACAAAGACTGACTTTTACACAAATTTGTGTAGGTGCTACTTCTGTGGTTATCCTGATTTCTCTAATGGGTTTTCTCTATCTGTGAGTCACCTAAGGAGGACCAGATGGATTACTGCCTGATGACACTGAGATAAAGCCAGCTTTTTTTCAGAGTGTGATAGTAGTATGAACATATGAGTGAAAGTTTGTCTTGTAACTCAGGTATTTCTAAATTATAGACAAACATCTTAAGCATTTTCCCCACTACAAAGTCATTTTTGAAATTGCAGTAGTTATTGAGTTTAACTTTTTTTGTGGAAAAAAAATTTGTTTTTCTTCAAAGTAAGTATATTGTGAAAGCAAAAGTTCACACACACACAAAAAAAATCTGCACTGAACATTTCAGTCCTAATTGTTGGTTAGTGTTTTCTCTCAAATATCTGATACCTTAAAAAAATGATGGGATTTTTATGTACACATTTTTAATGCATAGAACTGAATAGAATTTCTAATTCCCTTTCAACTGATACAGAAAATGAAGAATTTTATTACTGCCCACCAAGTGCATGACAGAAAAATCTCTCATAGTATCATTCCAAAATATTTGTAGAAAAGTATTTTTCTCTATTTTTAAACTGATAAAAAGGTATTGGTTAAAAAGGCAAGCTTATAATATACTTTTGCCATCTCCTGTTTATGTATTTCTTTATCATTTCTAAAAAGGTTCAGTAGCTTGTGTAGCGTAATACACTGTATGAGTAGTGATGACTGTTGAGCATGAGTGTTAAAAATGGTTTATAGCCTTGGAGGTGGCAGGTTTTTTAGCATCTGACATTTACATGGAAAATCTTTTCCAATATGGATTTATTAAGAACTATTTTTATGTTTTCCTAGAAATTAGTATATCTAAAACACTTGCGAAGAATCTTGTCTGGGATGGAAAGCTTTTCACGAATTGCAGCTTTCATGTCTGTAGTTACCAGTCTGTCTGTAGGCAGTAAAGATGGGGACCGCAGCACAGAGGAGAATAAAGCAGTCAAAGGAATATCCTCGCTGCTTCTGAGCCCAGAGGGCTGCAGGAGGGACAAAACCCCATGCTCTGCAGCAGGAGGGTTTGTTGGCCTCTGGCCATTCTCAGAAACCTTCAGTGGTCCTTCAGGTCTTGTGATGAGAAAGCCTTCTTTCCCACGGAAACTAGTTGCAAAATATTTCTGCTGAGCAGGCATTCCTCAAATATCACAAAACATGAGATTTACTGGGCTTTAGAGAAGTCAGCATGTGTTCAGCGTATCACAATTCAGACATCCCTTAGCCAAATAACTATGTATTTGGTGGGAGGTGTGTAGTTCTACTTTGGGCTTGGTTTAAAGCTATTCTCTCATGCTGTCTTTTTTCCTGGATTGGAAGGTTAAATTAGATTTAGAATAGGGATTAAGTTGCAGTTCTGCATACAGAGTAGATGCATGGGTACATAAGAAATCATACGCAGGCTATAATGTGCTGAACTTTGTATAACGGTGTTACGTTTTTCATTATGGCTGTGTATGTGTATACACCATCACTTTATAAAGTTTTCCTTAGACAAATAGTACGTGGAAGACAATGGGTGAAGATCTGAGGCATGTCAATACGGAAAAGTATATCAAGAAATGTTTACAACTGAGAAGGCAGCATACAGAAGACAAATGATTCCAAAGTTTAAGCATGTGTCTGCTTGCCATAAGGCAAAGGTGAAAAACTGGTGCAGTTACAGGTTGTCTGGTTCTAATATTCAGAAGCAAGCTAGAATGAAGTTGCACAGTGAACCCGGTTCTGGCTCTTCCTTGCAACCTCATGCCCGAGTCTTCAACCTTAATACTTTAAGAAGCCCTTTCATGCTTTATTTTGTATGTTTCTTCTTTTCCAAGCCAACAGAAGAAAATGAAGGAGCATTGTGTGGCACTGCATGAACACTTAGGTTAGTTCTCTGTAAAGATGTGTCTGCCTAGGACCTAGTGAATTAGCTGACAAGGAACACTCGTTTCAGTGGCCATCTTCAATGTCGGCCAGTGGTGGAGGTGCATCAGAGCACATTTTACCTGACAGCAAGGAGCGATGGGAACCAGCAAGTCAGGGATTACACTTCAGGCTCCGGAGGGAGAGACAATATAGAGAAACATGAGAGAAACAAGCTCACTGAAGCTTGACCTCTCTTGTCCCGTTTCTTCTAAACTGTCCTTGCGTCTCTTGCCTCCTCACTGATGCATCTTTGTTTTATCTGTCCTGCCCCATAGGCAGCAACCCCAGCCTATTCCCCATCTTACTCCTGGCTCCTCAGCTGAGGACAGTCCAATTTTTTTCCCTCTAATCCTGTTCATGTCCTAGTCTGTTTGCCCTGCTTGTCCCAGTTCTTACGAATCTTAGTTTTTCAAAGACTAATGACTTGATGGAAAGCACAGTTCTGGCACAAAGACCAAACCCTGACACATTTCATGTTCCTACTCCAAAGCCTAGGAGTGCCCAAGCTTTTCAAAGAATTTTTTAAATAGGGGCAAAGCAAAACCTTTTTTCCTAGCCTTGTTCTCGGAAATGATGGAACTGTTTTGGCTTAAATCTTCCAAAACAAGCCTGAAGCAAGGACCCAGCATGGAAAGTCTGAGCTAAAATCATTACAGCTTGGCAATGTTACAAGCAAGTGAAAAAGTGTCTTTTAATGGAGTGAGGTGGTCTCAGAATAAGATAGCGCTGTCACCTTTCCTCTCTTACAGATGTAGTGGCTGATGTGTCTATCCCATTGTTTTCTGAGATGCATCGTGTCTAGACTTAAATGATAAGAAGTTGTAGCCATGCACAGCAGTTTGGCTGATCCAGTTCTTGGTTACTGGGTGTGACTTCTAGATTGGGTCAGCGCCTGTGGAAACAGTAAACAGTCTCCTGGCATTTCCTTAATGGCCAGTAAAGTCAGCAAGGCAGTGCTTATGCTGCTGTGGCCAGGGAGTCCTGAAGGTTGTAACCATTTTGCAGCCAGAAAATTGTTCTGAAATACCTGATTACCTATGTCCTTCGTCTTTCTTCTGCTATGAATACTACTCCCAAGGCTTTGAAAGCAGTATAAAATCTGTCTGATATGTTTCAATTCTGATAATGTATTTGTTTTATATCAGGACAATAAAAAGGCTCAGGTTTTCATTCTTGGTTTGTGTAATGGTTTTTTCAAGTTCTTTTTGAATTAGCTAACTGCAGTCTGGCACAGACTGTTGGCTTGAGTTCTGTGAGCAGGAAACGTGAAGCTGGCCAACAGGCCTTAGTATGACACCTTGACACTACCACGTTAAAAAGGTTAGGTGAGTATGATCCAGCTAAGCAAGTTGTAAATGCTTTTTATATACATATATGTTTTATATATATGTGTACATAATGCAAATACATATGCTACATAATGCTAGCGAGAAGGCAGGAAATTTAAAATCCTGATTTCTCATTTTGTACTTGAGGCACTCTCTTTTTTTAGTTAGTGTAAGTACCTATGATTCTATACACATACAGTATTGGTTTTATTCTCTGTAGTGCTCAGGGAGTAAGTGTGAGAAGGAAGAAATAAAAAAACCCCTTAACATTTATTAAAATAAATTAAACCCTTCTTGCTTTGTTGTACAAGCTTCCTAAAGGGCAGCATAAAAATCTGAGCCTGAAATACGTAGATTCTTTTGATCTCATTGAATGTACTAAAACTGATCTTCCAGGCGAATACATGGCAGGAAAATGTCAGAGGTAACTGAAAGAAAAATTCACATACGGCATATGTAGCCTGGAGATGCTCACAGGCACTGTGAAGCAAGGATATACATTTTAATATTGTGTGTGTGTTTGTGTGTATATGCCACCATGGAAAGATTTTATGCAACTTCACAAGTCCAAATGCCTAGATTAAAATGAAGGTTTGAATGCAATTGGGTCCACTTACATCAGTTACGCTCAGTTGTCCTAGATTTGGCTCAGGTTTTCAAAAGCAAGCATCTCATGTTGTTTATCCATTCATGGAAGTTTTTGAAATTTTACCTAGTACTGTAGTGCTTGCATACCTCCCACAGAGTTCAAAACCAAATCCTCAGAAAGGTAGCTGGCATCAGAACAGCCCACCCTACTTCCATCAGAGTAGTTGTGGTAGAATTTCTTGGGTTTTCATTCTTTCAGTCTACTTTTCTTCCTCCCTGATATTTTTTTTTCCTCTCTCTCTTTCCTCAAGATCATCTGTTTGTTTTCACCTCTCCTCAATAACTAATTTTAGTTGCAGTTGTGAGAAAGCAAAATCAAGTGACTGAATATTGCACTTCAATATTTACATGTTTTAAAACAAACAAAAGGGACGACTTTTTGGGGAATGACTAAACACTGATATCCTTTGCTACAGGATGCTGTGGAGGCCAGTAGTATACATGCATTTAGAAAGGTATTAGGCAAATTTGTGGAAAATAGACCTCACAGTGACTGTAAACACAGTGGTACAGGTTTGACCTCCAGTTTAGCAAGTTTGTCAGTTCTCTGCAGGCTGAACATAATATAATGGCACAAGCAGGTTTATGGTTGATTCATTTCTTATACTGTTTTCCCTGAACATCCATTATCACCCTGTTTTGGTTTCGGCTGCCGCCGGCAACAAAAGCGCCACGCGGCCGCCCCTCCCCCCGCCGGCGTGCGGAGGAGAATGGAAAGAAA
>Ga0065711_1033809_pt1 | contig 24791 bp, 7 predicted proteins | sample Hoacrofraction12_FD_59098 | JGI IMG/M metagenome (GOLD analysis project Ga0065711, IMG submission 59098) | Hoatzin crop microbial communities from Cojedes, Venezuela - Epithelial fraction 12 v2 (version 2) | ecosystem: Host-associated > Birds > Digestive system > Esophagus > Crop | place...
TTATGTGGTTTGTGTTGTGTTTTCTCCTTATCTGTATCGTCGTTGTTCCTGTTCCCTTTGTTTGCTGTTCTGTTAAACTGCCCTTAGCCCAACCCACCAGTTTCTGCCTCTTTCTTTCCATTCTCCTCCGCACCCCGGCGGGGGGAGGGGCGGCCGCATGGCGCTTTTGTTGCCGGCCGCAGCCAAGCTATAACATGAATTAAACTCCCTTTTCTCCCCAAGTTCAGTCTGTTTTGTCCATGACAGTAATTGGTGAGCGATCTCTCCCTGTCCTTATCTCGACTCATGAGCCTTTCCTCATATTTCCTCTCCCCTGTCCAGCTGAGAAGGTGGAGTGATAGAGCGGTTTTAGTGGGCACCTGGCATTTATTCAGGCCAAACCGAAACACAGGCTTAGCAAACAGACCATCTTTAACAGTCTTAGGAAGTCCACTGAGAGGAAAGTATTAGGAATAATCCTGTCCTCATACAACTGATTCTTCCCTTACTCTTCCCCAAAGGTCTGTTTGGGGCCACTGTTGGAATCAGTGGTCTAGAAGGACCATTTGCCAGGACAGAAATGATAGGACCTACCTTCTTATATGCTTATAGTTTGCAAATGATGGTGCCTACTTTGTCATCAGTGAGATTCCAACACTATTCATGACAGAATAAAGATGTTTGATCTAATTGCAAGTATTTATCCAGAACATCTCATAAACTGTACAAGAAATACATACAGTTCCACAAAAATCTGCTTGCGTGTAACAGAGTTTGCAGTCCTAGATTGCAAAACACTACACAAAGCTATCTGCAATGTCTGGAAATAATGTTGTTTCATTTGTCAGTGAGTGAATGAATTATTATTCTAGCTAAAACAAAGAAGTCAAGATAAAGTGGAAAAATGACACTGTGCAAAGATTGTAACGGGATTCTAGAATCAGAAAGCAACAGACTTGGACCTGTGTTGTAGCAAAGGTGCAACCAGTGAGAGAATGTTTTCAACTTGTGTACCTGAAATTAAGCACCTGAGAATTCAGCAGACATTGAAGGCATCCTGCAGCACAACAGTACTTCACAAGTGCCACAGAGGTTTAAACAATGATACAAGGGATTGGACACTTTGGCTGAACAGATTTCAGAATAAATCCCTGCCCACCTGGAAGTCTTTCCAACAGGACATGAGATCAATTTTGTTTAACTTTAGATGTTTACAGCGTGTCTATACCTAAGTTAATTGTCTGGACTTCTTTTGCAGTCAACAGAAAAATATTTTCAACATGCTACAGAGACAATCATTTTAGACATGTACAAGAATGGTAGTAACCAAAATACTTGGTTGCTTCCAGTGACCATAAAAGAAGTCTAGACAATTATCAAAGATACAGAAAGCTACACTGTAGTCGTCTCAAATTTAGGTGAGATGTCTCCTACCACAGATGCCTGTGTGTTGAATAGAACTATTTTTCTTCCCTGAACATACCTATAATTTTGCAGGACTGTCACATACTCAACAAGACTGTCACATGCTCAACTGATTCCACAGATGAAGTCCACTGCCTATCGCAGGATCTCCTTTCATTATTCTAACCCCTCACGTACACATTCCCTTTATACCCACAGAATCACAGAATCACAGAATGGTAGGGGCTGGAAGGGACCTCTATGGGTCATCTAGTCCAACCCTCCTGCCAAAGCAGTGTCCCCTACAGCAGGCCGCACAGGACCTTGTCCAGGCAGGGTACCCCTTCCCATTGCTGTTCGTTTTGTCCCTTTGGTTGTGCATTTCAATTTCTTTTCCTTACTACAGCTCTACCCCTGTGACTGCACACTCTTCCACAAATAAGTAGCTGTCTTACCCTCCCCTTTACTATAACCAATCTCCTCCCTTGCTTTCCATGCCTAGATCAGGTGCTACTCTTGTACTTTCATGTCCTGTCAGTCACCTTAGATCTTTACAGCAAGGTCCCACAATTCCTTTTCAATGGCTTCTGTGGGATAAGGTAGGCTGTATAAGGTAAAATGAACACTGCAGGTTATCTTTGGTCATCTTTCTGGCAAAATTCTTAAAATATTGCCAGCTGATTATGTAAATCTAGTGAAGAGGCTGCTTTTCAAGGAATGTAGTAGCTATTGAACAGAATAACTTTTAAATTGTACCATAAAAGCATAAATAGCCAGTGATTATTTACACAGGTACACATGCGCACAGTACATACCCATGTTTGTATATTAGATCATTACAGATAAGGAGCCATTTTATAAGATGCATATACTCAAAGGTAAATGAATATTTTTCACTTTAAAAGAAAATATAATTTACATTCTGACTCTTTAACAGCCCTTTAATATCATCTACATTCAATTAAGCAGTTTTCGATCAGAGTTTAAACTAAATCAGAGCAAGAAGAGCTAAGATTTATTAGATAAAAAACTAAAACCATAGTTTACTGAAGTTGCTAAGCTAATTTTTGACAACAGTTGTGTTTCATGAAGATGCACAAGAGTATTTTTGAGCTCAGTTTGACTAATTTAGTTTAACGCTGAGCTGATGCAAAGATGTGAGATCCAGAGCATGTTGAAAAAGGAGGAAAGCTCATTTTCCAGTTTCAGTTTGTAAGTAATGATGAGATGTGAAATGATCACTTACCCATTTTAAAAACTTGAAGAACACGATAAGCAAAAATAATCAATTGATTAGTGACAGGTAATACTTTCTTCATTTAACACATCGATTCTTTTTGCGTGAAAGCTTATTTTGAGGAATCTTTTTTGCAGCTTCTATAGTTTTATTTCCCAAATAAAAAATATCAAAATACTCGTTTGGTTTGTTTTTAAATGACTATCAATTAAACTGAATTTCCATTCAAATGCAATTTCACACAAGTAATAATTAAGAAGATAAATTATCCACTAAATATTGATTTCCAGTATAATAAAACTTTAAATACTAAAAAGCACAATAAATGCATGTAGTTTTATAGCAGCTTAGACAAATATGTCGCAGATATGCATCTTTTGCTGAGCAAATAGCTTCATTAAGTTTACCAAATTATGTCAGCTAATTAGAACAGACTATATTTGCAGAATATCTTAGGAAAAAGGATAAACATTATTTAAATTAAAGCTTGTTGATTTAAATGATACTTAAAATCACTATGATTTATATCTCCCATCTTGGCACATGTATTGCATACACGCTTTGTTTTTATATGCAGGAAAAGTCATCTCATTTGGAAAAGGTTGAAATCTACTCCTATTCTATTGATAGCTGTTGAAGATTTACATTTGCAAGTCTGATATTATTCTATCATCTGTGTTTTGGAGATGTCTGTTCTAAATTAATGTAAATTGCAAGCATTGCCTGCTTGACCTGCTGGTGAAAGATCTTTGTTAAGAAATCTGAGTACAAACAGCATTTCCGCAGTTGTCATAGCTGTGGCTGAGGCATCTGGCTAGCAGAAACACACAGGACCAAGTACATCTGCATTTTTGAACATTTTCAAGTGACAATGTGATTTGCAAATAATGTGAAAATAGAAGTTTCATAGTACAGCTACAAGATGTAAAATGGTGGAAAACGCTGAACTACTAAACTACAACAGTCAGCTGCAGAAACTGAACACGTCACGTGATTGTGCAGTGCCTCCAAACTCTTCATGATTGTCACCTAGGATAAATCAAGATCTATGACACTGAAGTTTAACACATGGGAGAGCCAAGGTTAATTTGTAAAAGGCATTATGCAGAAACAGTGCACTTGAAAATTCCCAAAATAAAGCAGGAAAGCTGACTATATAAATCCCAGAAAAAATGGAGTTGGCATTGATTTATTAAAAGAATTTGGTTTAGAAAACCTCTTTTGATCTAATTTACCTTAACCTCAGTAATCAGTACTTGTGGAGCTGGCTACAATAGTGAAATGCAAATTTGCAGGGAGAAAACAGCTAGTTCATGCTGCATCAGAGGATGCTAGAGTGAGGGAGACTAATGTAGCAATCAAAAATGTTGCATTACTTGCCAAGCAAATCCAAAGAAGATAGGCCACTGACACAGCAACAAACACAGGCCAAATAATTTCCCCCGCCTGTTCACATTTGTCACAAGGAAAATATTTTTTTCTGAAATACTTCTTAAATTCAAATGCAAACACCCACTTAATACTTGCGAGGTAGCATAACTAAAACAAACTGACTAATTTGAGGATATAAATAAAAATAGTTACATAGAAAGTTGGATATTCAGAGAACATGATTTACTGCAAATTTTGAAACCTTTTGAGAGCCACAGGAGAGTACAGCAGTAGCTTTTAAAGCTTGATCATGAAGGATATATATGGCAAATTTTATATGAAATTGCACAATACATTGGAATTACACATTAAATTGGAAGAACGCAGATGATTCAAAGAAGAGTGAAACTTCCATGCTTTCTCTGCTCTGGCCCTTACCAGAAAAAAAAAAGTTAATTTTTAACAGATATAACTAAAATATTTTCTTAAGGAAATCAGAATACATGTCAGGCTAAGAAAAACAGCTTAGAGAATATTTATCTGACAGATGTATTCAAGTAGGCATGGCCAGATATAATTCATCCTTGGATGATTAACGAAACAGACAAAATGAGCTCTGATACTACCTTTAAGAAGTCATGACAGACAGATAATATCTTGAAGACTGGAAAGAGCTACCAAATTCTTTATCTCCAAACTAATGGGGAGAATAGAGGACTCAGTGAAATACAGATCTAATCAGCCTAGTTTCAGATCTTGAAATACACTGGAAAACTTATTAAAGGTTCAGTTTGTGAGTGTCCAAAAGATAATTAGATGACAAACAACAACCAACATGATTTTGTCAAGAAAATTAATATGAAACCACTCCAGGTTCATTAAATAGCTTATTAGATAAGAACAAAAGAAAAAGATGTGATATAGCTTGATTTTAATAAGGTTTCTGACATTATCTAGCATAATGATCCTTAATGTAATGAAATAAGAAGAAGTAATAACTCCAAGATGAGTGAATAATTGGTTAAAAATCGTATTTCAAATTGGCTTTCACCTATAGACAACACTTAAAATATTATGCACAGTCGTAAACAAGTCTGATCTGGGTTTCATTCTACTTAGAAATACACATTTAAATAGAATGCTGGGCATGTAATATGCTTCTTAGCTTGCCTAGAAATTTCACTCTACTGAAATCCCAGCAGATGAGATTCACTACATTTTCTTTTTCTAGAAAATTAGGCATCTCTTAGATGAAATACGGCAAATTAGTTTGGACTGATCTGATTTCATAAAATAATGTTGCATTTAGTACCATTTACCATTTATCTCCATGTCTTAATTCTTCTTCTCTTCCAAATTTGTTCAAAATCTTTTCAGTACATTTAGGTCAAACTGGCAGATCTCTAGTTTTCAAGATTGCATTTTTCCTTCTCTCGGATATCATTACTGTAGTGCTGTTCTCACTGCTGTACCATCCTCTGTTTGACAGCATCAACAAAATTTCTTGCTGTCAACTTTGAAACTTTATGTAGTAGTTCTTTCCAGTATTATGCAATGCATGTTGTTCTTCCCCTCCAGACTGAGCATAGGAAGTTTTCTTCCACCCAAAACGGACAGACACGTTCATCACTTGTTTTCTGAAACCTACAGCGGAGATGACGGATGCGGGTGCCAACCTTCCCTTCAAGGTCAAACTTCTCCCACCAGCCTGTTCTCTAACTTCTCCAGACAGGAGCTTGGCCCCCACCGAGCAGTAACCAGGTTTCCTTTTATACAAGCAATTTGTCAAGAACCACCTCAATGGCTTCTTGCAGGCTGACCAACCACTGACACACAGCTCTCCAGAAAGTGGAAGTTCAGCTGCAGGCTGTGGTTACACACTTACAACTAAGTATTTATGAGTACGCTCAGATTGTTGCCCCTTTGTTTGCTTGGATTAATTCATTGCTATCTGTTTCAGTCCAGTCTCCCTTATCTAGTCTCTTTATCAGAAACAATCCCTCTCTGTCTTATCAGTTGCCATAAGTTACTACAATGACAGTCACAGTTAGTTACAGCCAAACCCACATATGGTATTTTTCTCTCTTCTACAGAAATTTTATCTAAATATATTCTGTCCTGGAGGTGTATTGCAGACTCTTCGTATTGCCATCCCCAAAGCAATCTGAACCAGAGAAATTCTGTTTTACCTGTGTTATCACTTTCCCCTCCAGTTTGTTGTATGATTAATATGCAAAACTACCTATCATGTCTATCTTTATTCCTACCTGTCATGAATAGTTCTTACCCTGTGTCTTAGCCAAACTTCTTTTCTGCAGTATTTCTGTCACCCCTGTAAAATCTGTTTTCACTTCATTCACCAGCAATGTTTTGTTTTGTTGCATTGCATTAGTGTGTGTTAGCGTCTTTTCTCCGTATATATCCAGCCTGGTTGCTAGATGAACAAACTTCCACTGTTTACATTTCTTATGGCACTCAAGAACAGTGCTTTCACCTTTGTTTTTTGTTGTCCTACTGATCTTTCTTGTAGGACTACTCCATTTCTTCCCTTCTTCAGCACTGATCTTGATCTCTTCATCATTCATGAAAATTCATCACTTCTGTTTTTTTCTTTCTTCATCTGTTCCGTGATTCTGGTTTTCATTTGTATGCATTCTTCTTTTCGGGTTAGTCTGATTCACCCCAATATGTACCCAGTTAGCACCTATTCTAAGTGGCGCTCATCTGATCATCGCTCGTGGATAACAGAACCTGTGGGTTCTTTCATTCACTCGTCTTTGTTCTTTCTTCTCTCTGCATCATATTCATTTGCAATATACATTACTGCACTCATCTCTTTTAGCACTTCCAAAATATTTTGACTTCCCTCACTTGAAATAAAACTTGTCGAAGATTTCCTGCCAAGACACTGTTCATATATAATATTGAGAGCACTCTCCCTTCTAAAACCTCTGTTAATACCTTTGGAAGAAGTTTTCTTCAAGAAAGATCATGCTGATTATGCAATACTTACTGTCCTCTACTGCTTGAGCCCTGCAATCCTAGAACTAAATTTTTCTATAATTCCCTGTTTCTTGGTTAATCAAGAACAAATTTTGTTCTGCTGAATAAAAAAAGTTGAAATTTTCCCAGTTACTGATGTGCCTGATTTACTATTACTTCCCTCTCCATGCATACTTGCTCACGGATTGTACTAATTTTAATGCCTGATTGTAATACAGCATATCACTGGTAATTTTTGCATGCAATTCTACAGCACTTGTAGCATATATTTTTCACTGTTGTCAGAGCTAGACAGATTTTTAATCCCCTTGCATATTTTTAACAGGAATTTATTGAAAAGTTGAAATCATATTGCTTTATACGTACAGGTATAATAATTATTTTATTGTTTGTTTTCAAACCAGTCATCACAGAAAATAATAGATCCTGTTTTCAGAGATGATCTACGTTTTTAGGGCTGGGGATCAAAATCCCATTTGGCTTATATCAAAGACCCAGTAATTGTCTGTGAGGCTTTAACAGCCAAGGTCTTGGCCCCACAATTGATGTAGGTGATGAACACAGATTTAGGCAGGATTTAAGAGCAGAGCTTCAAATCCATGATTTTGAGAATTCTGCACTTAAATTCTGCCTAACTCTGCAGTTGCCATAGCTCCATAATGCCTAAGGTTTTAATCTTTAAGTTCCCAAGTACATGAAGCTCTGTCACTGCTGATTTCCAGGATGACATCTTTCTTGACTAATTTGACCTCCTTACTGTCTAATATATGTCAATACACCAGATGGAGCACAAGACTGGTAATACGTACTAGTCTCTGCTTGCAATCCCTGTACTGAAAAGGAGAAGATGACTTTCCCTAAGGACATACATATAAAAGGCTAGGCTATCACAGCACACTATATGTCAACTGATGGGTGCACACTCTTGGAATCTCTATTACAGATGGCCATTTCGTAATTCAGAGCTTGTTACACCCCTGTATAGCAGAATCGGATGTTGGACTTTATTTTGGCAGAGAGAAATAACTGAACTTCAAGTTAAAAAACTGTTGAAATAGGGAATGATTCTGTCATACTTTGTGCAAACCACTGAAATCTGACCACGTCACCTGGGCTAGCATAAGCATTAAAAAAAAATTCTAGTAGGTGAAATAACATTATACCTAATGTTACAGCTCTCTTCGCCTTACTAGCCTGCTTACACTGAGACAGAATATACTCTGTTCTGTCAAAACTAGGATGTTGAATATTCAAGAATAAACCTAGAGAATGCAGGTTGACAGCTAGGCCTTTCACCTGGAAAGGCGGAAAGCTATGAATCCACTCCACAGACCTTTTCTAATTTTTAATCCACTGAATGTATGATGTCAAGTACATGAACAGTACAAGGAGTAGAGCCTAGATCAGGCCTGGAATAACTCATATTGGGAAAATCAGAATGATTGCACTAAATAAACACATAACACAAAACCTCTAGCCAAATGGAGAAAAAAACTGCCTTTGAAATGGAAAATGCAAGCCTTCCATAGCCTCTTCAGTCATATCTATTTGTCACTTTTATTCCAGACCCAAGGCCAAACTCATTAGCAGTGAAAGGCACCAGAATGAAAGAGCTAGTACACGATCCCAGTGGCTGAAGCTGGCTACTCCCAGGAGCTGGACAGCCACATGCCATGGCATGGAAAACTGACTTGTTCTCAAAGCAGAAGGGCATACCAAAACAATCTGCCAGGATTTCAACACAGCAGTTTCAGGCCTAGAAAATGGAATTGCTAATGGATTCCAGACAATTACAAAATACCTTACTCCTAGTCTGCATTGGAGTGTTGAGGTCTATTTGCTCCACATTGGACTGCAAGAGTAGAAGGGAGCATAAGCAAGTAATAACTCCTGTTGCTACTCTATGTGAGACATTTGAGAAGAGTTTGAGAAGACAAAGATTTATGTTCATGTCTGGACAAAAGAAGTGTAGAAATGAAGTCTAGATACAGCCATGCTTACTGTTGCCTGGATCATGTCAGGCAACCTGCAGTCTGTATAAAGAAATGAAAGGCAAGATACAGGTACATAATCTCTCTGTGTGGGTTTACGAAATGGCACACACATAACTCTTGCTCAACTCCTTGATTTCTTTCTTCCTTCTCTCCTCTTTTCTCTAACTTCTTTCTCCTTTTTTGTCTTCTTCAAGATACAATACTTTGGAAGAAAGTTTTGGAGATAACAGCACTTGTATAATGCAGGATGGCTCTTCAGGAATTTTCCAGTTCAGACCCAGTTCATGGGATGCTGCTGTGCACTCAGAGAAGGCAGAGAGCAAGTTGCAGGGGTAGAAAATGTTGCATCTTCCTGGCCCTACAAGTAACAGCAAGTTAGACGGGACCAATCATTGTTAACCAACTATCTGATCACCTTCCAGGGTGAACTGGGTGACAGGACTAATGTGATTCTCTAATATATGAGGAGAAAATACTGGATTTGTGTAGAGAGATTGTATCCGTGGTTTAGCAGCAGTACTGCTCTTACTAGAATTCTATGTCTGTTTCTGCCATATAGGATTGAAGAAGAAGTAAAGAATGGAGAGGGTTCAGGATGATTGAAGGATTGGAGAACACTGCCTGCAATGAAATCTTCAAAGGTCTAAATCCATTTAGTTTAAAAAAAAAATGGTGATTTGATTATGGGCTGTAAATTCTAATTTGGGTAACAATCTGATTGTAGGTGGCTCATCAACCTTGTAGATAAAGATAAAAGAAGATTCAGTGACTGTAAATTGAAGCAAGGAAAGTTCAGATTCAGAAATAAAAGAAGGTGAGAATGTTAAGAGAAGGGATAATTAACCACCGAGATAACCTAACAAGATTATTGTTAGGTATATTGTTAGGTTTTGTTTGCTTTTTTTCCTTTCTTTTATAAAAGGAATATTTAATTTAAGAAAATTTATTCAGGAAAACCTTATGGCATGTATTATTCAAGAGTTTAGAATAGATGATGGGGATGATGATAATAATAATACAGAGCTAACACCTATTCCGAGTGGAAGCCCAAGTTTATTTAATCCATGAGTATTTTGCCACTGGCTTGATTTCTTTGTTGCTTTTGATTATATTAAAACTTCTTTCGCCACATCAAATTTACTGGCAACATAAGCATACACAAACCCTAGCCGAAGTGAAATATGTTATTTCTGAAATAATTAAAAGGAAAGGAGGCAGCATTTGCTGAATATGATTGAAATCTTGCCATCGGTTACCCCATTTTCAGAGCAGCGTAGCACAACTGTGCCAGGGCAATTGCCCATGGCCCAAACTCATGAAAGGGATTCGGTCAAAGGCAGCATTCCAAGAATAAAAGGTTTGTTGGGGTTTTTTAAGCCCAGTTTCCATGCACCACAATACACCACCAGACATAGTGGTGAAAAACTGAAAACACAGGTGGTTGTGCCAGGATAGCATCGTAAATAGTCAAATCTGGCTTTGACTGAGGGGAAGGGGAACATTCATGGCCAGCTTCAACACCAAACACTGCATCTCATGGAACTATCTCCTAAAGCAGGATGTTGGATGAAGGAGGACAATACTGGTACATTGACCCTTCATTGCCAGGGTTGTTAAGAGGGCAATTTTTTTTAATGCAATATATTTTAAATGTACTCCTCACTTTTGTTAATGAAAGAGTGTGAACCGAAGTGCTTTTTCCACAGAACAGTTTTGATGCAAACCACAACCCCACATTACAATTGCTAATAGCTATATTTCACATTCCCAGTCTTCAAGGGAAATAACAGACAGTCTTAATGGCATTCTGTGTGTTGAAGTTCAGCCTCTCCCATATGCTGTACATTACACCCAGCATGGAGGAAGAGCAGGACTGTCTTTTTCTTAGCGTTTAAGACTCAGTGAGCTGCTGACTCAGAATCACCTTGCTTGGAGACGTGCCTTCCTCAAACATTTGTCATTTGCTTAGACCACTAGCACCATTTAAAGAATATTTGATTCCCTACATGGCAGCATGGGTTTTGACTAATATTCCCATAGCATTTACATTGAGGTTCAAAATAGTATCCATATACAGTTATATCTTAAAAAGATAATTTATTTTTGGCATGCAGCCCAGAGCATTTTTTAATGCCCATATTTCATACTGTACTTGTCTTTGTTTTGTGCTATGGAGAAGCCCTAGTTAATGCAAAGTTCATCCAACACTCTTTATTTAGCATTTTTGAACTGACATGCTATTTTTAGACAAGATTAGTTATTCCCACATGTAGCTACTATATTTTGATTTGCTGCTAACAGGCCTCAAGCCAGCTTTAATATGTCATGTCCTGAAAAAAAAGAGGAGAGAAACAGTGGAAAGGAGACTTAGCTGTGTATTTATATCTGCACAACACATACAGGGTAAAGAAATTCAGCTAAAAAAGCTTACAAACTTCCAGATAGATAGTGTGGTAGCCAAAAATCCATCCTCAGTAGCTTCCTGTTAAGCTTTAGGTGCAGCATCACAGCAGTTTAAGAACCTGCCAGAACAAGCAGTGCCATCATTGCCCCTGACCCTGGCGAATTACTCCAACTACTTTGTCTGTGATCACCCAAGCTTTTGTAAGCAAGGTGGAAGCAAGGTCAGGGACTCGATTCAGCTGAGTCCCTCACCTTGGTAGGATCAGCTGGATTAGGTACCTGCTTTTGTTGGCTGGGGACTGCTGGTGCTGTCAGAAGCGAGAGTGGGAACACGCTTCTCAGAGGGAGAGAGCTTTGAAAGAAGCTGTTCAAGTTGCCCGGTCAATGAATTCACAGCTTTTCCATGTATATTAAATGCTTTCCTGCTAAGAAATTAGGACATATTCGGTCTGTATGAGCTGATATAGTATCACTAGCACCTACATTATTACAGAGCATCTACTAGATTTTATAACAGATAGATTTAAAACCAAGCTGTTTCACGACACATAGTCTGATATTTAAAACCAAACTGCTGTGGAAATTTTCTCTTGCACTGAGCTGGCTTCAACAGTCCCTAACCCAGCAGCTTCTCCCTTCACTCCCTCCTCACTACTGTAACCCCGTAGCCCTGCAATTCAGTGTCGCCATTGCTAAGTTAGAGGCCATAAGGACCGAGGCTTGCCAGGTCTGCTCTGCCTGAACTTCTCTTGACTTGCCTGCAGCTCTAATGTGTCTATGGCTAATTTGTGCTACTTTTGGTTATCTTTGTGTGGTACAACCTTGGTTTTATACAAATAGCTGTAATGAGCAGTATCCTGTGTAGAACGAGATAGTTACAACACAATGATGTTGTGTAGACAAATACAAGCCTGCTACTGCAGCAGAGACCTTGAGAAGTGGAGAGGCAGGATGCAGCACAGAAGAGTGCAAGTCCGGGATGATAAGAGATGGGCTGCAGGCTGGTATTGGGGTGCCCAAAGCTATAAGCCACTCACCAGCAGCTAAAGCAATGCAGACCTGGAGCTGGACAAAGCTGGGTGTAGTGGTAACAGAGAAGAAAACTAGTATCTAACATAAAGAGCACAAGGATAATAAGTTTGGATGTAACATGGAGCTGCAGAACAAACAAAAGGAAAAGTGCAAATGTGTGTTAGTAAATGTATAAAAATAGATAGAGTAAGGAGGAAGACACCAGCATCAATGATGGATTCTTCCTACAGAAGGAGTCAGAAGGCTGATGTCTTATGGTCTTGCCCTCTCCAGCAGCACAAAGCTGCTGACTATAAGATCAGAGGAAAAATGCAACGGTGAGCATTCTCCAAGAAAAGCATAGAAAACTAAGAACTGTGTATTAACACTTTAATTGCATTATTACTATTATTGAGACTTTTTCTGTATAGAAGTACTCTAATTGCATTATTACTCTTGTTTTAATGTAACAAATACATCCAGAGTAATAATGATACTTGAACTAGACTGTCAAGAATTCCATTATACTAACAACAAATTCTTGAATTTTGATATATGTAGTGTGCTTTCTCTTTGCCCATAAACAAAATTTGGAGTGTAGCACCACCTCCTCCTCAGTTGCACTTGTTTACCAGTTTGTGAACAGCAACTGCCCTGTGAACAGGTCAGTGACCCTGGTGATGGAGTGGAGCCACAGTCAAAATAACTCTGAAAGAAAACCCAGCAATCGCCCAACCAAAACCACTTATTTGTTCCTGGTTATCAGCTCCTGATCTAGTTCACCACATGTTCCACAAAAGCTGTGCTGCCATAACGACGGGTGGCACACGAGGAACAGAGTGAGTAGAGATGGGCACTGCTTAGATCAGATCTGTTACCACTGGAGCTGTGGCCAAAGGTGCTGCCCTGGCTTCAGAAAAGAGCTGAGAAGCCTCAACAGTCCCAGGTGCTCCAGCAAAGGCTTGAAGACAAGATGCAAGAAATTTAGTTATGTTAGTCATGAAATAGTATCTTTGTATGTCTTTTTAAATGAGAGACCAAACATAATGTAAACCAAAATCCATCAGTTAGATTTTGCATATGTAGAACAACCACAAGTGACAAGTGACAAAAATCAAACCTGGAGGCACAAATATTGGAGACACCTATAAACCTACATAATCAGCTTTCAAATCAACTTGCCTATATTAAGCAGTTAAACAACTAACAATGACTAATTTAAAATTTCTGTCCAGATTTATTTTGTAACAAAGACAGCTCTCAGTTTCACAGTGTTACCTGTGAAACACCAAAGGGGCCATGGATAGTTGGGGTCTTTCAGAATTAGGGGAGATCACTGTGCCGTGAGAGAAATCACATTGCACAGCTGAGATAGGGACAGGGTGTAGGGATATAAGGGTCGTTAAGTTGTAAATATGTGGGAGGGGGAAGATGCTTAAATTGTTTTGATATTGAATAACCTCTTGTTATAGGTGAAGCATTTTCAACAGGAAAACATCACCAGAAAAAATATGTTTTTTAATGAACTTCAGATTTCCATCTTTTTACAAAACAAAGACTAATAAAATCAGAGATTTTTTTCTTATTTTTTTGAACCAGAATTTTTCAATTATTTAGAGAAACTGCTTTTGTGATTTTTTAAGATAAAAAAATAGTGATATTGTGTATCATATATATTTATTATACTTCTACATGAAATATTCCTGACACTTTTCAATACCTTCTCTTTGGTAAACATCCCAGAACAAGCTTTTCAGGAGAGAAAGAACAGAGCTTTATGAACTGCATGAGCTCTCTGAACAGCTTGATTAAGTCTATTGTGAATGAGATGAGTAAATCATTATTTTACAAATTGATGTTTATCGGTTCTGAAATATCCAGAAATTTGTCTCAATTAAAAATAAATGCATTTCTTTATCAAGTTCATGTAATTCCTTCCAGACTGCAATCTGCACCATCTTCTCTTTGGATTTCAGGACTTTACACTGGCCTCTGCATCTGTTGTTCAAGATCTTCCTTGACTAATGGAAAATATTTCTTATGCTCCTCTTAAACTCTTCATTATGCTATTGATTGCAAAGTATTCTTGACTCCAGCTCAACTAGGTAATTAAAAAAATCTCAGTTTAAGCCTGCGAAATGTCTCACCGAACACAATTCTTCAGTGCTGATCAGTACTTAAAAGCTTGGGTGAATTTGGCTTAGAAAATGTTTCTTCTCTCAGAGCAGATCTGACAATACTTCTCTCTTAGTAATATATGTCCTCGTCACTCATTAATCTACTTCTGGTCCCCTTTGAAGAGGTGAGTGTTACCTTTTGATTCAGAACTAGATTTCAGTACTTGGACTTCAAAATCTGCTCATTTGAAGAAGTAATGAATGTATATGTTATGCGATGGAATATTTATTATCAAGTTTAAGATGTTTCATTATGGGTACAGCTTTTTCCCAGGAAAAATAAAATAAAATAGTCACTGTAGCACTGAGCACTGTAATGTTCTAGTGTTTATGTTCTTTGGCTCCTTATCGTCAGAGAAATTCAAAGTGGTGCCAATAATAAGAGCCACGTCAGCAAAAAGCCACCTAAACCTTATCAGACCCACAGGAGACAGGGGTATGTCAGAAATCCCAGCTGACAACAGGGGACCTTACAAGATCCTTACTGGAATATCTAACTCAGCTCCAACCAGAGCTAGTATTTACTTGGTACTAACAGATACATGCCAGCAGTCCCGCTTTAGTATGGAGTCGAAGTATCTGAATCAAAAATCACTAGACCTGAGAAAGCATATGCTGTCCCAGCTCTGATGTGTCCAAGAAATTAATTGTCTGCTACTGCAAATACTGCACTGGGCCATGTGGCACTTAGATCTGAGCTGGTACAGCCATTCCTACCATCTCTTAAAGCATGAAGGGTGGAAGTGGCTTCCCATGCTTTGCCCTTCTGAACAGGGCAGTCCCACTCTTACCCCCACCACAGCTACATGTTCCTTCTGCAACATTGTCCCTGGGAAAACATTCATGTCTGTGCACTGAGCCCTGCAACTAGGTGATAACCAGTGAAAAACAAAGTTTATCTTTGGTTATGTGATTTTATGATTGGCTAAGAGCCAGGTCCAACTCCACCCACACCATGTGAGGAGTCACATCTGCAAGCTGTGCCTCTTCTGAGAACCATCAGAGTTCAAGACTGCAATAGTCTGAGGTGGGGAACAAATTCTGCTCTACCTGTTGACACTAACCAATTATATCTTTTAATTTGTGAGATTTACCAACTCTAATTTGACTTTCAGAGACAAGGAAAGGGAAGGTTTCTACCAGGATCAAACCTATCACATCAAAGAATTCCATTCAGCAGGAGCACATTAGTAACACTTGGTGGGGACCCACAAGACAGCTCAAGTGTCTCCTCTGCAGTACCCTTCTCTGCAGGTCCTACATGCCTGTTTGTCTTCAACTCCACCTTCACTTCCTTCTTTCAAGGTCTCAGACTGGAACAAATCTAAAATCTCCTCATGTGTAATCTAGCTATGCATCTGCCCCCAACATAATTTCTGTCATTTTTTCTAGAAGGAATGGACATTATTGGTTGGGTTCAGAATCAATTACTTTCCTGCATGCATCCATTTATCTGTTTGAAACTGCAACCTAGAGATGACCTTACTCCTTTCCTTAACTCTGGACCCATTGTATCTTCAGAAGATATTGTGACATTTGGTAGCATCCTTGTCATGTAACATGGCACATAACCCCTTCTTCATTTTAGATGATTATTCTAGCACTCTTAAAGTCAGCAAACACAATCAGAAACAGAAACTTCTCAAATTCAAAATTCCTTTTAAGCAGAATTTTATAATTTGGGGAAATAATGTTGTAGTGTTTTGAAGTTTTCACAATTGAACAGCTGAGATCTTGACTAAAATGTGACTGGTTTAAGTATACAGTTATTGATTTAGCATCCCTGGATCACAGAAAAGTAATACAGATCTTACCCTGAGACACTGTATTTTAATTCTGTACAGAGTCAGATGGCATACAGGACTGGAAAAAGCAGGTGTTAAAATAAGTGAGATATTCACACATGACATGTAATATCTCAGTACCACACAAATAAGAATATTGATTTTCTTTTTGTGCTGAAGACTAGTAAACTGCAATCATTCTAAGAAAGTTCCTAAACATTTTGAATGATCACACACGAACACCGTTAACCGTAGTTTGTCTTTCAGTGAAAGGACAACCCTACTTTCAAAAGTTTTAAGACGAAATTATGAGTCATGAGTAGCTATCTATGAGTTAGTATTTGAAGATCTGCCTCCTTTAATCTGCTCAACATAATGAAAAGTTCCAGCAACTTTTAAACTCTGATAATGATACATCACTACTGAAAGATGGGTTTAATATGGTACATTCTTCACAAGTCAAAACCTGCATTCAGGTGTTTGCATCACTCCTGTAATTGCTATGAATGGTCACTAATACTTAAGGCTATCATTAAAACCACTAATTTTAATTATAGAGCTTATTGGCACTCTTCCTCAAGTGTCTAATCAAATCAAATCGTAAAGGAGTAGCTGGATCTGCATTTCCTGAATTCCTTTAATGTTATGATAAAGTAACTTGAAACGTTCATGATATCAAATACTATTTTGCACTTCTGTAACTCCTTGTGTACACACACTGGAGTGCACTGCAGAAGAAATTTATTACACTTAAAAATGATCCATTATTACCTGTCATTACTCATCATTATTGGAGCAACTTCACTCATACAGGTAATAAGATCAAATGTGCCTGTCTAAAACCGGATGCATGAAATACAATTTTCAAATATGATTTCTACCCCCATGTAAAGGTAAAGTTTGATTCTTGAGGTTGCTGAACAACCCTAGCTTAAGGTTTTCTTTTTTTTCAATTCCTCTGAAAAATCAAGGTGAAAAGTGTGAACATTTTCACCTAAGCAACTCCCTCAAGATCACCAGTGAATGTAATGGCACTGATAGTACAAATCACATCTTCCCAATCCCATTTTTGCTATCAGCTATCATGAACTTTGACGAATACTGCATTCATTTTTTCAATGTTACTTTTTTCAGAATGTATTTTCATGCTCTTTAAGGCTTCTTATCCAAGAATATTTCTGATCTGGAATCATAGAAGTTGCTAACTTGTCTGTGTGATTTTGTTTTAATCCCTTATTTTAAAATAGATTTTCAGGTCTTGGGAATGCATCTTTCCTAATCAAATTGCAAACCTCAGCGTATGCACACAGCCAATTTATTTCATTTGTAACTGTCCTTTTAGCATAGAAAAGATAATTGATATTAACATTAAATCACTCATCCTGCAGCACTACTTTTAAAAGCCCTGAGAGCCATCTTGGTAACTTCATGTTCTGACCATTAACATTAATTACTGTTCAATCAACCACAGAAAATAAGAAAATAAACCCTCATGTAGAAGATGAATAAAAGCCTCTCTCAACATATTATTCAAAGCTATTGTGTCTATTTTTATTTGGATCTCTGGAATGTGATGCAGTCACAGACAAAGAATGAACCATTGACTGCAATGGCAACATTTCCCATATGATGATGCTCTTCACAAATTTGCCACCAAAAGTAAATACTCTAGACTGGGACAGGTTCATTTACAACAGTAGCAGATGCATTGTGCATTGCGCTTTAAATTTTGAGCTGCCCACAAGCAATGGCATAAGAGCCACATTTTGCTGGTTTTGAGTAGCTCCTAGCTTGTGTGGATGAATTGTTGCTATTTTTTCACCCAATGTTTCTTCTTTGCACAGTGTAGAACAAAATCCAAAGCCCATGGGAGTTATTTTTTCTATAACTTCCAATTATCAGTAGTGAACATTAACAAATCTCGTCTGGGTTATTAAAAGAAAGTCGGGAGCTACATAACCATGGAAACATAACATCCAACCCCCACAAGCACACGACTGCTCCAAGCCATGACAGGCAAAACCCTGGCAGCAGGAGGGCCTGATCCAATGGATCTGCTGACAATCTAGGCACTACACTTTGTTCAAACTTATATTAAGTGGAGTTCTCATCATGAAATTTGGCTTCTCAAAGAAAAAGCAAACACCTAAAAGGACAAAACAGTTTTTCCATTAACTTCAATGAGTTTTACGTGTTTTTACCACTACTGTTAATCTGTGTTATGATTGCACCCCAGGACCTGACCATGGACCTGTTTTATTTTAGGCATTTGCTCAAGCACACAGTGAGAGACAATTCTGATCCTGAGGAGCTTACACGGCTTACAAATCAAATAGACAAAGTACGTGGAAAGAAAAAAGGTCCTTGTTTGGCCATGTCTTTAAACACATGCTATCAATCACACCATCAGAAAATAAAGTTGCTTCACTGAGTCAATGCCTAACTGATCCTAAAGATACACAGAAAATCTGCACTGGAGTCAAAAGTTGAATCTACATTTCGCATGTGCCACTGTTGCCTCAGCAACAAAACCCTATCATCTTCCTAAAAGAGACACACATCTCCAGTTCTGCTGATCAGGTGCTTTTCACAACAACAGATTTCACCACAAATTTAAAAACTGCCACTATCACCCTCTTTTCACTTACTCCATAAGGGAAGACACAACCAAAGATCTTCACAAATGTCTCAGAAACAGCTGTCATCTTCACTTGCCAGGTACTCAGGATGGCAACAGAAAAGGTGTTGAAACACAGTGTTATTTCAACACTTCCTCTGTTGTTAAACCTGCCATTTCAACATTTTCCTTCTTGGGAAGTTCAGCTTTCACCGGGCATTATTATTCCTGTTCCCAGAATGTGGGCATCTTCATACCTAAAACTCTCAAGACAGTCTTGTTTAGGAATAGCCTCGAAGATTTTTACTCCTGTTGAAGCTGTTCCTAATGTACTCAACAGAGCAAAATTAGCCTTGCACTCAAAGTGCTCCCCAGTCCTATCACGTCCCAAGCTTTCGGAGGGACCGCACCATGTGGCCCTGATGCTGGGGAGACCAACAGGGGCTGCCCGGTGCACGCTCACCGCTTGGGAAGGCAAGACCTCCAGAGGCGAGCTCAGACCGCAGCACAGCCATTCAATGGCATTATCAGCAACCACACTCCTTTTCTGCCTTCTAAACACACCTTCAGCACTGTTTCCAACCACGCATTGCACAGTATGCATATTATTTATTAAATAATCTTCAAAGGCACTTGCAAAATTTCTCCTTGGGGAAAGAAAAGAACTGCACATGATGGCAGATCATCATATTACTTACAGCACTTTCAAAAGTCTTTAGCAGTACAGTGGTGAGAGCTGTACACAAACTAGAGCAGAATACGGACACCGTTGTTTCAAACAGAAACATCCCAGCAGTGTCCAGCCACTCCTGCATGAGTGTTCCTAGCAGGCTTCAGCAGTGGAGGTGATTTTGAGGATTGGGAGTGAGATAGGACTCATTTCCTGAGTCCTATCTGCTTTCTGTGCTGTCAGGAGAGAAATGCGGAGATCTAACTTCGTGGCTGCACGACTGTCTCATCATCAGGGTCCTGTAAAGGGATGTCCTCCTTAAATTCTGGTTAAGACTTCGCTTCCTGGGATGTACACATATGTATGAGCTTGCTGGTCACATCTCTTCGAGGCAGAATCCTGCTCGCCCACAGAAGTTCCTAACAGAAGTATTATCTCACCAAAATGGTAAACACTTAGCTCTGGGGGCAGCCCATGACGCCTAGAATATCTGCCTCAGATTTCTGTGCTCTCACTAGTGCTGCTGAAAGCCTGCAGAAGGAAAGACACTTGGCCTAAAGTGCAGAGTACAAGAAATCATCAAGAAATGTCAAGGTTGTTCATCCACTTGTCATCCAGACTGCTCAGCCCTCTTCTAAGGACGAGAACCTAATGGACCAGGACTGCTGCTCTGTGTCTTTCACAGTTTAGTCCAGCAATTGAAGCAGTGACGCAAGAAGTGAAAATCCTGAATTCACAGCACTGAATACTACTCCAGGTGCACAGGTAGTCTCTTGCTTCAGCTTGCTTTGTGTCCTCCTGTTAAATCCAAACCACTGCCAGTCAAGAAAGCAGGACCTAAAAGTCTAGAAGGAAACCAGGCAACTGGGTACCTGCTCCTCCTGTTTGGACAGATTTGCTGAAAATGGGAATTCTGTTTATATAACAAGATCTGACTTCAGCCCCGTAAGTATAACGAAAGACTTGTATCATAAATGACATCTCTGTGGCAGATCCAATGCAGTGTGAGTTGCTCAGCTCTCAAGCGACTGTGAGCTTCCCCACTGCCGCAGACAGACTTGCTCCAGCGTCAGCGCTAGCAGAACATGCCATCCCCACAGCAGCGAGATGAAGAAAAGCCCTGGACGCACGGTGCTCCCAGTTGGAGTGTAAACCCACCTTCCTCACATAAAATTACAATGTCAGATTTAAACAAACATAGCCATATCATTGTTAGGAATCTGTTCAAAATGAGCAGATGCAGTTACATCCATCTGCAGGAATACTGTGCCAGCCAGGTACCGAAAGGTTTCTGCTCATCACCATCAGTGAGCAGGTGAGTGCAATGAGAGGGAGAAGAGCAGGATGATTGTAATCCCAGGTGTCAGGCACTGGAAACATGGCTTCAAATGCCTGACAGCAATTTCAATAAGTGCCACCACATCTGGCAGCTATAACACACTCAGTGCCATTCTTTTTTTTTTAACCCCATCAGCTGACTGATGCCATTTTAGCCATTGCTTATTGTTCCAACTTGTCTTAAAATGCCTGCTGGATCCTCACATACCACATTTGCTGAACTATTTAGAGGTTCATGGAGAAGGATGTTTGTCTTCCCTATTCTTCAAAGCAGCCACCTTGCTTTTTCTTTATCATGCTGTATAAGCCTTTTACACCTGTTGACTATTAATGATAAGCAAGGTAAATACCCATTCTCTAATTAAGTTCATCCCAGCAAATAGTCACATAAAGCTGCCAGAGTTATTATAAGAATGCTGTATTATTGCAGAACAGAAATGAAACATGAAATACCCTGTATTGTAAGTTCAAAGCTCCCTGAAGCACAGGCAGAGAACCCAATTTCTTGGTGGACAACTCTTAATTATTAAACTGAAAAAAAATAAAAAGGCGGGGTAGGGGGAGCATCATTGCTAGTTGCAATGCTGACCATTTTGATGTTGGCACTCTCCCTGGGAATTCTGCCAGAGATGGGTGCCCATCTGGCTACAAAGCACCCTCAGGCAGGGTATGGGAGCTCATCTCACTCCTACCGTTCCATGTAACTGAACAACTACACTTAGGTGTCCAGGGAACATTTGGGCTAAGCAAAAGGGCATGTCATGATTATAAGCACCTACAGAGGCAATATTGTTGGAGAATAGACAGACTAGTCTGCTGTTGACTCTTTGAGGGTTTTTACATGTCCTTAATCTAAATTTAGGCAAAATTTAAGCAGACTAAACTTCATTAAAACTAAGGCTTGAAGAAGAAAAACCCATTACAAAGATTATTTCCTTTATACTCAAAGCCCTGTTGTCTGTATAGGAATAATAGATATCAGAGAATTTATCTTCAGAAAAAAGAACTGCAGGAAAACCTGTCTCTCAGTCATGCTCCTTTATTCCACAGCCATGTTATGTAAATTTTCACTTATGAACTCTAACTACCTGTGTATTTTGGCATGGTCCTTGAAATATCCTATTTTATTTGTTAGACCTTACATTTACATCACTTTAGCATTAACCACATCATTAGGGTCACAGTGCTGTCAGAGCTTGACTTGGCCAGTATTGTTATATGTTTGGCATCAACACAGTCTGAATTTAGAAATGTCTTACAATCTGAAAAGTAAATTATATACATCTATGCATACTCATATGTCCATCACACTAATTAATAAAGCGAGGCATCTCAGAAGACTAATTGCCTTCTATTTATAAAAGCAATGTTTATGTGCCTTAATATATGTATTAACTTATCTATATATAACAAAATCTTTGTTTCTTCTTGAATCTGCCTGTTGTCACCTGTTTAACTGTTTGTATCTTAATCCTGAATGCTGCTAACCCATGAAGGTGGTGCAAAAGCCTTACAAGGACTGATGTTTTTCTACTGTGTAGGAGTTTCTAATATATCAGGTATCTGATCATCACACAGGCAGTGATCCTAGCCCTAGAAAGGTTATTTCTTCTCCATTTTTATTTCCTATCCATCATAGGACTACTCAAGAAGTTAAAAGCAAGAGTGCCAAACAGCAGGACACATATGAGTGCCCAGATGAAAACAGAAGAAATCATTGCCATCCTTCTCTGTTGCTGTGCGGGGCAAATGATGTTCCTGTTACTCCTAACAGGAGAGCTTGGTTCTGTTGCTCATTAGGGATCTGTCTGTCACTGCCGCACAGAGCAGCTCCCTCCAGATGAACAAAGCAGACCTCACTCGGCTCTTGCTGATCACGGTGAAGTACCCAAACCTGCATCAATCTCACAGTGGGCATGTCTGTGTTTACAGCATGTTACAAGCAGCTCAAGTGAAAGACATTTCCATGAAGCAGAACCTTAAATTAATTTCTATTGATGGGCAGAAATTGGAAAGTATATAATACATTCCTTTTATTGAAGTCATTAGTCATAAAGGTGTCTCTGTCTTTCCCATGCAGAGCCTCAGTGTCAAAGAGGAGGACGAAAATGCAGTCTTCTGGGTCTGAAGAAGCAAATGAAACGCTTGGTGTGAAGAATTATCTCTGTATTGCAGTCCAGGGTTCCTCTGCTTCTGAAGGTAGCTGGGCAGGTGATGTGTTAAAGCTACCCCATACATCTTCAGCACAGCTGAAGTGTGCTTCATCAGCCAGGAGCTCACAGTTCCTGTTAATGAGTATGGGAATAGTGAGAGCTGGCAGCTCAGATCCCACCGTTTTCCTTGTAGGTAAGACCATGGCATCATGCTACACCAGAAAGAGAAGAGGATATATTTATTAGCAGCACCTTACTGTTTTATCTGCAGCTGTGGATTAATGCCCTTAGTATGCTTGGTACATAACAAATACACAAAGATTAAAACCAAAACCAAAACACTTTCAGAATGTGCTTATTCTTAACAGATCTCCAGACAGACAGACAAAAGAAGTACTTGTCCTCCTTTGAAATATTGGTTATGTGATCATTTAATTACCATGTAATCATTTTTAATGGGAATTAGAAACTTGGGTTTTTTCCTAATTTATTGAAATAATTTCTGCTACTACTGATCTAAACAAATAGCATAAAGAAAAGAACTAAACCCCAAACGTACTGCAACTGGTGTCCATTTTTTAGCCTCTTTTCTACTCAAACACAGCTAGTGGATCCATATACAAAAATTTTATGACCATGAGATAATTTTTGTCATCACTGCATCAAGTCTTTACTATGATATATATAATCTTTGTAGTATTTAGTAACATATACTCAATTATCAGCCTCCAAAGAGTTTTACAGTATGCCCTGCTAATAACAATTCAGTTGATATTGACTTCTGAATAAGTGAATATCCAAATTTATTGACCCAAGAGCTAAATATTGACTGAGGAGACGCTGAGGTCAATATTCTCCTAGAGCAACAATAAATCTTGATGTTCTTCATGATAAAAAGGTACTCCTCATCCCACGTATACTTATGTATGTTGCCCAGATCCCCAATCTCTTTGCTAGGCAAATAAAGTATATTAATGACAGAGGGAAATCTTTGTTATAGGTAAGAATAAAGAGGCAAAGGTACAGCCAGCAAGCCAGAGCCCATTTTCCATGATGTTTTTTAAAGTAAACTGTCTGTTGTTCTAAGCTGTGCCAGGTAAGGTTTCAATCTGTAACCATCACAACATGGAGAGAACAGTAGGGTGCTCTCCTCAGCTGCAGAGGCTGCTCTTCCAGATTCATATGCTTTGACTCTTCTTTGGAATGTGCGTGAAGCTACAGAGAATTAGATATCTGTCTTACAACAATGAGCTGGGTAAGCCATCTCAGCCTCATTTGGGGATGTTCTGAAATATTGGAAATTTCCTATTATGAACATGTATGAAAATATATGAACATATATAAGAATAGTTGAAATGGAAATAGATCAGAGATATTTCTGATGCAAAGATCTCCCACTTTTCAATTAAAAAAATGCAAGTAACATTTTCAAGGAATTCACTAACCAACAAAAATTCAGTTTTCATACCTGATCCATTATTGGATTTGCTTTGCAGACAGAAACTTTAGAAGTTAACCTAAGTTAGACACTGGCATTTAATTTCAATCATCTGAATTATCTGCATGTTTAGTATCAGTAGGGGTTTATTATTCCCCAGCTGCAGCTCTGACTTGTTATGGGTTTGCGTGGCAAGGTTTTGGAAAGGGGGG
>Ga0065711_1033810_pt1 | contig 24790 bp, 13 predicted proteins | sample Hoacrofraction12_FD_59098 | JGI IMG/M metagenome (GOLD analysis project Ga0065711, IMG submission 59098) | Hoatzin crop microbial communities from Cojedes, Venezuela - Epithelial fraction 12 v2 (version 2) | ecosystem: Host-associated > Birds > Digestive system > Esophagus > Crop | place...
CTCTCCTCTCCTCTCCTCTCCTCTCCTCTCCTCTCCTCTCCTCTCCAGCAGATACCATGAGTCAGGGTCTTCTTCAGCACAGTGTGAATGTTTTGAACCTGGGGTCAAATATGGCCTAAGAAAAGCAAAACACCAAGCAAATTCCAGCTCAAGGCTCTGCTGGAGCTTGCTCACTTCAACAGATATAGCCCAGAATGTAACAAACTGCAGACGTTTTTATTGCAGCCACAGGTTTACGACGCCTGCTGACGCTGCACAGTCGCTGCCCTGGCAGACGTTAGACTGGCTTTCCCCTGAGGCCGGTGCTGGAGAGAGGAGCCTCTCAGCAGTGGCTGGTCCTTGCAGGCGAGCCTTAATCGGGTCAACAAGAATGGATTTTGCTTCTCACTCCCAGTGAAAGGCTGTCGCATGAGCAGACTGGAAGTCCAGAGATCCTTTGGACAAACTAGACTTACCCAGGAGCCACGTCTGGTCGGATTGCTGTTTTGAAGCCAGTAGTTTAGCTACTCAGTATTTCACAACTCATCTGTTTGCTACGGGTTAGCAAATCCATTGGCCCTTCTCCATCTATGACAGCTGTGTTATTGCCTATGTCACTGCAGGAAAAAAAGAAAGATGCCTTACATCTTTCCCAGGTTATTACTGTGGATTGATCCTTCTACAGCTGTGCACCTGCAGGTTGCATCCCCGGTGGCTCACTACCCACCCACGTGCTAGCAGGCACCAGTGCAACCAATGCATCTGCTATGCAGAGCCCTGGGTTCAGCTGGGGACCCAGGGATCATCTGTGCACCCGTCTGCGCTCAGAAGATTTGAGCAGCATTTCCACTGGGACTTTCAGCACTCTTTTGTCTGCTCAGCTGCTTCAAAGCAGTAGATAACCACAAATGCATTTTTCAGAAGGGGAGTGTGTCTGGCTCTCTACTAACTCCTGATCAAGAAAAGCAGCTCTGCGTTTGTCACAAATCCATGTTCTTACTGGTCCTGAAATCCCAAAGCCAGCTCCTCAGCTAGCGTGAATGAGAGGGGGCTGAATCAATTTCAGTTGTATGATATGGGTTAAAATCAGCTGGAAATCTGGGAGGCGATATTAAGAAAGTGCACGACACTGTAACATGTGCACCAGCTGTAGATTAACCCCAAACTTCTGACCATAACTTGCCCCGCTTTGAGTCAGCCCCAAACCTCACACCCCTGAGCACTGGGGCAGAGGGAATCCTGAAATCAGGCTTGAATCATCCGCAAGATCAATGCTATTTATGCCTTACCCGATGGCAGCAACACATCCAAAAGGGGTTTGCTACACCTCCCTTGGGGTAGCCTGGATCTGTGAGGCCATCTTTTTTATTAACAGGTAAGTCTGTGCCGTGTGAGGAACAGCGGAATTTACACTTGCCATCTGCAAAACGAATTACATGTTCCAGGCATCTGTGGCTTTATAAATTATAACACAGTGTCAACGGTGCACCTGTGAGGAGATACTAGACAACAGGAGCAAAGAAACTGCCAGCACGCCAAGGGGATGCACAGGCAGAAAGGCTGGAAAGGCGTTTGGCCACTATCTACTTCAGCTTGCTGAGCTTTTCACTCCTGCCTGCCCGTCCGCCAGCAGATTTGCACCACCGACACCGAGAGCAGGAGAAGACACACTTTTACCAGACCTGAAATGCCCAGCTCCTGTCTGTGATTAGGTGTGGCGGTGAGGCTCTGCTTGGCATTCCGCTGCGGTCCCCCTTGAGCAGCGCTGGTGAGGGGCCCTTGGAGGAGAGGGGAGCAGGCAGGGGGAGCTGGGGGGTTGGGGTTTTGCATATGAGATTAAGGACTGAAGATTCCGATCTTTTCCCTTTTATCTGTCTGTGTGCTGTAGGACTGAAGTCTCTGCTTTCCCTGTGTTATATTCAGTGTGCAGAGTGACTCATCTGCAAGCGCAAATTACCTTGCTAAAGTATTCTTAGGAGAAATAATTAGCCACAAGCACCTCCTCTCCAGCCTCCTGTATGTGCCTCCGGGGACTGGGGCGCTTGACATAAATCATTTAGTCCCGAGCCCTAGCACACACCTTTCCCAAAGGACTCCGTAATTGGCAAAGTACTTGCCAACCAGGTTTAAAGTGATTTGAAATTGTTTTCCATACAGCCTTGCTGATAGCAAAAGGTTTCCCCCTTTCCTCAAGCATGAGTTCCAGTAACATGATTGAATGTAACCCGTTATTCAGTTCAAGCTGTGATTCTGATACGGTATAGACAATATAAATTCCCCAGAGCTCTGTGAGGCCACCTCAATGGTCCATTTAAGTCCAATTCAATTAGGCTCACTATAGTTCTTAGGATTTCTTAGGTATGTTTGCAGCAGCCTTGGGGTTTGAATGTGAGAACGGTATTCATCGAGGAGTTTTAAATTAGGTCTCAGGTGTCATCATTCTAAATGAATTATTACAGTGGTGTGTTCATGCCATTACAGGTAAGGTTATGTTAGTATCTCCACTCAGCCATATTAATGCACCGAGAGCTGGAGCTTGGTATGTAAGGTCCTTGACTTACAGTGACTTTTTTAACCCACTTTTCAAAATAGTCAGGCTGCCAGGCACCAAGCTGTATTTAAAATGCATGTAAATAAGTTGTTTACTGTCAGCTATGCAGTTTAGGAGATGCTGTTAGGCCCGTAGCACTGCCAGCGCTCCCCTCCACAGAGAGTCGGGGGGAAGGGTCCTGCCTGGCTCACCCTCACCACCCCAGGCAAAGAGGTGGGCAGTGGGGGAGGAGGTGCTGGGATGAGCAAAGTAATGGGGGAAGGAGTGAGAGCCACTGCCTTGCTCATGCCTGCTTTTCAGACACTGGATTTTGGAGTCCTTCTGGTCTTGCTTTATTTCGCTAGCCACAGCTGGTGGGGAGGGAAACATAAAGGTGATACTTTAGTTTGCTCTTCCCAGCTTTTCTCCATTTGTGTCTAAATCTGATCTCTCTCCAGTATTTAACACTCCTCTCAGCATTTTCAGGAGTGAGCGTGGTGAGGGGAGGGAAGCACTTCAGCCGCCCAAATAGCCCCCCCAAATTTTGTGTCTGCAGATGGACACTATTTGGATCCTCTAACAAGGCAATGAAAATGCCAGGTATGCAGATGAAGCTTCCTTCAAAGAAGGAAGAAAGAAGTGAAGATGTTTAAATTTTGATAAGTAACTCTGCAAGCCTAACTGACATTTGGGTTGATTCCTGAGACCGATATTTAAAGCATAAGGATAATATGCCTTTACTGGCCCACACAGCAAAATTATTTTCATTATTTTACTCTGGTCCCACCTAGCGGCTCTAACAGAAAGTGTGATCCCCTTGGTCCATCACTGTATTAACAGGAAAAGTCACAGTCCTGGTAGGGCTAAACAGAGAAGGGGCAGGGGCGTTTCATGGATGGGTAGCTGAGTTACAAAGCAGTCGGGTGGCCTTTACATAGTTTTACACAGGCTGCCAGGTCTCCTGGATCCAAGCTTCCTGAGATCCATGTAGTACTTTCTAGAAAAGTATCCTAGCCTTAACCTTTTCCTGTTGTTTTTATCCTAGAAATTTCACTCCATTCAGATTTGCTATGTCCTGCCCCTGTGCTCCTGGGAGAAACGTGCCAATATTTTGCCTGTGTTATGCTGGGGAATAGTCGGAAGAAAAGACTCAAAATCTCTTTCCTCCACTCTCTGTCATGTCTTTACCAGGGCAGACTGTAGCCCTAAGATCCTTCCAAGATCAAATAAATGCCTCCAGGAAGAAAAGATCAAAGGAAAAAAAAGCTTAAGAAGTCACTAGTCTGGGTATTTCCTTGCATTAGAGTGGCCCATCACGATTCGAGCAGTCTTCTGGGTTATAAAAATGAAGGGGCAAAGCATGCTTCTCCGGGGACAGAGGCCCCCAGGTGAGGGAAAGCATCCGCAGGGCACATCCACGCAGAAAGGAGGACACCTTGTGCACTCGCTTTTCTCTTCTCCTAACCATCTAGGAAAGAGTCAGACCTTACTCACAGGCCTGGTAGCAAAGTTAGTACCGATTATTTCCAAGGCTCACAGCAAGTCTTCAGAGCAACATGGCGCTAGCATGACGGGCTCAGAGAGCCACACACTTCTAGGAACCTCGCCGCCTCTTCTGCCTGCCACAGCCAGGGTCCCATGCTGGCTGAGCACAGGGACATGGGGACAGGGAAGGTCACCGTTCCTCCAAAGGCATTCAGGGAACACACTGAGGAATGGCTCACCTGTTTCTAGACCTGAGCTGGGATGTTCTGACTGCCCCATTATGCCATGGGAGGTTTTCTGTGGGCTTAGCACTAACCGGGGGATGACTGCACTGCGCACAGGTTACCCCTTAACCAAACATGTTAGGTGCCCTGCTAGGTGCTGGATGTTTTCCAGCCTTTCTTCAGTATCTGTTTATAGTAATGGAATTGCAGCAATTCATTTTCTTTTAGCTGGCTTCACTTTTTCTATCTTAGTTTTGTTTTCCATGACATCTTCCTCACTTGTTTTAATACTGCTACTATCAAAGTATAGCCAAGGTCACTTTAAGCTGTCACTCATGGGACTGTCCCGTGTTTGCAGAAACCCGTGGGAATTACACCCAAATGACTTTCAGTTAGTCACATATTTAGATATCTTCTTGGCTCAAGGATCCAGTGAAAGGGAATGTGTTAAAATAAAAAATAAATATCTCCTAAGGAGCAAAGCTTTTTTGCAACATTTTACCTTGTTCACCAGAATGTTTCTTCTTCAGGTACTGGCAAAGCCTATGACTTCCTGAAGCTTTAGAATCATAGAACAGAATTACATAATAGAATAGAATAAGTAAAATAATTAATTTGTATGGATGTGTTTTCTTGCCATTTACATATCTCCTTTTACCAGAAACACTTTTGGAAGTTTTTGCAGCAAAAAGGCAATGAGGATTTCGTAGAAAAACTACAGGCACCCACTTTCTGCCTGGAGAAAGGTAGGACGTTTCACATGAGAGGACAAATTTTGATATCTCTACAGAGTTAATCTAAAGCCAGATAGGCAATCAGGAGGAAAAAACCTTCCCTAAAGCACAGAAGCATAACAGCTCTGTGTTGGATTCTCAGATCTAGAAACCAGTCCTCATCTGCGAGGGGCTTGTGTTCAGCACAAGTATGGGGGATGAGGGGAAAAAAGAAGAAAAATTACATCTCCACTGTCTCTCTGCTTCTCCTGCCCTACATCCTGCTGGGGCCTAACCAGTTCCTACACAAAGCAGGAGCATTCATAGGTTTGTTTAGTGTTGTGCTGGCTGCAGTCATCCTCTCCGGACAGCCCCGGTGGTGTTTGTCGACTGTCCTCTGCACTGGGGGCACCAGAAGGCTCTCCCCACCTCCCTAACTGGGCAGCCCAGCAGCACCCCAGCCCCTCGCCTCTGGCAGGCCTTGCTTGCCCCTGGAAGGAGCGCAGGTGTGCTGGCTGGGGCGATGGGCTCTTCCCAGCCCCATTCCTGGCACCCTATGCCTCAGCCCCAGCACTTGCTGGTCCCCAAGGTGCAGCCTAGGGGGCCCTGGCCGGACTCCTGCTGCCCTCACACCTCCGTGTGCTGCGGGAAAGGGTAAAGTGAGCTGCCATGGGAGATGTCAGAGGCACCCTAAAGCTGCTGCTGCGGGATCCTGCCAGCCATCTTGCTTGGACTGGCTGAAAAGCGGTTTCTTTTGGGCCAGAGGTCCCTGTTGCCTGATTTCTCCAGTCTTTGTGCCCACTGCATTTTTGCAGGCTGTGCCAGGCAGATGGGAATCCTCTGAACCAGTCCTCAGCCCAAACTTGTCACTCCAGGGAAGCTCTTTCTGTCCTGTAACTCAGCTAATTTCGTCACGGTTTCCTTCCAGCATCCAGAAGGAACAGACTCTACCGCAAAAAATGCACAGCAGCACTGGCAGGGCATAACCTCAGAGCCTGCAAAACATGGCACCCACAGCACCCATACGGACCCATTGCGTGAGACCAGACTGCTCTGTGCCGCTTCAGAGGGTGTGAAAATCTGTGCTCTGCCATCAACCCAGTCGCCACCGCCATCGCCTCCTCCATCGCCTGCTGGTGGGTTTCTGCAGAACAACGGTGACACCCAGTGGCTGCCGAGCCGTGCGATCCCTGCTGCAGGTCCTACTCGGGAGCCTACAGATGCTTTGCCTTCGTTATGTACAAAAAAAATGATGCGCAAAGTACTGCCGGGCTGGTGAGACAGCAGCCTCCCGGGAAATGCAGGTCTCGCTTTCCAGCAGCAAACCTGTGCGCTGCTGAGGGCGATCGAAAAGGAGGAGCTGTGCTTCAGCCAGGGAGACCTGGGATCAGAAATGGCACAAAGAATGCAGGCTGAAATATTCTGGTGAATGGGGAGAGGGTGTTTCTGGAAGGGGAAGGTCACCTCCGCGTCTCTAGCCACTAACCCCTCAAACCAAAAAAGTGATGGATTGTAGCCCCTCGTTAGCGAAACTGGCTTGGCGTCATTTCTCCTTCTCATTGTTTCAAACCTTATGGCTGTGGCTGTAAATCTTCCAGCCACAGTCAAGGGACTTTAAAAAACAAACAAACAAGCACTGTGATTCTCCTGATATCTGCCCATCACTGGAACCCTGGCTCCGAAATAGTGAGTACCGGGAAACAGGCAAAATCAAAGGGTCACTGGTGCTGCAACCTCCCTGACTTATTTTCCCCAACAGTCCAGCTTTAGTGTAAATGATGACAAGAGCTACCCTTACAAAACTGACCCGAGGCTAAGTCTACACTGGAAACCTCTGTCTGTGGAACCACATTTGGTTTAAGCAGTGACATTTTTATTCCTGTTTTTTATTCTTGGTAAATCCCTAGAGTGGGATTAGCTGTACTAGCAAAAGCTCCTGTGAAGGAGTGATGGGAGGCAAGTTAGCAGGCAGTAGTCTCCACTCACTAGCGGTGCCTGGGGCAGCCCTAGCTCAGCCTCGGTGTCCTTTCCTCCTCACTCTCCTCTCTCTGAACCTCACTCCATTGCCCGGCAGCCGTGCCCGCGCTGGAGGGCTCTGCGGCTGCGCCAGCTCAGCTCTCCTGCTACAAAGCAGCCCTTCATCATCACCCTTGCCTCTAAGATCCCTAATACAGCAACGGAACAGTATTTCCACGAATAAGAATTTACTGGCCATAGTACTGATCACAAGAGCTTCAAGGAAATTTACCAAAACTCCTACACCTAGCTTTACTCTTGTAAGATGTATAATAGTAAAAATACTCATCAGGTGGAAAAATGCTGTCATAAAATAGGCAGAAGGGCTTCGTGCATCTGAGTCATTGCTTGTGTGTTAAAGATCAGGGACTGGAGTAACTACATGAGAAACCACTTCCCACTGTCATCCCCTCGGCTGCACTGTAGATATCATAGATTTTACATTTAAATAAGTTACATGGATGCTGAGAGAGTAATTCATGACCCATGAATGTTGAGGAGTGGCTTCTTGGTTCCTGAGAGGAAAGAAACACAGACAATTAATTAAGGTAACTAGTAGCTGTATTTCTAGCTTTCCCAGTAGCTCCAGGAACGTTCAGGACTGTCGGTGAATTGAAAGAAAATCAATAACTAATTGAGAAGTAAAAATTCTGTGTTACAGGTCATCCCCTGCAAACTGAAGCCACAGAAAGGGAACCCTGTTCTTCTAAGTTCTCCATCCCTAGGGCTGGTTGAAGACATTGGTAGGACATTAGTGTGGCCACCTCCTCCCGCCACATGGTAAATTGGAGGGAGGACAGGTCCCCTTGGGGCCTCCTGCTAGAGCAGGAGGTTGCACTCTCACTCCAAATCATTGCCTGCTTCTCCCATTTGTGTGCCACTCACAACAGTGCCTGGAACATCCCCCTTGCCCCAGCCTTGCTCCAGTCCTGCTCACACCTCCTAAGAATCACCTTCTTTCTAGAAATCCTGTAGATGGTCTCCACACTAGCAGTGAACATTTTGGGGATGCTATGGAACACTGGGCAGAGCTGGAGCTATCCTGGGTGACATGGCACCAGCAGGTGACTGATGGCACAGGAGAGCCTGCAAAGGTGCCAATTCCAGAGGCACGTCTACAGGTAAATACCCGGGACATGAAAAACTCCCCTTTCCCACGATACCCCCCATTGACCTCATGATGATACAATGACATTTTACCACTGCCCCTTTCATAGTTATCATTGCTGGCTGTCCTGGCAGGCAGGCAGAGCAATGTACTCCCTGTACTCATCAGGGATCTGCTCCCATCGCAGGGCACCTGTGACTGCTCCATGTGTGGAGGCTGAGGAGGAGGAGTATGGACTCTTCTTTTCCACTCCTCACTCAGCAGCTGCAGAGAAAGATGGACTGACCTAGCCTGTAAGAAAAACCTTCTCACCCAAGTCTCTTGTTTAGCAGTGTTGGCTACTGCTGCTGTCTTCCCTCACTAAGCCTAACAAGGAAAAATCCATGGGAAACCACCTGCTGCTAGGAGCTCAGGGGCCCAGGTCAGCGACAGTGGTGGTAATGTGCCAGGACCCGCGGAGCCAGGGTACCGCTGTCAGTGCAAGAGGCGGGTGCCAAAATTACTCCAGCAGCTCATTAACCCGGAGAGGAAGCTCTGCGCGGCGGAGGAGGCAGGGGTGGCCAAGCAGGGGGAGGCCAGGCTGCTGCTCGGGTGTCAAAGCACAGGTGATGACCGACAGCTCCATGCTGGCAGGCAGCGATGAAGGAGAAATCTGTAGACTTGTCCTCCCAACATGAGGAAGGAGCCGCGTGGTTCTCTGACAACCTCGCTTCGGCATCGCCTTCCTTTTCATGTGCACAACAGCAACCAGCAGCAGCAGCGGCATCTCCTGTCAATCGCTGACAAAGGATCCCAACCGGCACCCTGCAGATGCTGCCTCACAAACAACAGGCCACCAGGAGAGAGGTGTGGAGTGTTAGAAGATTTACAGAAATCACACTCTTCTTTGTAAAAGAAGAGATGTGAGTGGCAAGAACAAAAAAGGATGGGAATAGAAAAAAGACAGGGAGAAGAACCTGCTGTGAGGAAGTATAATAAGGGAAAAACAACTACGGGAAAGAAGACAGCAGCCCAGCCAGGCCGGTGGGGTGAATTGTAGTGCTGGGCTGGTTTGGGTTGCTGATTTGGTCCTGCATGGATGCTGTTTATTGTTCCTGGGGACCAGAAGTGGGGCTGTAATGGGATTCCACTGAAGCACCAGTAAAGTCCATCACTTGTTGCTCTCTGCCATCACAATGCCACTGACTCCTGGTGTATTTAGCCCAGCAGTCCTGCATAAGCTCATGATATACCGCTTGGGTTTGAGTGAGGAACTTGAAATTTTGCTTATGTATACAATAATTCACAATTCTTAAATATAGAATCATAGAATCATAGCATCATTTTGGTTGGAAAAGACCTTTCAGATCATCAAGTCCAACTGTTAACCTAACATGGCCAAGCCGACCACTCCACCATGACCCTAAGCACCATATCTCCAGGGCTTTTCAACACCTCCAGAACTCTCCCTCTGTTTGTGCTCATTGTATTCCCATGCAGTGCTGTATCTTGCACCAATCCAGACTGGAAGAATCAACTTCCTTGAGAACTGCACTGACTGCCACCTCCAAAAAGACAGGTCCCATCTGTTAGCCAATGGAAAGAAGTTTTGGAATTGCATGTGGAACTTGGCTGTCTTTTTGCCTCAACATGTCCATATTCAACTTGGTCTGGCACCAAGATGATGTTACAGCTGTTCTGTCCTCTCCCTAACTCCCTGCAGCCAGCAAAAAACTGCAAATCTGCTGGTTTCTGCCCTGTTTTGTCTTTCACTTTTAAACTATGTCAGGATCTTCAGTTACAAATCCCGCCTTCTGGATGGAGGTCTGAATTTCCACAGATGGCTCCTACAACTCTTTCTAACTCATAAAACTTCCAAGTAGTTGTCATATCCCTTCCTCCAGGTGGGCCTGGTAGGTCAGAGGAAAGACCTAGCGCGCAGTAGCACTTTACCCGGATACTTCTCCATCCTTTCTTCTCATCAGTTTAAGTGTCAAAGGTGCTGAGGGCTTTTCCTTCCCTCTAAACGCCAGTAAGGTTCTTGTCAGGTACCTACTGCATCTATGACCACAGACACAGCTCTACAATATGTCTTCATTTTTCACCTTTTCGTTCTGTGGAGGCAGGGCTCCTCTTGCTCACCTGGCAGACCGAGTCATCTGACATTACATTTGCACTTTCCCAGAGGCCAGCAGGCTTCAGCTACTAAGCCATCATCGTCTAGCCTCCCCCTATGGGCACAATATGCTAATTTATACCCACAATCAAGCATCTGTGATACCATTTGTGCTGCAGATACTGTGGAAGGAATTGATGGTTATTCAGATCTTGTGTCAACTGAGGAAAAACTGATTTATTTCCCCACTGAGTGGAGCAGTTACTAAAACCAGTGTGGATGAACTCTCCTTTTTCAATGTGCCTTGGCTGCATGCTAATAGTTTGGAGTCTAGGTGACTCATTCACTGGAGAAACTTTGCTCTCTGAATTATTCACTTATTCAGCCTACTAAGCCAGATAATAAGAGATGGCAGAACCTTTCCTCATCTCTCAGAGGGTATATTAATATCTTTTAAACATTCATACTCTGCCCAAATATATATATTTCAAGACTTATTTGAGCCTGTGTTCTTTTCCTTTAGTCGGTTTGATACTCTTTTGTTCTAACTTTGCTTGTATCACTAAGGTTTGGCTAGGAATAGAGCTGTGCTGCTACAGAAAGAAAGAGTGGTTTGCTTTTTTACACATCTTCTGTGTGAGGATGCTCAGCGTTTATTGCCTGTGATGGGGAAAATCCTAACATCACTGCCCTCTTTCATGCCCTATAAACTCCATCTGTATCCAAAGATACAGTTAGTTTAAATTTATTTTAAAACACAGACATCTCAGTCTATATGATTGAATCCTTCATCATCATTTACATCGATCACAGCAGCTTTTCTCTGAGGTAAAATCCAAGATACATGTTACTTCTTGTGTCTATTCAAAACAGATCTCATGGCACCTTTGTAGCTATCTGCCCTTGTCCTTATGCTGGTCCCCTTTTCGAGTTCACCTCCTGCCTTAAAGCTTTGCTGCACCAGGGTCAAGCTTCCCAAAGTGCATACCCCCTCTACCTGCCCTCCTCTTCCCAAGGCCCTGCTCCTCTGTGTGCTTTGCGTCCCCTTTTGAGCCACAAGCATCAAAATGAACCTACTGCTCCCTCCTCTCGCCTTTTCACACCTTCTTCTATGCTGATCCCTTCTCCTGTGCTGATCCCTTCTCCTGGAGCGCACTTTCCCCACTACAGTGCTGGTCGCTCACTGGGTCCACAAGCTGTTCCCAGCTTCTCCAAAAAAGATTAATCACCAAAACCCCACATCAGTGACATTCAAGCCCCAAAGAAGAGAGAGGTACCAGAAGACCCTGTGCACTGGCAGGGACTTCAGCATTGCTGTTGCTCTTACACATGTATCAGCACATATTTCAATATTACCATGTATTCTGTTAATGAGGAGCAATACTGAATCCAGTAACAGACAGGTAGACAAGATAGGTCTGACCCACCATACTAGATCCCTCTTCATGACTTTCCTCTTCCAGGACTTCTGAAGGTTCAGAAAGAGTCACAGATAGCTGAGATGCTCTTCATGTACTATTTTATCGCCTAAGTAGCAAGGCTGTTAACAATTCTTCGAGGCAAGGACCAGATCATTCTGTGATTATAAAGCACCTAGCACAGCCAGATCTTGGTCCATCTTGTCTGTCAGCCTCCTGTTACACAAATCACGATAATATCTGATTGCATGCCTCTCCCTTTGTCCCTTCCTTGCAGCATCAGGCCAGAAAGTCAACCAGGGACCGAGTCACCCTTTGCATTTTCTATTGCAACAGTCTCCAGTCCCAAGTTCCTCTATAAAACTAATAAAACATAATAATACACAGAAAATCTTTACTTGCACTGCTCTTTTCCTGTTTACTTTTACTACAGAGACTTCACAAGATTACACATAGTGATAATGACATTGAGATTAGGCTTAATTTTGAACATATATGAGGACAGTTTCTGAGCATAATAAGGTGAACCATGCTTTTTTTATCCTACTGAGGCCTCTTTTCTCTGAGTCATTATTTACCTCTGGCTCTTCACAACCCTGCTGTGCTAATACTGTTTCAACAGAGATTTTTAACATTTAATGAAGGCACTTGGTTGACTTTTAACAAAGTGATTGTTATATTAGCATTGCTGAACTTAATTTTTTCCCTTCATTTTTTTCCAGCTTAAGAATTACCCTTCATTTCAACCAAGTCAGCCTCTGAATAACCCAAATTTAAACATCTGCAAACTTTCTTGTGTTTTCTCCAATTCTGGATAGCAAAGCAGCACACGAAATGAGTGCTTCCGAAGTTTAGTGCTGAACAACACATAGCCAGTAATGGGTGAGAGAAAGAAACGACATGATGAGTGCTGTTTCAAGAAGAATTAACACTTTCAAGGAGGACTGGAGACACACAGGGACTATGCCTGTCCCGAGGATATGAGCATGGGAGAGACCCAAAGGACTTCTTTCCTGCACAGCCAGTGTAAGCCATAGCAATATTCTTTGTGTCTGGTTGCTCCTGGCAGGGTAAAGAAGCAGTGAAAATCCAATGCATATATAGTGAGACACTGATAGAGCCAAAAAAAAGGGATCTTCTTTGGAAGTATCCAGGGTCCTATGGGTCCATGCTACTGCCCTACTGAGCTCAGAGCAATCGCCATTCCTTTACAGCAGGTGAATAAAGGAGAGACTGTTAAAATTTCTGACATCTAGTTTAACACATCTTCCATTCTGGGACCTTAATTATATCCAGGTGGTGTACAGGTGCAGTTGTCTGGACTACCTCCATTGGGCACATTTACTTATAGAGTAATCTCATTGGTGGGGTTTTTTGTTTTAGAAAAATGTGTTCTCCTGGACATTCATTATTGGCTTCCACTCTTCCCAAATTTTCCTTATGTCCCCAAACTGAATAACAGTTAATCAAAATCATAAATAAAAGAAGCCTGCTTTGACAACTGAGAACACTTCTAACATATCTTATACAATATGCTTGACCTCACTGATTTTTCCAAAATCCACATCAGGGGTATATTTTAAAGCATGTAATATTATTGCTGAGATGAGTATAGTGGGGGTGTTTTCTTTTTGTTCTTGAGACCACCAAATTTCACCATGAAATTTAAAAAGTAACCTGAACTTTATAAGGCATTTATATAAGAACGAATCCATAATAAGAAAGATGGCACCACTATACAAGCAGAGCTGGAGGACAAAAAAAAAATCACTGTTGGGTGACAATGCCATTTTCCAGTGATCAGCCACTAAATTCCACCACCACATTTGTCTATGCCCAACAATTTCACTAAGGTTGTTCGAGAGAGGAGTGCTGTCAGAAATGTTATTATGGCAAACTATGACAGCCTAGCTATAAGTTAGAAATCAAATGCTTCTAACAGTCACATTGTCTGACAATACCATTAGCTGGGATGGTCGATAAGTTTTTTCACCCTCAGCAACCTTCATTCAACAAACATGAGATGATCACAGTCTAGACTTGGTTTGGTTTGTATTAAAGGCACTATACAAGACAGCGGATCATAGAAAACATTTTTTACAAAGTTATTATAAACTGTTTCATCTTAAACTGTATAAGAAACACAGCAAAAATGTTTAAGTATGATCACTGATTTCAAAGAACAAAAGTGCAGGCAAGTCAGCCAAACCAAATATTGAATACAAAGGTGACGAGTGTGCTCAAACAGGAAGAATGAGGAAATATCCTGCTTTAAGTTAGGAAAGCTCTGTCAGATGATTCTTCAAGTCCGTTAGTAAATCTCTTTGACAAAGTGATCAAGTTGTGGGCAGTGCCATAGGACTGAGGAAGAGCAAGGGTATGACCTGCAATTAAGAAGGCGAAAAAATTGACCCATATTTACAGGTCTATTAGAGCCACTTGAATAGCTTGCTAGGCTTTAAAATGGCATTCTGTGGGGAGTCTAATTAATGATGCAGAGGTAAAAGCAATATGGAATAAAATGCAACATGGGTTTACTAAAGGTAGACCTTGCCAGAATCACTCAAATTCTTTTTTTGAAAAGGTAACTAGGAGGGCAGCAGGGGAGCTATTTCCAGCAAAAATAGGGAACCATTCATGTCTTTGTATGAGGCCCAGGTGATACCATATGGAAAACTGCATACAGTCCTGGTCACCCACGTTTCAGGGAGATACCTTCCAGCTAGAAGAGGCACAGAGAGGTCAGCGGGAAGGTTAGGGAAATGGATGTGAGACATCTGGCTGTTCAGCCTAACAAGGGACAGATGACTGGGGATGCAGCTTCGAGAAGCAGCCTGGGGAAAGGAGACCTGAACTAAAATAACAGACAACACTGATGCAGAATCCATGCATACAAGGTGGTCAAGAGTAAATTTAGGCTGTAAGGAAAATGAGCTGCAAAAGCTTTGCAGCTCAGGCAAAGGTTTCCAAGCAGAGTTGTCAGGCAGAAAGCTAATTACATCTCAGGATGAGCAGTGGGTATTCAAGAAAGGATGGCCAAGCAAAGTGACCTAGGAGTAGAGAAGTGTCAGACACTGGGGGGTTGTCTTTACTTCCACAGCTCCCACTCGGTGCTTTTCAAAGAGCATTGCTATGGTTTTGCATAAAACACATGCTCTGAGCTAACTTTCAAATCAAATAATTCAAATTAGATCATGTTAAGAAATACAGCATAAACTTAGCATTACTATTAATTTTGTGAAATGGCAATTAAATGTAAGGTTACTTAAGAACCAATGTAAGTGGGTCATTTTAATACTTCACATAATTTGCATTCCAAAATGCCTGTGTTTTAATGTCAATGAATATTATCTTGAAAATAATTTATCACATGAATAAGTTAATAAAATTACGAATAGAAATAAAGTCCAGCAGAATACACAGAATCACAGAATCACAGAATGGTAGGGATTGGAAGGGAGCTCTGGGGATCACCTAGTCCAACCCTCCTGCTGAAGCAGGGTCACCTAGAGCAGGCTGCACAGGACCTTGTCCAGGCGTGTCTTGAATATCTCCAGAGAAGGAGACTCCACAACCTCCCTGGGCAGCATGTTCCAGGGCTCCGTCACCCTCAGAATGAAGAAGTTCTTCCTCATACAGTTACTGGTATAGGTATAAGCTGGATATTACTTGCCATTAACATGGACTTCCCATGTGAGTAAGAGAAGATGCAAAGACCCCAATTTTTTTCCATTCAAACCAGTTGGACGAGAGTCCAAAACTCCCCCACTCTTTGATTCAGTTTCCCCGTCTGTAGCACTGTGACAAGGTGTAGCATTTTCAATCAAAACTTTATCAAGGCTGGCCAGGTTGTGAAGGAAATTGTGATGGCTCACAGAGCTCGATAGGTGCATAAAGTCTAGGAGATGTTTACATAGTAAATGTAGGTAAAGCTCTGGAAAGAAGCAGTGAAAAAAAGTTGTTTTCATGTTACGTCCACTGCCACTTTTAATACTTGCCACTTTTAATGTCCAGTTTTCACTAGACACCAACTATGTTATCATAGAATTATAGAATTATGCAATGGTTTAGGCTGGAAGGGACCTTATAGATCACCTAGTTCCAACCCCCCTGCCACAAGCAAGGACACCTTCCACTACATCAGGTTGCTCAAAGCCCCATCCAACCTGGCCTTGAACACTGACAGGGACGGGGCATCCACAGCTTCTCTGGGCAGCCAGTGCTAGTGCTTCACCACCCTTGTAGTGAAGCATTTCTTCCTTATATCCAATCTAAATGAAACAGGACCCGTCAGCAGTGGCTGGCAGGAGGTGTTGCTGGCTGCTCACAGCGTGTCCTGGACCCGTTTCCCCCTCTGACGGGGCAGGGTGCGGTGGGGAGGTAAGTACCACACTGGGGGTGGATCCCACACATAGTGATTCACATTTCGCTGCTTCAGAAACACTCCCCGCCATTTAAAATTTGCCTTTCTTTAGGAGTCTCTTAGGTAGGAAAACAACTGTGAATTGTAGCACTGTCCTTTCTGTGCTTTCACTTCTTCTTCACTTCCTCAGAGAATCAGAAGAGCAGATACTGAGAAAGAAATGACTGAAAAAAAAGGTAAAACTTGTTTACACATTTAAAGTGTTCTCTCTTGAGCTAGATGACATTCACAGGTCCCCTCCAACCAAAATTATTCTGCAATTATATGAAATAGTACAACTGGCCCCTTCAGGCTCTTCTCCCAGCTGACCGCTCTCACAGAAGCTGGAAACCACAGGGAGGAGCAGAGCTCCATTCCGGGCCAGCTACAGTCTACTTAAAAGGGTGACACTGCAAGACCCAGCAATTAGAAAACTGCTTACAGCATCTCTAAACTCATGAATGTTTGGGGGGAAAATTATGCTTTGGGTAACAGTCATTTCTGTGGCATAGATCACTTTGAGAGAGACAAAATGTATAACTAAGACGGCTTTGAAACATGCTGGATTTGAAGCTATCTCTGCTGCATGAGGAAGCCTTAAAATGTTTAAAACATCTGATGGACGGCCTGCAACGCTGCAGCTAAGCTGGGTTAAAGGTTTAAAGGCAATTTATTATTTCCTACTGATCTAAATCCTTAAATCACATTAAACTCTTAGCTCACCTAAGACCTTAAAATAAAAGAACTTAAACTCCCTGTGTTGCTGTATCAAGCGTTAATCTGATCGATATTTGTTAAACTTAAGTATGTAAATAAAAGTATAAACTTTACATTATTAAAAAGGTGTGAGATTTTAGAAATGTCATGACTGAATGTGGCTTTCAGCTGACCCCACAAAGGCAGTCTGCATTCATGTGAAGGTTCAAACTTCAGAGATAGTTTAGGCTCTGTACTGGAGACATCCCTTAAGTTTGGGGACCCCTCTTTGTCATTTATGAGGTTGGGGACCACCATAAAAAGGAATGATAAAATGATAGCATAGCTTTTTTTTTTTAATCATTAAGCAATGCATCCTGCAGTACTTGAAGACTGTATGCACTTTGTAAATTTATTTTCCTTCAGTGGAGTTTTAGTCACACATGGCACAGTGGTCACCAACATTGTGAAACGTGAATGCAGCTAGTCTTCTGCTTTCTTTTTAAAATCTTCCCTCATGTGCCAGAAAAACTTTCCCTAGTCAGTTTTAAGTAGCCTTGTACTTCCTCCTGCCACATCTTTTGTTGTATGTAAAGGGTAGCTTTGCTTCTTCTTTCTGTTCCTTTAAAAAACACCACAGAGATGGAGAGAGAAGTTTGCTTTTTTCCAGCACTGAAGTCCAGAGTAGTTAAGGATAAGAGAAGGAAAAGATGGAAAGAAAAGAGGCTTTGAAGGACTATCAGCTCCTGTCACTGGAGCCACCGTCAACTTTGCAACAGAGGGGGAATTCATGGCTCAGCAGAGAAAAGGACTGCAGTGCCTTCATACACCCCAACAGTGCAGGGGTGAGGGGGCAGCCCAAGGACCCAGCCAAGGTCTGTGCTCAGCCAAAGGGCTTCCATGCTGACCCTCATCTCTTCGCTTCACCCTTCAAGCAAACACCTGAACCACACTAAGTTTTGACCAGCAAATAAACAGATTACAACCTGGAAACCTCCTGAGAAAGCATTTGTAGCATTAATTTCAGGCATTAAAGGGGAGTCTGTACCTTTTGGCTATAAATTGGAGCAGGAATCAAATAAAAGTTTGCAGGAAAAAAAAAAAAAGGTGTTTTTTTGTCAAGCCTGAACTTCAGTGCAAAACCAAAAGAATGAGCGGACATTGCCCAACTTTGAACTCACAAGACCAAGGAAAATCGTAAGTTAGGCAAACCTGCCCTCCTCACTTGTTGTTACAGGTGAAGAGAACTTAGAATTGGAGCCCCTGAAGGCTGGGCCATCCAGGTCCCCGAGCACAAGGTACCCAGCTCCTTAAAGGTGCCTCCTGGCCATGGTGCCACGTTTCCCGCCTCGCACCTCTGCCCTCCTCTCCCTGGGTCAGGGCACAGCTTTCAAATTCAACTCATAGCCATGGAGCCCTTTTTGCCTGATAGAAAAGCTGAACTGGATGCAGAGTGCCCCAACTGTCAGCAAAGCGCAGCTGATGGCAAGGGCCACCCAGGGCAGCCTGAAGCTCAGCACTTCTCTCTGCAGGCTGCTGCCCACCGCAGGTTCGGCAGCAGCCCCTTGGGTCCCTGGGCTGTGGTGGCAGCTTCCCTTCCAATTAGTAAATCGAAACTGGGAAGAGCCATGGAGAGGCAGGAATACTGCAGGGCAGTCAAAGGGAACAAGGTAAAGGCTAATGGCCTGGAGCAAGTAAGAAAGACAATCCATGATGAAAAAATCCCAACAGCAAGGTCTGCCCAAAAGCACCCATTGGAACTCTTACACTGGCGATTTGTGCTTTGGGAGCATCGGGGGAGAAAGAAGAGGAGGCGATGTCCTGTATGAACACTTCATGGCTTCAAGTGCAAAAATAAACAGGCTCAGTCCAGGAATACTGATCACTACAGAGAGACTTTGAGTTGCTCCAGTGTGGGTGAGGTAGTCCCCGCTACTCAACCTGACCAAAAAGCCGTGTTATTATTAGCAGTGCAAAAGTCCAACACACTCCTTTCCCCCTCTGGATATTTTTTTACACAGCTGACATGTCAAAAGTCAGATATACCAATTTTTTTAACCCCAACAGCCTGATAAACTACACCCATGTTGCTAACATACTTTTTAAACGGCTCTTAGCTAAAAACATAGCAAAAATGGGAATTAAGAAAAAAAAAAAGAAAGATCCCATTTAACCTGTCAGATGTTTTCCAGCCCAGAACTGGATGTAGCATTGCACTGAATCACAGCTGTTGCTCCACTAGTTTCCTCTCCCATGAAAAATACATCCAAAGAAGTCCGCCAGATCTCCCTGTGATAGTTGATTCAGCTGATCTTCAGACAGTCCTTTCTAGCATTTAAGAAGCTATGTGAGAAGAAACATTCAGATACAGCCTAAGGTCTTTACAAAAACCAGAGGGGTTTCTGCCTGTTTGCTGATTTAACAGGCAACTAACCACTCACCTTCACATCCCCTATTTCGTTCAGACTTTTCCTTCCTACCTTTCAAGATCTGTACGGTCCAAACAGAAGTACTGCAATTCAAATCATTACATTCAGATATGCCAGCAGCCTGCATATGCTAGTCTATGTGTCTTTTCATCCATCCATAAACGAGATTATGTAACTTTTACCCATCGAAGCACTGGTAAGTAAAATGTATTTTATCGCTTGATATTCCAGGTCAAGCAGTTAAAAAAAGTAATCAATATTTTTGCAAAATTAGGAGTAGCAAAACTCCCCTGGAGCTGACCAATGATACTGGCTCCAGCACCCCAGTGCACCAGGAACAATATGTACAGTCACTCCTTGAATGGAGTTCCAGTTTTAGTGTCATTCTCCTCCCGTCTCCCAGTGTCATTGGAAGCCTGACATCCCAACAGTATGTGTGTCAGCACAGCCATTGATTTCAGCCTGAGAGCCCAATCAAATTAGACATGAGTTTTTCCCTAATAAGCCCTGCCCGGGTCAGCAAGGGGGGGCATAAGAAACCTCCTTAGCTTCACCTGAAAACTCCTTGCCATCTCCAAGTTGGTCATGGGTTTATTTTTTCTTTTAAATGACACAGCATCTCCTCAGTTCAGCATCACATGGTTTTGCAGGTCTAATACCTTGGTAATTTGGTCTCCACACTGGGTATCCAAAAGGGTTCAGGTCTCTCTTTACAGGCTCAAAAACTGGAATAAGTTTAATCCTAACCTCCTGGTGTTCCTCCCTGTGCAGATGTACCCACCCACAACACCAAGGAGCAACAAATCTGGTGACTTCACAAAAAATAACTTGCATGGAGACCAGGGCCTAAGCTCTGGGCATGGCACAAATCTCAGAAAGAAATTAAAGCACTTTCATGCTTCAGTTTTCATTTAAACTCTCCTTTCCTCAGTCTCTTCTAGGCATAGTTTCAAGCAGCAAGCAAGGCATAAACCTACATGGTAGATCGGAGGAATATTTAAAGAGATAATATCACCATTCTTTATCAAGCAAAAATAACAAGCATTTACATACAGCTCCTCAAAGGACCCTATTTTCAGTTTGTCCAACATGGTAGAGAGGAAGGGTACAACACTAAGTGTCAGGTTCTCAAAGGAGGTGAGCCAGAGGCCAATGCTCTTTACCCTCTATCAGGCTGTACCGAGCCCAGTGGTCTGGTACAAAGGGCCAACTGCCCAGGCAGGACACACCAAAGGAAACCTGATGGATAATAATGAAAAATTAACAAGTGCGTTGTGACATTAACCACTGTGAACAATCCACCGACAGAGAGTACAAAAGAAACAGTGTGCCTGTCAGTATATTACCAGAAAAGTCAGGCAGTGAATTATCCTGAAACAGCAATAGTAGAACAGGTTGAAAACTGGTTGGTCTGCATATACCATAAGTTATTACTGAAATATAATACAAGCAATACAAACAGTTAAACTTCAGAGGCTACACCCATTAACTTCCATGGCATTGTTCCAGAAATTAATTTGCCTCATGTCCTGTAACGTAGCCATTTGCACTGACATACTGTCTTCGCATGTACTTAAGGACTGATTCTGCTTGCAGTCAGTTGTCAAAAGCAGCAGAATCAGTTGAATGTAAATGTCTCAGCAGGGAACTCCACTAATTTTAACAGTTACAGAGAGTTTCCTCCATACAAAGGGATCGAGACAGAGCTAAAGTTGCTAAGACCAGGGAAAAAGTTGCACACTGGGGAAAGCAGCAGAACTGAGATGTGTCCTGCTGGGCAAGTGCTCCATCCCAAAAGCCCAGCTGAGTAGATCCTCTTGAACATGTCCACCCTGCAGATCAGACAAGGTCCTACTCTGTTCTAGTTTGGCACAACTTTGCCAAAGTCCCTGGAGGTTTACCAAAGCAGCCAAGCTAAAGCTCTGATCTGTAGGAAATGAAGGAGAAACATACCTAAATACTCATATACAAAGCTGCAGCTTCATCGTTCCTTTAAGCTGACCCAAAAGTAAAGCTGCTGACAAAGGGAGAGGTCTCGCCTCTTCTGTTACACCAGCAGCTAGCACTTATGTGCTTGTGTGGTTAGCTAGATAAGGTAGTTGCCCTAAACTGACCAACCAAAAAGAAAAATGGTTAATTTTCACCTGGATCGGCCCCTAAACCAAATTTTCTGTGCAGCTGCACAGGCCCTCACCCGGGATGTCAGCAGGGCAGGACTGCAGGGCCAGGACCAGCAGGAAGGGTAGGAGAGATGGACAGCTTTTATAGCAGTAGTCCACAATTAGAAAGCTCAAAGCAATCATGAGAAGAAAGCCTTTTATATCAGAGGAGAGGTCACATTTTTTCAACGAGCCAATGCTAAGGACCTGCTCCCATCTCGGTATGACTCTCCTTTTCCATGGGCAATACACAGCTCTGCTTTAAACGCAGAGCACAGGATGATTTCTACACAGGGCAGCTTAGGAAGAAGTCCTGCACTGCCTCATGATTATCTGTGTGACTAAACTCTTCCTTTCTTTGCCAAGGTAATAAGCCCTTCCCCTAATCTTTTCTGCAGGCAGAGTAAATATTAGATGTAATATAACAGATCTGGTGGTGTTTTTAGCAGAAAGGTGCTGGTGTCATATCATGCAGGATTGTTCATTGTTATGTGTTTGCATGGCAAGGTTTTGGTGGGGAGGGCTATAGGGGTGGCTTCTATGAGAAGCTGCGAGAAGCTTCCCCCATGTCTGATAAAGCCAGCTGGCACTGGCTCTAAGACAGACCTGCCGCTGGCCAAGGTCAAGCCAATCAGCAACGGTGGTAGCACCTCTGCGATAACATATTTAAGAAGGGGGAAAAAAAACTGCAGGGAGAAAACAGTCAAGAGAGAGGAGTGAGATGATGTGAGAGAAACTACTCTGTAGACACCAAGGTCAGTGAAGAAGGAGGGGGATGAGGTGCTCAAGATGCCGGAGCAGAGAGTCTTCCATTGCAGCTCATGATGAAGACCATGGTGAGGCAGGCTGTGCCCTACAGTCAATGGAGGTCCACTGTGGAGCAGATATCCACCTGCAGCCCGTGGAAGGGACCCCATGTCGGAGCAGGTGGATGCCTGAAGGAGACTGTGACCCCCATGGTGAGCCCACGCTGAGCAGGCTCCTGTCAGGACCTGCAGACCTGTGGAGAGAGGAGCCCATGCTGGAGCAGGTTTGCTGGCAGGGCTCGTAACCCCATGGGGGACCCACACTGGAGCAGCCTGTTCCTGAAGGATTGCACCCTGTGGGAAGGACCCACGCTGGGGGAGTTTGTGAAGAGCTACAGCCTGTGGGAAGGACTCATTGGAGAAGTTTGTGGAGAACTGTCTCCTGTGAGAGGGACCTCATGCTGGAGCAGGAGAAGAGTGTGAGTAGTCCTCCCCCTGAGGAGGAAGGAGCGGCAAAGACAACGTGTGATGAACTGACCGTATAACCCCATTCTCTGTCCCCCTGAGCTGCTCCGGGGGAGGAGGTAGAGAAACAGGACTGAAGTTGAGCCCGGGAAGAAGGGAGGGGTGGGGGGAAGGTATTTGAAGATCTGGTTTTATTTCTCATTATCCTGCTCTGGTTTGATGGGTTATATATTAAACTTTCCTTTTCTCCCCAAGTTCAATCTGTTGAACTCGAGCTTTTCATCGTATTTCCTCTCGCCTGTCCAGTTGAGGAGGGGAGTGATAGAGCGGTTTTGGTGGGCACCTGGCATTTATCCAGGCCAAACCAAAAAGTAAAAGGCATCCTCTGAAAAGCCCATGGATTTGCAAGGTTTAAAAATACCATGTAGCACTAGTGACATCTGCAGGAACATGTCGGTTGGAACAGTGAGAGGAAAAATGTCAAAAATGAGGCTTCTGTGAAGTTATCGTAAGGAAAACCAGGAGATGCACTTGCAGCGCCTGCCTGCACAAGCCTCCCAAGGAATGAACAGGCCCTCTCAGCTGCTGCCTCAAGGGGTTAAGTCAGACTCCTCCTCTAAACCACGCTCCACAGGAGCTTCTCACATTGTTGGCAATGCAGGTGGTTGGGGAAAGCTGGCCTCCTGCTTTACAAGGCGCCTACACAGCAGTGTGACTCTCCTCCTTCCTGGGAGTGAGAAATAAAAGCATGATCATCAGGGGGATGTTGTGCTGCTTCCTTGGTCAGACTTAGGTAGGGTGACCTAGAGACACCAGCGCGAAGTAGACAAACACAAATCATTGTACCCTGTCCTACAGAAAATGGGGAAAGGGAACAGCTGATTTTAAATGCTTCCATATCTCAAGAGAGAGCACATCAGCGAAGAGTCGCTAGTGGTTATGTTGAGTTTTGTTGCAACTGATAAGTCTAACACACCTTCCTCTTTAAAGATAGGGTGATAAGTGAGAGTTTCTATCAAAAAAAAAAAAAGCATACTCAGGATAAAAACTTTGGGCAGAGCTGTTTAGCAAGGAGAGAAAATGAGAAAGCAAGTATGCACGCAAGTGAAGATCAGCGCACTGCACAAACACTTAAAGGCAAGAAAGTTTGATGCAGTTTGAAGTATAGTAGCCAGATCCTGAAAAAAGGGCTAGAGGGGAAAATTCTTGAGGGCAATACCTAGATTTGGTGTTCTAAGGGAGAAGAGAGTCTGCTTTCTTCACTTCCCCTCTGTTCAAGAAAGCAGTCCCTTCTGCACAGTAAAAAATTGAACTTCACCTTCATCTTCCTTCACTATACGACGCTGTTCCAGTTTTGCCATACACACATCCAACCACTCTACTTTATAACACTTCATCCTTTTTACACTGGGAAAGCTATTTCTAACTCACTTCATCAACACTGCTGTTAAAACATTGTTTTTAAACTAAATGCACACAGGTAGAAAATAAAACCAAAGAAGAACTGTATTTTTTTCAGTCTGGATACATCTGTTGTGTTTCCTTGCTTAAAACGTCTTCATTTCTTGTCTTGGCTGATTTTTTTTAAACTCTTTGTCTTCAATAAATATTTTGCATTTTACACCATGTTTAATCCAAGTTCTCAAAATCATACAAAATATTATGCCAGAACCTCCACACCATCAAAGGCAAACAGCTATGATTGTTTATGTTTGTTAGGAACACAGGACATTAAGCTGTAGCATTTTGAAAGAAGGCAGTACTGTCGTGTTAGAAATACCGGGCATGAGACCTGTTCTGAAGTGATGACGTGCAAGAATCCTGTGCTCTCCCCCGAAACTACAGCAGCCTAACAGCAGGTAGGCTATGAATGGTAAAGTTTGTATAAGGTAAGGGGAGGTATTTATGGTTGTGTTAGACTGCTAACACATTAACAATAGCAGGTTTTACTCCGGAAGTATTCAATTTCTGTGTAGATCTCTTAAAAAGTAAGATAATTTTACAGTACAGGAAATGAGAAAGCAAACGGTAATGTGAGAATAGCAATCAGATCTATGATTTGTTTAGTGAAAAAGCTGTACTAACATGCCTGGGGAACTGCTGAGCAAAGCACACAGAAATATGTGCCATAGCAAATCTGTAGGCTCTACAACAGCATGGAGGAACATGAACTACTTGATGCAAACTGGAGACCAGATACTACAGGAATACAAGAAACACAGTGAGGCTGCAAGGAAAAAAACAGCATTGAAGGACATAAATGAAGGGAAGATTGATATAATGATAAAGTATTAGCATAACACTGATTAAAAAAAAAAAAAAAAA
>Ga0065711_1004158_pt1 | contig 24789 bp, 16 predicted proteins | sample Hoacrofraction12_FD_59098 | JGI IMG/M metagenome (GOLD analysis project Ga0065711, IMG submission 59098) | Hoatzin crop microbial communities from Cojedes, Venezuela - Epithelial fraction 12 v2 (version 2) | ecosystem: Host-associated > Birds > Digestive system > Esophagus > Crop | place...
CACCTGCCTCCGGGCCCGCCGCGTCCCGCCGCCGCCCGCCCGGCCCGCCTGGCCCCGCTCGCTCCTCACCAAACTTTTTTTTCCCCTTTCTCCGTGTTTCGTTGCCCTCAGAGTGACGCGGGCGGGCGCTGATTGGCGGAGCCGAGGAAGGGAGGTCGCGAGGAGGGGGGAGGCGGCGCTACGGCCCGCGACTAATTATTACAAGGAGACGGCGGCGACGTGAACCACAGAATGCTATTTAAAGGGGCAGCGGCCGGTTCTCTGTTTCCTCCCCCCGCCAGTGACCCGGGGGCGTGCAGGCCTTTGCCGCCGGCACCGGGCGAGCCCTGAGGCGGGCGGCGGGCCCAGGCTGGCGGCAGGGGGACAGCCCGTGAGGAGATCGCCTCCTCGCACCGCGCGGTCTCTCGGCCCGTCGCCGCCCGCCCTCCTCACTCGCCAGATAACTTCATTTCGCTGTGAAAATCCCGCGCAGCCGCCCCGCTGCCACTCCCTCTGCCCCGGGGTGGGGGCGATTCAGAGAATCCCATGAGGGAGAAGCTCTCCGGAGGGAGCGGGGTTGGCTCCTCCTCGCCGCCCCTGCCCAAAGTCAGCCGCCGATCGTGAGTCTCCGGCCGCCTACAATAACGCCCTATGGCTTGCTTCTGGGCTGGTTTTTTCTCGTCGTGGGGCTCCGAGGCAGCACACCACGGCTGATTCCGATACAGAACGTGCTCACGCCGTGCCCGCTACGCGCAGTCGCAGGTGGCTGCATGCCATAGCGTGAGGGAAGGTTTTCAAGGTGAGGTTTAAGGGTGGCGAGTGGCTTGGCGGCTCAAGGCGCATAGGAAGGGAGGACAGGATTCCGGAGAGGTGAAACGTGCCAAATAAAAGAGGAATGTTATCTGCAGATAGCAGAGAGGAGCAGGCCGAGACTGGAGGGACTGCCAGGAGGTGAGCGGAGTTTGTAGAGAGTTTTGGAAGGGAAAAAAGAAGTGAGCAATTGTCAAGTTCAAGGGAAGCTGAGGATGGGTAAAACATCCATGTTTCCATTTCCTAGCAAAATAGAGAGCAGATTTCTAACTTTCTGGTCTTTTTATGAGCAGAGGAACTTGAAACTACCCTAGGGAAGGCATTGCAAGAGAACACGACAAGATTTCAGCCAAGATAAAAGTCCAAGCAGAGATCTTCCATTGGTAAGAGCTCACTGTTGCCAATGTTGCAAGCTGAGTAGGCAGATCCTTAAACCTGGCAAAAACACCTAATGGGAAGAAGGCCCCTAGTTTTTTTGGTTTGAATATTTGAGCTTGGATCAACACCAGAAAATGCTGGTGCAACCAGCATAGAAGTGCTAACATAGCTTTACAGCTATTTTGGTAGAGATTATTCACTCTTGGCTGTCTTCGCTGATGCAATAAGTCTTCCAAATGCCAGGCTGCATGAACAGAAGATGACCTGCATTGCATGTGGGTATCACAGCATTCCCCACAACATTATTTGGAGCACTTTCATGGTCTTGGCAGTAATCATAAGGAGCTGTGGGGAGTGATGATCACGTTCCTCCAAGCCTCTCCATGATCATCTTTTTTTATGTGATTTTTTTGAACCTTCGATTCCCTTTGGTTATCTTGGACTGTTTTCTTTGTGCCAGGTTTCATTTCATCGTTCGAAGTATAGATGCAGAATAGTAGGGTAGAACATTCACAGTGTCTGTTTGGAAAAAGGCCAACTGATTCTTTTGCAGTTGTGAGCAACCAGAACAACAGCTGGCAGTACAGCAGCGGGAATAAAAGAAGTAATGCAAACACTGAACAAGACGGACACCTCCTGCCAGGAGTTATTGACCAGCAACACATGGAACAAATGTTAAGTTGTGGCATCACATGTCAAGGGGAGGCAGCAGAATGTGCAGATGCGATCTTGCTCAAGTTGCGTATGAAGTTTGTTTGTTTTCTGAAATGCCAAAATGAGAAACAAAAAAAATGAGTTACAATAACGCTGGAGTAAGTAGATGTCTTAAAGCATTCAGAATCAGTATGTTTGGTACGGTCAGAAGCTGCCACAACTCAAAAGAGGCAAACAACTGGAAATAGGGAACACAAAGTTTTATGTCATCTGCAGAAAAAGAGCCAGTAGTCAAACTGCCTCTGAGGGAGAAAATTCATAAGCAAGATGGCCACGCTCATTCTTGGGGTAGAATAAAAGATGCAGTTAAAAATTAAATGTACATCTTCATCCTCTGTGAATGGAAGACATAATATTGAAGAAATAGCATTCCATTTTCTCATTTGAGGACCTCAAGACCGTTAGGCTAAAAAACCTTGCTGAATTCAAGTAGGCTAAGGACAGAGGGAAGTGTACGATCAGAGAAATGACTGAGCTGTTAACCACGCAAAGAAGGGCATCCTTGACTCTGAGAAAGGGTCAGACATCAGCTAAAGAAGATGGGAAGTCAAGTGACCCTGAGCCAGCAGATGAAAACAGCAGCTTGTTTTTTGTAGACCACTGCAGAGAAGGAGTTAGAAGCTATTTGTCCACCCTAAATCGATAGGAATAGTTTTTATTTTTAAGAGCACACAAACGTTCAGCAGGAGTTAGGGTGGCCAGAAGCCGGTGGAGCTTGATATGCGATATCAAGGGATGCGATATCAGGGGATGTTCCATCTTCATGGAACAGCTTCATTCTACCAGGCGTGATTTTGCTTCAGCAGAGCAGTCAAACAGAAGCTCCAGATGGTGAAGTAGGCGATCCTGGTACAAGCTGAAACACCCAGGAAGGAGGTTTCCCAGCTGTGCTGGTGATTCGATGATGTATGGCGAAACGGAACAACCGGTGAACATTACTTCCTTATTTACAACATCACAACCGGAACAGTGTTTAATCTCCTTGACCTGCATTATTTAGATCTGCCTGTCATATTTTAAGGCTCCTATCACCTTGACATCTCAGCACAACTTATTTCCATGTTTTTAAGGGCCATCTATTCATATACCTCTTTAGAAATTGGCACAAATTTCCTGAAAGGAGTTTCTTCTGATTTTTACTCCCTTCTCCCAAATCCATTTACTCTTATCTGCTAACACAGAGGACCTTTTTCTTTGGTTCCTTTTATGTTTGCTTCTGCTATAGCAGCTTGTTATTTCTTTTGCTAAAGCTTTAGAAATCACTTGAGGAATCTTCCTAATGCATTCATTTTGAGGTAGATTTATCTTCAGAGCTGGTAAATAGAAAGCGTCTTCTTCACTTCAGTGGGCTTTGGATCAGATGTTTAGTGCTAACATAATTTCATTTCTTCTGATCTCATCGTTTGGGGCCCAGAATGCAGCCCCTGAGACTGCTGAGATTCTCACCATAGGCTTTACTGAGAGCAGAATCAGCCCCTACTTTGAGAGACAGCCTGTAAAAACCCAGAAGAAATAAATACAAGACTTTCTTGAAGAACTGAGTCTTAAATTTGATTTGATTTGCTTCTGAATCTCACTGCGTTTTTTTCCACAGCCACTTTGACCTCTGTTCCACACCTTACCTAGCAGGATGAGCTGGAGTTTCAGTTACCCAGGCCTACTGCAAACTGGGCCCAGCATTCATTTGGCAGTGGCCCTTCAAGAGCAGCAATGCCAGCTCTCTATTGCAAGGCCCACCTTCGGAGATCTGTAGAATTAGAGTCCAAATTCTGGTTGTATTTGCAAGCCCGGAATGCCACTGACTTCAAGGGGGTTGTAGGATTTTAGCCAAGAGCTGAAATTGGCCCAGGATCTTTTCAGATTCCCTCATGCTTCTGTTTATATGATGTTATCATCAAGAACTAACAGTGTGCTTTATGCTGCATTTTACTTTTAAATTACATAAAGGATATTTACTGTGCCGATGCTACATAGTTTGCAAGAAAGATGCACATAAGGAAATGAAAAAACACTGATTACCATTAGGATTTCCAGTTTTCAGCATTCATTTTCCAAAACAACCCAGGGACTATTTCTTGTCAAAAAAAAACAGAAATGAAAATCCCATTTCTTGGCATTTATGTATGGCATTCTGGAGTCTCACTCATCAAGTCTGTTATGAAAATGGTCAGAATAAAAAAGCCTCATGATATACAAAAGTTCAATACTCTGCTTTTATTTTCTGTATACTGGTTTCCCAGTCAGAGAGATGAGTCCATCCCTAAAATAACTTAATGTTTTTCTGCCTCTCAAGGGGTGGGATAAGAGAAGGAGATCTGGGGAAAGCTGAGTGATCGCAAAAGACAACAGGTAAAAACACAGGTGGAGGTTGAGAACGGATGGATTGAAACTGTGAAAACAGGTAGGCAGGATGCCAGGCACAGCGTGTCGGACAATGCCCGCTGCTGCCGGGAAGCATCCAAGCAGCCAGTGAAGCCAGGCCAGTGCTGCCCTGCCGGAGGCGTGGCACTGGCTGCAGAGCCAGCAGCTCACCGATACTCCTGGAGCTGCGAAAGGGACCTGGGAGCAGACGAACTGCTCGGTGTCCATTGAGAGCGGGGAGCAGCGCAGCGTGGAGGTCCGACGCTCAGCAGAGCTCCAGCCTGGCGCTGGTTGGAGCCACTGGGCTGCCCGGCAAGGAGGCAGATTGTTTTGCCACACGGTTAAAATCTGGGAGCTTCTTTCTAGATAGCTTTGTTTAGAAATCTGGGCTGGGACCTTTTAAAGCCTTAACGACTCCTTACTTAAGCTTTTAATATCCATGTTAAATAGTTCATTGACCATGGCCTGGTATTCAGAACAGTGTGCCATTGTCAGCCGATGAGTAACTTCAGGCAAAGAAATTATTTTGTACCTTTGTGCTTTTTCTTCTCCTGCATCTGCTTTGTCTGTGTAGATAGTGCAGTCTTTCAGGGAAGGAGTGGCTTACGCTATGCCTGTCTAGTCATTAACACAGCGAGCTTGGGTCTTGCTGAGAGCCCCTCTGTGCTCCTCAGTCCCACCCGTAACAGTAGCATCTTAACGCACGTCGGCCTCTGCATATGCTTGCCTTTCACCCTACTGTAGAAACAGCGTTTTAGTATTAATTACTGTTTAAAACTAAAATCTGGAGTCCTAAATTCAGTAACATTAAAGTATCCGTACGCCATGCTTGCATAAACCCTTGCACAAGTAGGTCACTGTACAGAAAGCCCAGAGGCTACCAACTGCTCTGGCTACCAAGTGCTAAACTGTGACTATGAAGGGACCAGAGACACTCTTAACAGGACAGCAGTATTCCTTCAGCCACTGGAAGTCCCCAGGCACACAAGAATGCTGGCCCTACCTGACTCTGTTCTAGCCCTTGCAATTTAGGAGGAGCAAAGATCGCGTCGTCAGAGCAGCACCGTTTGGTGATCCCTTGGTAGCAGCACTCCTTCCAAGGCCTCGAAAAGCCAGCAGAACTTAGTGCATCCCTGGGGCTGCTCTGGGCCAATTTTTGCTTTTGCAATTTTCTGTTGCCTCCAGCACATGTAGCAGAGCTCTTAGCTCATGCTGTGCCACTGGATTCTTGGATTTAGAGGGCTGTTCTGTGTAAATAATCTTGGTGCCTGGGCACATCCCGGTGTCTGGAAAGCAAACGGTCTGCTCGAAGCGTCTGTTGAGGATCTAGATACAAATGTTCCGAATGACAAAAATGTCTGCTCATCCATCTACCTGGCTGCTTAGGAATGCCGAGAGCACCGGACAACTCCGGGTTTGACGCTCTTGTTTGTTCTGTTCCTGTCCATCTGACCTTGCTATTTCAGACAGGCGATTTGTCAATGCCAGAGAAACCTGCTGCAACGACAGAGGTAATATCTGGTGTCAGTATTCTCCAGCTCCTTGAGGTAACTACCTCATTAGAGAAGCTAAAGCGCTGCTTTGATTGCTTAGAAGCCATTTGTTTTGCAAAAATCTCCAAGCAGTTATTCACTTCTTGTAAAATTATAATGCCTGAAGTCTTTTTCTAAAGCAGTCTTGGATACTGGAGTGACTTGAAATTTGCAGCCAATAAAAAGTTTTACAGCAGAGCAGATCTGATCAGTGTTTCCTTAAGTGAGACAATTCATCTTCTCTGTCAAAATGTCACCAGATTTTGCTGGAATTAAAAACAGTAAAATGTTTTACTGGATAAAGTAATAAAACAGGACATTTCTATAGCTTCACAGATGTTCATAATGCATTTGAGATTTTGTATGCTTTCTTTAGGAAATTTGGAGCTGAGACTTTTAATGTACCTAGAGCACATATTTTTGTCCCATAATATCCAAATATTTTGTCACGAGCAGCTTTGAGCTCTCTCATAAACTTTGGCAGGGGACATGAAGCTGAAATGGGATGACTGCTGTCCTGGTGGAAAGAAGCCTGCCTGAGAACTGCTAGCTGTGTCTGCTTTTGGGTAGTACCTTTCATTCAAGGATGCTAAAGCAATCACAGAAATCCTTAAGCCTTCCTGGGCAGAAATCTGACACAGCCTTCCTGCTTTTCTGAAGTGTACTTTACTCTTTGTTGTATCATGTCAGGAGGGACAGAGTCGATCCGTCTCTGATCTCCACGCTGGCAGTTTCCCCGGAATTGCTAGCGAACACGGGTTACAGACCACGCTCCCCGCATTCTGCACAGGGAGGAGGAAGGGACAGAGAAAAAGAGAGGCATCATGTTCCTGTCCTGTAACAGATGGACATCCCTTGGGTACCATCGCACGTGAGCGGCTCCTACACAGCTGTAGCCTGTGGGAGGACCATGATGACATAGAGATCAGGGAGCAGCAGAGGCCTGGCCATCCTCATTCCTACACTATCCCTGCTACATTTTATTAAACCAGATCTTGCCCAGCTCACATACGGTTTAATTTAATTTAATCTGAATAAAGTTTGGTGCCTGATTCCTTATACCGTCTTTTAACATCTCGTGCACTGTACAGGACTTACTAAAAACACATTCCAGCAATTTACCAGTCACACACAGTAAATGCCCAGTGGACTTCCAGAGCAAAGGTATGTGGAGAACAAGGTTGAGGATTTGGATCAATGACAGGGCTATGGTTGAAGAAAGGTTTTGCCTGAACATCACACTGACAGGCACATTTGTGATCCTGCTGTAAATGGCTTAGTGAAGGTTTCTTCATGCGCATCAGTTGACTTGGAACTTCAGAGGTCTCCGATTCATCCGTTCTTCCCCACGATCCTTCCTCTTCATCTTTCTCCCCATCTGCTCTTCACATTCCTCTCTTCTGCTGCCCTACAAAGTACTTACTACTGACTAGTGGGATTATGGCATAGCTGATAAACTGGGAGATTATGACATCAGAGCAATAAATCACACCTCCCTCCTGGCTTTCTTCTCTCTGCTCCTTTCTTCCTTTTCTACTTTTGTCCTGTTGTTTAAACATCTCTAGAATTTGTGATAATAAATTTATGCCCCCTCAATCTTCAATCTTCAAAATGAATGCATGATACAGTCTTTTATTTTCACAGTAATGGCCATTTCACAATATTCGGACATCTTACAGGCTTGCAAAAATTTTCCCTCCTTTGGGAAATTGCTAATTATGAGTTGCCACAATAACCAACAAGTTCTGCAGTAACAGAGCAACACACCACAGTGCAGAGCTCCAGACTGCGGCTGACTTTTTTTTTTGCTTAGGAAAACTCTGGTAGTTCTGAAAGTCACACCTCCTAGCATATAGTGTCTCACGTGTGGAGATATGATGGGTTCCTGTGCACTTCAGTCATGAGAAAGTTGGAGTGTGCGAGTAATTCAAGTTCTTCATAAATATTGCTTTATAAAATCTACTTACACTGTGTTTTGCTGTCTTATGTAGCATTCTCTAGAATCTGTTTGGGAATATTCATCCTACCTATTTTATTAATCTTATCTATTTTCTTGTCCCTACTGGTACAAAATAATATTTACACACACCACACGAAGCTCGTTAGCTCTCGCAAAGAATAGTGCTTAATATACTGCTGTTAATTTGCTGACATGTCTAATTATATAGTTGAATAAGTCAACATTAAGTTATGTCTACATGACAGGCTTTGATGTGGCTGTTAAGAAATATAGATGTACTCAAACCACCTTAAAACGAAGCTCAGGCACTGCAGCCAATGCAGCCATTGCTGAGCCACGTGGACTGCAAAACCAATCAGAATAATATTTACTGAGTTAGAGTCACTAGCCTGTGTCAAACGCTGGTTTTAGCAACTAGAATACTACTGGCAATCAGGCCAGCTCATGAAGACCTTGCCCAGTGTGACTACCTACACAGCAGTGATCACAGCCTTGAGTCACGGCTCTGGCAGAGGAGCGCTGGTGGGCTTAGCCGCAGAAGGAGGAGGTTTCATCGTCCTCCTCTGTCTGCATCTTTCTTCTCCCCAAGAAGTTTCCACCCTCATGGCGGGGATGGGAGAAAGGGACTGTAACCTAGGTTATTGTTCTGCTGGCCTAGTTCACAGATTAAAGCCATGGTGGCGATGCGTTGGTGCTAAGACGCTGGACTATGAACTGTGGTATAGACACAACTTTTTGTGCTACTTTTATGCTGGTGTAAATAATGTCCAGCAGAAAATACCAGGAGAAGCACTGATCATTTACAACACTACTGCTAAACGTGCAGGAGCTGATCTGCCAGAGCCCTTGCTCTTGGAAGAGAGGAATTGGGAGAAATAAAAACCATAAAACAGAAGGTTATCTACTAACAAAACATCCCAGTGTAGTTCAAAATCAATATGAAGTCTTGAGTAAATCAGAGAAAGTAAAGCAGAGAAAACAATAAACTTTGAAGACCTATGTATTAGCCCATATCTAACACAAAAAAAGTTACTTCTTCTCCAGGATTTTTTTTCTCCAATGCTACAACAGATTTTCTGCATGATCTTGGGCAAGATGCGTGATTTCTCTCTGCCATAGTGTTAGGTCATACTTCCCTACCTTATAGTAGCTGGAGTTGTGGGTTGCTGAGTGTCAAAGGGTACTCACTAGAAAGGATTATATCAGGTACCGCAGAAGGGAGAGGGCGTACAAAAGGCAGATAAAAATGGGATGAGTTCAGTTGTCCCTGGAGTCTGTGGGAGCTGAGGGCACGGCAGATGCTCAGGCGTTCTCGGGCTCAGCCTCTTGATAAGGAAGCATTGCCCTAACCAGCATACGGGGAGCAGGTTTAGCGTAGGAGCAGGTATTTACACTCTTAATATTCAGTGGACAAATTGATTAATTGCAAAAAATGTTGTTTGATTTCTCATTGGCACCACTTGTAGAAAATATTTCAGTGGAGTCAGGACTGATTCTTATCCTGAGGAATGAGTTCCTGGTAAGGTCTTGGGTCTCTGAGCAACCTGGTCTAGTTGAAGATGTCCCTGCTCACTGCAGGGGGGTTGGGCTAGATGACCTCTAAAGGTCCCTTCCAACCCAAAGCATTCTATGATTCTGTGAAGTACTTGAGTAAAATTTCTAATGGGTCAGGTCCTGTGAATGATGGGGTGACAAAGGACAATACTGCACAAGCTTTGCTTGTTTAGCAAAGCAGAGTAGTTATTAAACGCGCAGGGGCTGCACCAGCACAGGGGTCCTTGGTGGTGAGGAGTCTAAGTACATAGTGACAAAGACAGAAGACAGGGGTGAGCATTAGCAGAGGGCCAGGCACATTGGTCCTTACAGTGTTATGTAGATTAAATTGAATAAGGCACGGAGGGAAACACTGTAGAGTGCCAGCATTTGGGAAGACATCGGTACTTTGAATTCACTGGGTGGCTAAATCAAGCGAATAGCTCTTGTGAGTGGGTTTTATACCCTTTGAAACTACTTCCACCCGTTAGCCGTGTAATAACTATGGACAGATCAGAACACCACCACCGACCATTTCTGTGCACAGACAAGAACCTTCCCCCTGCAGTGGAGTTCCCTTCGCTGGCTGTTACCTTTATTGCTTTATGTATACCAGAGAATCAACACTTCAGCTTTGCAGCACTCTTTGTCATGTCCAGGTAATTAAAAGAATGCCACTGCACCGGGTAGAACTATAAAGATGTCCTTATAAAAGTCTCAGCAACATTTAATATTTTATTCATTGCGATGTTGTAGTGTTTTGCCTGCAGTAAAACAGCCTCGTGGAAGTGAGACACTACCACGGGCTAACAAACATTTTCCCTTCAACACGTTACTTTAACTCAGTGCCCTTTTTGTCCTTCCCGGTTTGGATCCTTGTTTTTAAGAACCTTTCTGCTTTCAAGAAAGAACAAAAAACCCCCCTTCTTTTGCTAAAAGCACGGAACCAGAACAGGCAGTGTTTAAGCTTTCATCCCTTTTCCATATGTGGGAAAGACTGTCTGAAAACTTTATTTCCCAGGGAAATATATTCCATGTTTTAATCGTGTAATGCTTGAATAATTGCCCTTCGTATAACATTATCTCTCCTGTTAGCAGCTCAGGAACTAGAAGGAAAAATAAAACAAAATTTAATATATACAGAATAACATTGATAGTTTTATTACAGAAGGTGTAGGAAGCCAAGCCACACAAGCACAGACATAGCTATTAAAGGAAAATTACAAAGTTGCCGACACAAGCTGTTCAGAAATAATTTTTCAGGTCCCCCAAAGCCACATGATTGGCTTACAGACTTCTGGTTTTCAAAATACAGGTTCAGTGTTGTCTTATTTGTCTTCACTTTTTGATATGCTGGGGAATCACATGAAACCAGCTTTATTTTACAAATGTAGAGGCGGAAAACTATTTGTTTAATAGACATTCTTGAGTGATAACATGACTCCAGAATCGAGAGATTTCAGAAAATCACCACCAGCAGTAACGTTGTAGGATTTAGCATCATTAGTCTATTCAGTCCTAGCACACAAATTGATGTTCCCATACATGCAGTTCCCTGTAGGCATGCTACATTCTTCCATCCAGCAATCTTGTCTCAGAGAAAAAGGGCTCTGTCTAGGATTTACAGACATCTCATTGCACAAATGGAAGCAAAATCAAGTTGGGACATCATGAGATTCCCATTGTGTTCTGTGTATGCTCAGATCATCTGTAAGTACACATGCAGGTTGTCTGACTCATCCCCAAATCCTGGATGTGAGTATAGGAGCCCCAGGTGGAGATTGTGCCAACAGTGCAATAAGCAACGTGACTAACATCTATCATATGTAGTTTGTTTTCTCGTCCTTTTTTTCAAGGGAAGGGCCGCATGTCTTGGCAGGTACTATTAGCGCTCTCTTCGTATCCAAGAACACAAGCTCTAGGAATTGCGTCTAGCACTGGAAGCAGAAGGTGGTGATGTTTGCGACGGCCATGAGCCCCGAGGGAATTCATTACTTACTCTGGGATGGAGCCTGTCGCCGGCCCAGACAAGCTGCACGGTTGCTTTGCAGAATCCCATTTATCTGAGGGATGCGGCTGCCAGAGAGGTGTTCAGTCTGATGGCCTGGGTGACGGGTTACGCCAAGTCCAGCTGTTTGAGCACCTTGCTGTAACGTTCACAATTTATGCTGAGAAAAGGAAAAAGGAGAGAAGAAAATTCAGAATGATGTTCAGTCTAACTGTACCAAGCTACATGAAGGTGAAGAGATGAAACGAATACGCCGAGCCCACACCAAATCGGTGGCACAGTCAGCCATAGGCTGAATGGGCACTCTGAGGGACAGTCCACCCTACGGTGACTTTCATCCAACACCAACCCATTGATACAATTTTTCAAAAGTCTCAGCAAAAGCAATCTATACTTTCTCAAGCAGTTTGACATATCCAAACACTAAGCCATTGTGCTGATGTGAAAAGCAAAACTCTCATTCTAGAAGGAGAAGAAAAAAAAATCTCATTTAGTTTCACCGAGTACATTCAGTGACAGCACCAACATTGCCAATGCTGGCCATTAGGTCTTACAATATTCCCTGGTTTTCTGTAAACAAGAAATTATGTGTAGCTCATGAAAAATGAATGCCCTGAATTTCTAGCCTTAATGGTTGCAAAGAGCTTGAAGACCTGAAATGGGTGTGCCTCACAACCTTAGAAAACCCAAAGGCAAATTGAAAATATGCATTTTATTGTTTTTGATCATCCTTGTGATTTTAAGTCATGCATGACTTTTCTTGGAGGCCTGAGTCACAGCTTTTAAATGTTCACGTGGGGCTGCAGTGTCCCACGAAGAATGAAGTGCAACTGTAAGAGCTGTACCCAGGTGGCAAGTATGGGGCAACCAAGCAAACATGAAGAATTTTGTATTTGCTGGCGATTTTGGTTGCACGTTGGCAAACACAAGGAGCCTGACACTCCTGGTCTTCTATGGGAGCAGAAAAAGCTGATGAAGAGAAAGGCGAGGGGAGGCAAGATTCCTGCCTAACTCAAAAATAGGTGAAAGTTGATCCCGAGAAAAAAAATAATCTGAATCTAACTGCTACCGCTGTGTTAATGAACGGTTGGGAAGACAGCGAGGGAAGGCATGTGTTTATATCGCGGAGCTGGTAATAAGGGATTCTTGTTCTCAACCTGATTCTGCCACTGACTCATCCAGCAGGGTTAGGCCTACTTTGGTTCTCACTTCAGAGTAGATTAGAATTAACTATAGACCCAGCTGCTGTCACATTTACTCTTGTTGAGTAACGCTTTCTTCCCTGGTGACACTGTTTGTGAAGGAAGAAACTCCAGAGTTCACAGCAGGTGAATGGCTGAGCCCACTTCTAGAAACAAAAAAGATAATCATCGACAGGACAGAGGTGCTCTAAGGCTTAGCTAATTAGGTCTATGCCTAATGCATCTCTTAGTTGAGCCATATGTAGATACCTGGATCAGTTACTGATCTGCTTCTCTCCAGGCTTTCCTTTGGGAGCAAATGAGAAGGAACTGAGGAAGGGCTGGGAGTTCACCTTTGCTCAGTTGGGAAGCCTACGGACCCATCCTGTGCAGCTGGCAAGGTGACAGGGACCACCTAGACCCTCTGCCCTGCTTAACTCCGAATCAACAACAGGAAAGGTGAAGAATTCACAATATCTTTCTGAAGATGTTTCTAAAAATCCTTGTATTTAAGTCTTAACATGCTCTGCTCCAGAACTGAGCAGAGTTTGGAGTCCAGTGTGAACCCTCTGTTTGTAGAAGTGCTGCCAGCCTTGAGCACACACAGCATACCGACACCCAAACTTGTCAGCAATCACTGACAGCACGAGAGCACGATTCAGTAAACCCTTCCAGGGATTTTTTTCATGCTTAACCAAATGTTTCATTGAAAAATGAAGTTTTAAAATTTAAACAGTTGCATAGATCCCTGGACATCATTTGCTCAGGAAATTAATGTTGATAATACTCATCAGTATTAAGCAAGTAATATATATTATTCAGAGGTGCCAATTAATATGATAGATCTGCTTTTGTTAAATATTACACTGTGCCATGCCTCCATTCCACCTTGGAGGCATCCTTTGTAGAATGGCTGCAGATCTGTTAATAAGTACTAGATTTAGAAACTAAATCTCATAGAAACTAAATCTGTTATAATTGCATTACTGTGGCTAGGTTGTTTAAATATAAGAAGTGAACTTTTCTCATGATAACCCCTCAGATTTCAGATAAACTACATGTGGCATGAATTCAGGCCAGTGCCTCATTTGTGTTCTTAGGAAGGCCCTTACATTTTTACTTTTGATTAGAAACATTTTACATCATCTTCCTTTGCTCAGTGATCTCAAAGAAAATATCGCTGTGCTACAATTCCCAATTCCTAAATTATCTAGTTCACATTTCTTGTCATTAGTCTGGTACACAAAAATCAGGCTGGGCAGCTAAAGATCGTCCGCTATTAAACACACACTTCAGAACTTACAGCTGCCATAAACCCCTCACCTTTATGCTTACTGGCTCAAGAACTTCATGTCCCCCTTTTATTACCCACCCGTAACTTACAACAACATAAAAACACGTCATTGTTTTTCCTGATAATTTTTCCATCCTGCTATTTTATGAGGCAGTCAGTTGGTCTGCGAGCACATGGACCAGGTACTGTGTCTTGACAAAGGAATTGGATTATTGCCAAATAAAACAGTCAGACTATTATTATGGCTAATATGCTAGCAGTGTTTGCAATGGGTTTTTAAATAATCCTCACATTTATATTGCACCATTCATCCCGAAGAGAATCAAGGTGCTGCGGAGGCTGATAATGGGTCTTTTTGCTCATTGCTAAAATGCAACTGCTGCTAAGCTGGAGAAATAGTGACCATCCCGTACTATTACATGAGTGCAGTAGGTAATGAAGCAAACAATAATATTGCCATTTGAAATTGCAAGCTAATTACTTGATTTAGAATTTGAAGAGGACATAAGAGCTGATATGCTGCTGCTTGTAAAAATATGCCCCGAAGTATTTTTGGGTCGTTTCATCACTGGAGTGATGGCTTTTCCACCAGTGTTAGGTTCCCTGTCATCACAGTTAGCGTGCTATTTCCAACTGAGCTCAGGGACAAGATTATGACTTGGGCAGCAAAAGCTTCATTTGCAGCAGTGCACGCGTTTCTCTGGAAAATTTCCTAAGCAGCCCAGCAAGTTGTGAAGCCCATCTCCCCTTGGCTTAGGACAACTTGAGCACACGCAGCTTTACTCACTGGAGCCCAAACACATGATATGCGTGGGAAGGTGCATGACAGGCAGCCTTCAGCCAGGGATGCGTAGGCGCTTTGCTGATGTCTGAGTCGTAATGCAGATAATACCACACTACTTCACAGACAGTGAGTCTTTCCTAAATGTTGTAAGAGGATATGTAGCATTCTACTGGACTTAGAGAGGTGCGTCATTAGCGTATTCCCACAGCCTGCTCTGACTCCTGCTTTAGGGCTGGCTCTGCCACGTAACACTTGAAGGATAGGAAGATCTGATTTGAACATAGGGAAGGTGATAAATTCTTCTATTATGTCATTTTTTTATTCACTGTGTTGCTATATGTAGTTATGAAAGGACTTCATTATTATCTGAAATAGCAGATAGTTCTTGACAGACTGTCCATATCATGTTGCCTGTGTAACGTATCACTATATGAATGGAACTGTATTGCAAGTGAAGACACCTGATCAGACCTTCCCTTGAAAAATTATTGCCAAAGGCACATGGGAAGTACCAAAACATCATACACCTAAGCTGAAATCTCACTTACAGGGAAGATATGGGAAAAATTCACTATAGAAGTAGTGGTTTGTGCCCAGACTTGATCCAACACCAAATTCTTTGCAAATTACAGATTACCCAGACCCTACAATTGTGTGTCATTTTTGAAGCCAGGCGCCCAAGTCAGTCAAGAGTTGCCCAGCTGGACTCTTGAGATCTAGGGTAAGAAAGGTGGATTCCTAGCAGCAGGATAAAAGCTGGACTCATGGTACAGGCTTTGGATCCATTACAGCAAGCACTGGTGTCCCAGGACATCTTTATCTTAATACCAGTCTGCTCCCCTCACTCACAGTACTGGGAACCAGGGTATTCGCATCGCAGTGCTATGTTTTCTCTCTGGCTCCCATGCATCAAGCACAGCATGTCAAACAAACAGTTTCAGATGGTGCTTGTTTTCTGTGCTTAACTGAAATCATTAGGCAAATTATTTAGCAGGGTGCACAGGGATTTAGCAGTAGGATTCCCATTAATAGGACCAGACATACATGGCTAAATGTCTGCACTAAAATTTTCTTGCACAATATTGCCTTAATAATCTTTTTAACTTCAATAGTTAGTTCTGTCTCTACAGAGATGCTACAGACAAACTGAAGGTAAAGCTTCCCAGATTTTAATCACTCAAAAGTCAATATTCCCTTTCTTCAGGTTCCTCAAGCCAGAAGAAACCCTGCCATGTTGCATGACAAAAGCACAATGTGCTAAATTAAAAGCACTGTAATAGCTGAAAACAATTGCTATCGATCAGCCTGTTGTAGGCTGATAACTGCTCTCTGGAAATAAATTTCTACAGATTCCTTAGGAGTCAACACTGACTGATACAATCATTTACCCATGACAACAAGAGATAGCCTGTGCTGACTCAGCATTCTTCCTGATTTAAATATGTCAGAAGGTACCAAAATCCCAAAATTTATTAAAGGGCAGATGGGGACTTGAGACATCAACACTAGTTTGTGCAAGGTTAGAGAGTACGGAATAGCTTGTCACTATATCCTAACTCAAGGAAGTCCAGGGACATACAGGAACACAGGCAGAAAGGCACCACCAGTGAAGGTATTTAGCTTTAATGGTGAACTTCTTATCTATCATTTTGGTTGTTCAACCACTGAGCCTGCTGCAAAACATACCAGTGGTACAGAACTTTCACTGAATATCAAACAGGTACCTCAGGGTGGAAAGGTTGTTTAGAGCATTGCTGCACCACCATTCAGATAGCTCCAGTCACATGCGAGAATCATCTGCTGAAGGCTCTGATGGATGAGGGGGATTGATTTACAGTAAGGCAGCACGAGAAATTTGCCTCTGCCACAAGGATGGCTCAGCTCTCACATCACAGCTACTGCACCGCTCCAAACGGAGACCCAGGGTAAGGGCAATTGAAATTGGTGTTTCTCCACCTTAATCCATGGAGTTCCAGGTTGCAGCTGTTCAGATTCTGCTTGATGAATGGTTGAGCTGTCTTTGCAGGAGGGGAAAAAGGTGGGAGGGAACAACTGGGAGTAGGCACTACAACAGTTGGTTGCAAGGCAAGTCATCAGCATGTGTGAATCGGAGCACCCATTCTGGATCATCAGTCCTCTGCAAAACCATTAAAAGGAATGAAAGCTTAAAGCTGGGGGGGTTTGTCTCGCTAGCAGAGCCCGTCTTAGCTTGGAGTTATAAGCTACATACAAGAAGGTACGAACTGAGATTCTACATTTTCTGTTATCAAAGTGGGTTGACTGGATCCGATTCAAACAGCCATACGTTTATCAGAAGAAAGGAACCTATTTTGACCTTATTCAGGTCCAGTTGCAACCTGGTTAGTGTAAATATAAAGCAGAGGTAAAACAACACCAAGTCATGACTACAACACCTACCTGGGGAAATGACTGCATGGGCTATAGGTCAACCAGCCTAGAGCATAACCCCTTTTTATCACTGGTGGCTAAGAAATAAGCATTGTATTTTTGCTTGTAAACTGAGCACATTTGGTCTGGACTCAGTGAGAGCCAATAATCCTGCAGCATGCAAGTGACATTTTTACCAAGTCACTTTTCACAGCAGAACACCACTTTCAGTGTATAATGTGGGCTGTAAATGTTTGTCTCGGCACTCCTATCTTGCTAATATTGCCAGGAATCAGGGAATAGGTTTGCTAAAACTGAACCCTACTCCAGAGTGTGAGCTTCTGGATCACACTCACTATCTAGCCCTGCTTCCTCAGCAGATGCTAGAAGTGTTCATAACTCTTTGGAATTTTGGAAAGAATTCATAACTCTTCACAGCCCTGAGGAGAAGGACTTGGGGGTACTGGTGGATGAGAAGCTCAACATGAGCCGGCAATGTGCGCTTGCAGCCCAGAAAGCCAACCGTATCCTGGGCTACATCAAGAGAAGCGTGGCCAGCAGGGCGAGGGAGGTGATTGTGCCCCTTGACTCCACTGTCCTGAGACCCCACCTGGAGTACTGCGTCCAGCTCTGGAGCCCCCAGCATAAGAAGGACATGGATGTGTTGGAGCGGGTCCAGAGGAGGGCCACAAAGATGATCAGAGGGCTGGAGTACTTTTCCTACGAGGACAGGCTGAGAGAGTTGGGGCTGTTCAGCCTGGAGAAGAGAAGGCTCCGGGGTGACTTTATAGCAGCCTTTCAGTGCCTGAAGGGGCCTACAGGAAGGATGGAGAGGGACTTTTCACAAGGGTGTGTAGTGACAGGACAAGGGGGAATGGCTCTAAAGTAAAGAGGGCAGATTTAGATTAGATATTAGGAAGAAATTCTTCACCATAAGGGTGGTGAAACACTGGCCCAGGCTGCCCAGAGAAGGTGTGGATGCCCCCTCCCTGGAAGTGTTCAAGGCCCGGTTGGATGGAGCTCTGGGCAACCTGGTTTGGTGGAAGATGTCCCTGCTCCTGGCAGGGGGGTTGGAACTCGATGATCTTTAAGGTCCCTTCCAACCCAAACCATTCTATGATTCTGTGAATGGAGATGGCAGCTTCACAGGTTGGATCCTGCAGCTGCATGCTACCTCCTTCCACACAGGAGGATGCACCAACAGTAAAACTTCTACACATGCATGTGAGGCTGCAGGACAGGGCTTTAAATCTGCAGAAAGGAAGAAAGAGGATTGGATTGCATGGATGTTTTAGGATGAAAACATTAATGTCTCGAAGAGCCACAATAGATAAGGATGCACCTAAACCAACTCCTGATTTCACAAGAGGCCACGGTAAGTGTAGAGGGCCTTGTTTGGCAAGGAATTAATACAATAAACCCCAGTATTTTCTTTGTTGGGTATCCAGCTGGACACCACTAACAGAAAACCTGACTACATCATGCAAGTGTGCTGTGCTTTTACCTTCTAAGGGAGATTAGTTTCCATTAGATTACAAGGTAATTAACTACACATGTAGTTTATTGCCATTACAATTATTTCCAATTTTCCATTTGCAAAACATTACATACTGACAAAACTCTTTCTTTATTTTAAAATGAGATTTTTACCCTTTTGTGAAATCTATCATTTTAAACTATTTTTGAGAGCTACACAACAAATTAATTTAGTACACTAAACACTAAAGAATCTGGCCATGACTGAACAGGAATCCACTCATTAATTGACTATCTAGAAAAAGTGATTAGAAAATAACAAAGAACAGACTACAAAAAAAATGTTGTTCTACGCCAATTTCCACATTATACAAAAGTAGCTTCTAAGGAAAAATGTTTTCAGGAGCAAGTACCTTGGATTAAAGATCAATGCACAAGAAAACAAATTGCCTCATAGTATGGTAACACAGTTTAATAGAATAATTTTACAGCTAGAAAGCCTTACTGTGAAAGAGAAGTGATTTGAAAAGATGAACTTGATAAAACTCTCTTTCAGATTGCCTCATAAGCACTCAGTCTTCGGTGACTTAACCAAAACATATGTCCAAAGAATTAGGAGTTCTACATCTTTGTCATCTCGAAGGCAGATCTGTCTGCTACCTACAGCATCATGTGGGAGAAAAATAGGATCCAAGAGATATGCACACACACATAAAGATGCCAAAACCAGCCTCTCGCTCTATAACATACTATATTAGCCTATGTGTTAAAACCAGCCCCTAGTCCTGGCTGAGATCAAGGCCCCAGCATGCCAGCTGCTGTACACACAAATGGCCCCACTGCCTTCCAGCAAAGGGTAGAAGAAAACAAACATCAAGGCTCTGACTCACACCCATAGCAAATGACTGGAGCAATGCGCCTTTGAGTCAGCTCTTACCTCTGCAGCTCAGCTTGGCTGGTGGCCACAGACTTGCTGTCATCACTAGCCTGGGCTAAGCCATCCCAGCATGACCCAGGCCAGCTGAGGCACACGCAGAAACTTCTGTTGAGGTACCTCCCTGGGAGGGCTGCTGAACAGAGGCAAAGGCACACATCTGAATGTAATTCTCTAATTTCCTCTATTTTAGAAGTGGGGAACTGAGTCAGAGGGAGACCAGTAATTTCCTCAAGGTTAGGCAGGAAAACTGTGGGGTGAGTAGAAAATTAAGTTGTATTTGCTGAATCAGTAAATCTTTTGGAGAAGTGAAACCTATCCCACAGATCAGGAAAGCAAAACTCAGAGAGTTGAGGGAGTCTGCCAGGCCACAGGAACACCAGATTTTATACGGAATATAATGACTCTAGACTTTGTGACTTGCCACCTCATTTGTAGAGAGCACTGGTCCCTGCCAATCCATCCAGCTAACGATTGAGTTGCAGTCAAGTGAGACAACAACTCTCAGTCCCCTGTAGGCAGCCAGAAGAATGAACTCCCTCTGGAACCACAGTGGCCATTTATTAGCTCAGGAATATAAAGGAGGGATGTAAAGTAAACTAATTACACTTGAGGGGGGCTTTTTGAATGTGGGTTCTGAGCTGCAAAATAGATTGCGAATGGCTGTTTGTTGTCAAACCTCCAGAAGGAGATTAAGGCCAAAGAAGAGACAAGGATGTTGCTATTGTTTACGTTGCCTGAGCACTGGCCATTGGAAATGCGTTTCTTGTTGAGTGATTAACAGTTATCCAGCAGAAAGAGCAAATAAAAACCTCATCTAACTCAGTCAGCCCCATTCTCTCTGGTTCTTGTTGCATTAAATCATGTGAAACTGGCTGGTTTATTTACTGTCGCTTCTTAATACCATTAGTCTGCTGTGATGTCAGGTTTCAAAATCAGGAATAATTAAGAAAACACAAGAGATCTTTAACTAAAGTTCTTTTCTCTTGAAAATCAATACCTTCAGGCTTCGTTTGGCTCCCTGTAGATAGATTCACATCCCTGCACAGATGAAGTTACCAAAATCAATAGAGCTTTGCTGAGGCACAGGGGGTCAGTCTGTGCAGAGCTCCTCTGACTTCATGAGCAAAGCACTCGCTGCTGGGTCCAAGCTTCCATCTGCATATGGGTTTAAAAAGGTTTCTCAGCTCTAGAATACGTTATAAAAGCCCTTGATTAAGTCTTATGATGCATAATTCCCTGGCATGCCAAGAATCTACTCCCAAACTGATACAAAGGCAAGTCCGCTAAGGACGAATGGGTATTCTGGGGTTTTATTGTGCAAACTCGAAATGGCACACACTGAGCTGCTGCTGTGGAGTTTGCTTGCTGTTGCTACCGATAGCCATTAAAATGCCTCACACATTAAACGCAATCATCCTCACATTGCCTAATGAACAACTATCACGGTCCCACTGCTGCTGTTCTGTGAAGGCAGTGGGCTTTGTGTCGGCTCAGCTCCCTTCTCCCCGCGCCCCGTGAGCCGGGGCAGGAGACTCCTCCTGGTCTTAACGGGGGGGTGAAACACCCAGCACAAGGCAATCCCTGCTCCTGACTGGGGCATCCAGGCGCTGCTTTATTGCCTACAGCAGTCAGCACAAATAAGTAAGCTTTGCACTGAGATGATTTGAAAGACTCTAAAAGAAAGATGAGGAGCTACTGGAGAGAGTCCAGTGGAGGGCTACGAGGATGATGACGGGACTGGAGCATCTCTCCTACCAGGAAAGGCTGAGGGAGCTGGACTTGTTCAGCCTGAAGAAGAGAAGGCGGAGAGGGGCCTTATAAATGCTTCAAAGTATCTTAAGGGAGGGTGTCAGGAGGATGGGGCCAGGCTCTTTTCAGTGGTGCCCAGTGACAGGACAAGGGGCAATGGACACAAACTGAAGCACAGGAAGTTCCAGTTGAACATAAGGAAGAACTTCTTCCCTCTGAGGGTGACGGAGCCCTGGCACAGGCTGCCCAGGGAGGTTGTGGGGTCTCCTTCTCTGGAGATATTCAAGACCGGCCTGGACAAGGTCCTCTACAGCCTGCTGTAGGTGACCCTGCTTCGGCAGGGGGATTGGACCAGATGACCCACAGAGGTCCCTTCCAACCCCGAACATTCTGTGATTCTGTAAAAGAACTTGGCTTTCTGAAAGACAGAGTGTTTGAGGGCCTGAGCTGGCGCTGGTAATAGCATCATTACTGACGAGCTTACAGGCTTAATTCCCTAGATGAACGGAGGGCTCTACACACCGCCATGGCAATGAAGTGATGGGCAAATGTAATTCAAAGCACAGAGCACTGTAAAGTTGTATGATTAAAAAATGAGCTCAAAAGCAAATTTCTTTCTGCTTTGGTTAAAGAATGGCAGCAGGTTTGGATAACTAGTCATGGTAGCATCAGCTTCCTTCACACTTATTTAACGGGATGTCATTTCACTTAAAAATATTGAGGCGATAGCATTACGTGCTCGGACAGCACAGCAATGAATGTGGTATAAATACCTGGGGAGACAGATTAGTTAGCTATTTCTGCTCACAGCTTTCTCCCGGGAGCACAGAAATGCCATCTCAGCATGCTTTTTTGGAGGATCAGAAAATGGTAATAAACACAAGGATAAAAATATACCATGGGAGTTACAGCTAATTTCTTGCTATAATTTGCAGCAATTTACACAGCATCATCGTGGGTTTGAAAATCCTGCCCGGTGCCAACAGCAGAGCATCTCTTGAAATGGCGCGAATCCGAAGCATGAGAAATGCAGTTTGGAGTAGAAGCCCCTCCAGAAGGGCTGTTTGGGTTATTAGGTCCATGAGTCCTTCCTTGGAGTTGACTTACGCAGGAGATTTTATTCTACCGGTTTCTTCACGCAGTCCAGTTTCTTAGGCTACAGGTGGATGGAATGAGTTTCATACCAAATGCTTTTAGACCTCAGAGGCGTCCTACCGAACTGCAACGTAGTCTGTGTCTTCCTCATATCTGAGATGAAGGGCTTTCTTTTTTTGTAAAAAAAAAAAGGCTGTAAACGGTAGGCACTATCACCACAACATTTTCATGCAAATACACATTTGAGAAGGTAATAAAATTGTAGCAAAATTACTGAATTAGGGTTCAGAAATGTGTTTTAATATACATATTTATTTCCAGCATATGAAAACTACTGAAATCACATTACACATTAATTTCCTTAAACATAATTTCTATTCAAAGATCTGGATTGATTATAAAAGAGGAAAATATCTGTACACTGTAAATTTGTATTTTTGTCCATTTTTATAACTTCGAATAATTCAAAACAGTTTGAAAGGGGAATAAAAACAAATGTGCTCCCAGACTGGAACGCTGCACAGAAAACAAACTCAAGATGAGTTATGAACCTCCATGAAGAGTGATTTATAGTAGAAATACTGGTGTTGCTACAACCCTCTTTTATAGGGTCATCAACAGAGGCGATATTGTAAAAGGGGGGTAAAATGATTATTAAAAAATACATTCTCTTCTAAAGAGAAGATACTTAATCTGTGAATCACTAACACTTGACCCAGTGCAAAGGCTCAGTTGTAACAGGAGCAGACGCAGGCTTGATTTAAACAAGGGAGCAGTACAGGAGCAGATGCAGGCCTGATTCAAATGAGGGAGAGCACAGAAGCGAGCACGCTCCTGGGAGAGCTGCAAACCTCTGAGGCATCCAGGTAAACTGTACCTGGTGAAGTAAGCTTGAATTTTAAAGCAATTTATTTTAAAAATGTGAGATACATAAGCTTTCCTTGGAAAAAGAAATAGCAAAGAATTTAGGAGCATGCCCAACTTTAAACTGTCAGTAGCTTTATTGAATAGCTGCAATTTTCTCCAAAGTCACCTGAAGGAACTGGGCACCTATATCCTATTCACGCTCGGTGGAAACTCTTTACCTAAATCTTGTTCCTATTTTGAAACTCTTAGCCAGCGAGACTCTTCATATGCTAAGTAAGACTCGGATACGTTACTGAAATGCTGTCGCACCACATTTTGAATATCACCAGCATTTAAAGTGGCTTTACATCATCGGTGCTTCTGATATTGAATGCCTGTCTCTCCTGACAGCATTATGTCTTTGGAAGGCACAAGTCTGAACCAAAGCTGCAGAGCAATATACAAATGGACTTTGCACAAGTTCACACTGCATCCACCACAACAGAATGAACCAAGAGTCAAGACCATTCTTGACTTGTGGGTGCAAGGGACGCAGAGTTTGGGTTGTCGTATTAAGGCACGAGCTCTTGACTTCTTATTTCATGAATACTCCCAAGCAGATCGGGGTTTTTTTGTTGTTTTTTTTTTTTAATTACTTCTGGGAGCAAGTGTTTTCAGCAATAAAGCTGGCTTCAGCAGCAGTGTTCTGCTGGGATCTGCAAGATCTTGCTAAGCTTCTACCGAAACTTTACTCCTTCATGCTCTATTGTCTGGGAAGCTCAGGGAGCCTCATGTTTCCAGGGCTTGCTGCTGACAAGCTACGACTATTTGTTCAAATTCTTCCAATCCTAGGTAAACATTTGGAAAGACGTATGAGAATGTAGAACAAAACATGTGTCCACACACATGCATATGATGACACATGGCACATGCATAGGAAAGCAGCGTGCTTGGCTGTCCCCTTGACTCATGATGACGGAGGAGCCTGGGATCCAGAAGCAGCCAAGTTCTGAGTTGCGATGAGTTATCAGAGGAAGTGACGAGGCAGCAGCTGAGCCCTGAGTAACACCTAGCCCTTCCCATAGTCCCCTTACCTTGCTGGAGTGCTATAGAGGAGTCATACGGGGAGCAGAATGGCCCCTTGGAGAATTCTTCTCATGTTTGGACAACAGAGAGCCACAGTGTGCATCTTCACATGATTCATCCTGTGCTGCGTGCTGTTTCGGGAGCAGGAGAGAGCTTGTGCCATATTGCTCAGCCCTCTGTCAGTCTGGGCTGCCCCACAGCTCGATGCTAGGCTGGAGCAGCTACTTGCGTTTGTTTATGTTGGGGACCCGCTTTGGCTTTCCAGTTGGCCCAGAAGATGCAAAACCAGCGACATCCTCCTAGCCTTCCTGGAGCTTCGGTGCTGCATTTGCGTCTCCTGAGATACGCAGAACGCAAGCTGGCTCTAATCTCTCCTTCAAGTGCAGCGGAATGTGAGATCTAGGATCCCGCTACAGGTATTTCCTATTCTGTCTCCATCCCAGAAACATCGGGAGATGGGATGAAGCGTTTCGGAACCACCCGCTCTCGAAACCGGTCACAGAGACGAGGTTCGGGCGGGAGCCCTGGGTGCTTCCCGCCCGCCCGAGTGCCTCTGCCAGCCCGGTGTCCCTGAGGACCTCGGCTCATCCCGGGGCCGAGGCCCGGCGCGCTGCGGGGCGGGAGCGGGGCTCGGGGCGCAGCGGCCCCGGCCGCGGCTAGGTGGCAGCACCCCACCGG